>OLNT01000844.1_pt1 | contig 18497 bp, 5 predicted proteins | sample 1672641 | NCBI WGS metagenome assembly OLNT01 (sample SAMEA3136708, study PRJEB25190) | human gut metagenome
TGATATGCTGATTTTTCACACCAAGCACCTCTTCCAGTTTCCGGGTACGGATTTCTTTTCTTGCCATATCAATAAATCCATTCAGGACTGCAGGATGGCTGCCCACAATATAGTCCCTGTTCAGATTTATTCCTCTGCTGATATTTTCCGGAATATCAATGCCATCTGCCCACCGTTTATTGCCATCAGAAAATCTTCCATCATAAGAAAGTTGCTTTAATGTGTTTGCCAGAACAAAGGCAACATGTTCTTCTCCATATTTTCCGATCACATCTATCGCAGTATCCGGGTTCAGACTCATGCCATCAAAGTTTTCTGTGATTGCCTGTTCGATTGCATTTTTACAGTCAATATTCAGTTTTCTGGAATCCAGGTAAGCATCTACATTTCTCTCCTGCATAGCCTTTTCCAAAGTTCCCATATAAACTTCCGGATATGCTTTTACCGGATTGGCATTTAACATTTCAGCTCTCTGTGTCACAAAGTCCGGCAATTCTGTAAATCCAAAAGAATCCACATAGTATGCGGTTAATCTGCCGCCCCGGTTCATAATGATCACATCACTGACTGACATGGAATGCCCGGTAAAATCGTTTGGTCGTTCTATATTAAAACGCTCAAAAAGATTGTCCAGTGTCGTAGCATCTCTCAGTCTTTCACTGTAAACCATCTGATAGTCTTTGCCATCTACGGTAAATCCCATTTCTTTTGCCGCTTCCAGACTTAAAAATTGGTACCCTCTTTCTTCCTGTCCGCTGTTGATCTGGTAAATTCCATAGCGGTTTCCATCACTTTCTAAAAGAAGTGTTTCTTTGATTTTTGCTTTTTCTTCCGGTGTCATAACCGTTTCCTGACTTCTCCGGTAATTTTCCCATTCAAATTTCGTCACTCCGAATAACTCGTCATGCTGTAAAATATCCAGTTCCAGATTCATAACCCTCTGTGACTGTTCCTGACCACTCACTGCTCCGGTCAGCCCGTAAACTGTTACTCCCTCATGGTGCAGTTCCACTGCCCGTTCCCTGGTAAGCGGAAGCATACTTTCTGAATAAAATCCGGCTTCATGCAATTCTGATAAACCGATCATCGAATCCGGCAGACTGTCAATCTGTTCCTCCGCTTCTCCAATCAGTTTTAGTACCGCTTCCCTGTTTCCATCCAGAATAGATTCTGCAAGATTCTCTGCCAGTTTTTCCGTTGCTTCCCTGTCATCCAGTTTATAAGCAAAATTCACGATAAGGTTTCTCTGGTCATTGCTGAAAATCGTCCGTTCCTGTTCCAGACGGTTGATGGTCTGCTCCGCATACTGCATGACACTCAGTTCTTCTGTCTGCTCCACAGCAGTTACTTCCTGCTCTGGCCTTTCGATATGAAGTTCCTTGAGTTTTTCCTCAATCTGTCCGATCATATCAGCAGAAGTCTTACGGATGGTGTCCATAGAAGCACGAAGCTCTTTCATATTTTTACCGGAAGACCAGCTCGCAATATAGGAAAAGGAATACTCCGATGTATCCAGTCCAAAATGGTTGCATACCACATAGGCAACACTTTCTGCTTCCACTTCCCTTGTAAGCTGGTCTTTTACGATGCCCTCTGCTTCCATCTGGTCACGATCATGCAATACTGCATGTGCCGTTTCATGCACCGCTGTTTTCATGGTCTGTGCTTCACTCATGCCAGGCTGGACAGCGATATATTTATCGACAAGCTGATAAAAGCCTTTCGCCTCCCCATCAATCTCAATAAAACGGATGGGAACCGGGGCAACCGTTTTCAGTGCTTCCATAAAATCATGGTAGATCAGAACATCCCCCTCCAGTTCTGATACCTCAAACTCTGGAATCGGTTCTCCTGTGGTCTGACTGACATCAAATACTGTCGTAACCCGGAATCTTGTAATGACACGCTCTACTACTTCTGTTTCCGGCTGTCCATCTTCCCCGATCACAATCTCTCCTGTTTCCGGATCAGTTTTTTCAATCTCCTGTTTCTCTTTAAACGGAGCCGGGGCAATGATCTGGATGCCTTTTTCCCCTCTTTTTACCTGCCGGTTAAATTTCTTCTGCCATGCCTGATACCCCGCTACCAGTGTCGCTTCCGGTTTCTGCATGGCGATCAGCAGAGTATTATTGAAACTGTAATTATGGAACTTTGCCATTGTATTCAGATATTCGCTATACTTTTCTGATGTGAATATTTCTGCAACACCCTGTTCCAACTGCTCTGTAATCTGCTTTAATTGTTCTTCTCTGTTTGCCATAATCAAATCCTCCATAGAAAAATCCCGCCAAAGCTCTGGTCACTCTGACGGGATACCCTTTATAACTCCTGTTCATGTTTCTTTTTAGGTTTCTGCTGTGTTTCTCTTGTCTGCTCCTGCTGTTTCTGTTCTTTCAGTCTTTCCAGAACAGACGTTTTATGAACACTGTCAGCAATTCTGTCCTGTCGTTCCTCCGGCATGTTTACTTCCGGGTTTTCCCCGATTCCCTCATCTGCCAGAAGATTTTCTCCCCCTTTCTCATCCATGTTGAGCATGGCATTTAATTCTGCCAGACGTTCCATTTTTTCACTCAGTTCCGCTTCTTTCGGGAATGGCTTCTGCACCTCTTCCTGTGCGGTCTTTAACTGCTGTTGTACCGTTTCCAGATTCTGCTCGGTATCTGCCAGCTTTTTCCCGATTGCAGAGAGTGCATTATGAATTCTCTGGATATTGCCCAGAGTATCCTTTCCGAACTCAATCTTATAAGAACATTTTCCCTTAATCGTCATGGTATAAGTATTCGACAGGAAATTATATTCTGAAGAAAGTGCAAAACCATGATATTCCCCGATCTGCCCTGCTGATTTCACGGACTTCAAGCCGGATGCTGCTGAAAGTAGTGCAACTCCCGCTTCTTTTTTATCGGTATACAGCTTTCCACCGACTGTCATTGCAAAGTGGTCATTATCCTGTAAATCTATTCCTTTAACCACATCTGCATCCACACGCATACCGGCAATCTTCTCTTTTAATGCGGTAATCTGTACTGGATACCGCTTTGCAATATCCGATTCCAGACGATAGATCTGACTGGTGTGGTTTGCTTTCAGAAGTTTCAGTTTACTTACCTGCACATCCAGATCCATCTTTTCTTTGATGTATTCGTTTCCTGTTGCCAGTGCCTTGATCTCTGCATAAGATAGAGCTGTATCATCTACATCTTCACAGGCACGCACCGGGGATTTACTGGTCATGATCTGTGAAATAAACTTCTGCTTGTTTTCCAGAATCTGCCACATGTACGAATCGAACGTATTTTCCGTTACATACCGGAAGATTTTTACCTTGTCATTCTGGTTTCCCTGTCTGAGAATACGTCCCTCCTGCTGTTCCAGATCAGACGGTTTCCAGGGGCAGTCCAGATGATGCAGTGCAAGTAATCTGTCCTGGACGTTGGTACCAGCACCGAGTTTCGGAGTGGAACCCATCAGGATTCTTACCTGCCCTGCCCGCACCTTTGCAAACAGCTCCGCTTTTCTTACTTCCGTATTATATTCATGAATAAATGCGATCTCCTCTTTCGGGATTCCCCGTTCCACCAGCTTGTTTCTTACATCATCATACACGTTGAATGTTCCATCATTTTTCGGTGTGCTGAGGTCGCAGAAGATCAACTGGGTAGCCTGTGTATCTTTTCCGTCCTCCCATACCTGGAAAGCATTCTCCACACAGGCATTTACCTTGCTTTCCCCTGCATCCGGTAGCATATCATTCAAAAGCCTCTGGTCTAATGCACATTTTCTTCCGTCATTGGTAATCTTGAGCATGTTATCTACCCTTGGATCTACTGCACCGCCCCTGACCTGTTCTGCACGTTCCGAAAAGGCTTCCACCATTTCTTTCTGTTCCTCACTCGGCTTTAACACTTCATTGATATATTCTGCTTCCGGTACAGGAAGATTCAGCATATCTGCAGTCTGAATATCCGCAGCTTCTTTAAATATGGAAATCAGTTCTGGAAGATTAAAGAAACGGGCAAATCGTGTTTTTGCACGATAGCCCGTCCCTTCCGGTGACAATTCGATTGCCGTAACTGTTTCTCCAAAAGTTGCTGCCCACGAATCAAAATGTCCCATTCCCATATTCATTAAAGTATCATACTGGAGGTATCTCATAATGGTGTATAATTCAGTCATACTGTTTGATACAGGTGTTCCCGTTGCAAACGTGATTCCCTTTCCCCCGGTAATCTCATCCATGTACCTGCATTTCATAAACATATCTGAACTTTTCTGTGCATCGGTCTGTGAAATGCCTGCCACATTCCGCATTTTTGTGTATAAAAAAAGGTTCTTGTAAAAATGTGACTCGTCCACAAACAGCCTGTCCACGCCTAGTTGCTCAAAAGTCACCACATCATCCTTTCGTGTCTGGTCATTCAGTTTTTCCAGTTTTGCTTTCAGGGTTTTCTTTGTCTTTTCCATCTGCTTGATCGTATACTGCTGTCCCGCTTCCTCTTTTGCTGCTTCAATAGAATAGGTAATATCTGCGATCTGATCTTCCAACAATGAAATCTGCCTTTCCCTGGAAAGCGGGATTTTCTCAAACTGGCTGTGTCCGATAATGACCGCATCATAATCCCCTGTTGCGATTCTGGAACAGAACCGTTTTCTGTTTGCCGGTTCAAAGTCTTTCTTCGTTGCCACCAGAATATTTGCTCCCGGATATAAGCGTAAAAAATCGCTTCCCCACTGTTCCAGCAAATGGTTCGGAACCACATAAAGACTCTTTTGTGCCAGTCCCAGACGCTTGCTCTCCATACCGGCTGCGATCATCTGGAACGTCTTGCCTGCACCTACACAGTGTGCAAGCAGGGTATTATTTCCATAAAGGATATGTGCCACCGCATTTTTCTGATGCTCCATCAGCTTAATTTCCGGATTCATTCCGACAAACTGAATGTGACTGCCATCATATTCCCTTGGCCGGATGCTGTTAAACCGTTCATTATAAATTTTGCAGAGTGTTTCCCGTCGGCTCATATCCTTAAAAATCCACTCTTTAAACTCTTCCCGGATCAGTTCCTGCTTCTGCTGTGCCAGGGTGGTTTCTTTCCGGTTCAGTACCCGGTGTTCCCCATCCGCATCATGTATTGTGTCATAGATTTTTGTGTCACGCAGATTCAGTGCATCCTCCAACAGCCTGTAAGCATTTGCCCTTTGTGTTCCGTAAGTTGCGGTGGAAAGCGGGTTATTGCTGCTGTCCACGTTCTTTCCTTTTACGTTCCATTGTCCGGTCACTTCTGCATACTGTACTTTGATACGCTCATAATTGATATGCTGTCGTGGTGTATGGAATGTTTCTGCCATGAACTCTGTAATATAGTCCGGCGAAATCCATGTTGCACCAAGCCTTGCTTCAATCTCGGAAGCGTCCAGATCTTTCGGCTGTACCCGTTCCAGTGCCTGTACATTGACCATATATTCCGGGTGGTTCTCTGCAAACTGCTTTGCAATGTTCAGCTTCTCCCTGACATTCCCGGAAAGATACTCGTCGGATGGCTCCCATTTATCCGTAAGCGGATTCTTGAAGATAACACCTGTAAGCTCCTCTGTGACCTCCTCCTCTGTTTTTCCGGTAAGCTCCATCATATAAGGAATATCCACTTTTGCCTTTTCCCCGATAGATACCGCCAGTGCCTCACTTGCAGTATCTACCGATGTTACCGGCTCTGCCCTGCGGATCGTCCTTTTCGTAAATATGTCTGCTTTCCGCTTCAACTCGCCCTTTTCGTCCAAAAATTCAAGGGAAGTCAAAAGGCAATAGCTGCTGTCCATGCTGAACGCTCTTTTATTCGCATTGCTGCTGAGTAGTCCATATTTTGCAGTAAAGCTGTCATAAACCTGATTCAATTCAGCCTGTAAGCTGGCAACCTCTTCATCACTGCATTCTTCCAACTGCCGTTCCAGAAGCCTGTTTGTTGCATCCCGGATGGCAACCATGCCTCTGACACGTTCGCCTGTCACAACGGGAAGTTCCATCTTATTCATAACAGAATTTTCCCTGTAATAAATATCCTCTCCGACAAGTGCAAAGCTGAAGTTCTTAATGTTCGGATCTGCCGGTATGGATACCACCTGTTCTTCCAGTTCCGTATCCAAAATCTCCTGCTCTGTGATAGTTCCCTGGATATACTTTACCGCTTCTTTTATCTGCTCTGCCAGATCTGCTCCCTCTTTTGCCTTTACTGTTACTTCCTGTTTTCCGTACTGGGTACTTTCTGTTGTGAAATCCCCAAGCACCATTTCCGGGTGGTCAGCAAAATAAGAATTGACCGTATAGCCTTCTGATGTGGTTTTTAACTGTACCCAGTCTGGCTCTGTGATCGCAGCCCTGTCCCTTTTCTGGAAAAACAGAATATCCGCAACCACACTGGTATTGGCATTTCTCTGGAAAGCATTGTTCGGTAAGCGGATTGCCCCAAGCAGGTCTGCCCGGTTTGCAAAATACTGTCGGACTTCCGGATTCTGTTTATCCATTGTACCGCTTGATGTGACAACTGCCACCACTCCTCCCGGACGTACCAGGTCTAAGGATTTTGCGATAAAATAATCATGGATCGTAAAATGGTATCTGTCATACTTGCGGTCACTGACCTGATATGCCCCAAACGGTACATTTCCAATCACACAGTCAAAAAAGCTGTCCGGGTAACTGGTTTCCTCAAATCCCTGTACTGCAATCCTGTTCTTCTGGTAAAGCTGTTTCGCAATCTGCCCGGAAACCGGATCAAGCTCCACGCCATACATATTTGCAGCACTCATGCTTTCCGGTAAAAGTCCCATAAAGTTACCAACTCCACAGGATGGTTCCAGGATATTTCCCTGTTTCAGTCCCATATTTCCAAGTGCTTCATACATAGCCTTGATAACTGTCGGAGAAGTATAAAAGGCATTCAGCGTTGATGCCCTTGCTGCACTGTATTCTTCTGGCGTGAGGACTCCTTTTAACTGCGTGTATTCCTCTGCCCAGGCACTGTTTCTTTCTTCAAAAGCCTGGGGAATACCGCCCCATCCAACATATCTCGACAACACTTCCTGTTCTTCCGATGTTGCTAATCTCTGATCCTGTTCCAGTTCTTTCAGCAGCCGGATAGCTTCCATATTTGCTTTAAACTTTGCCTTCGGACCGCCAGCACCAAGGTTATCGTCCGTAATATGGAAATTATGAGGTTCCTGTTCCTGCACCTGTTCATTCTGCAGATATGGTAAAAATTCTCCCTCATAGCCAAACAGTTCGTTCTCCCCTGGAATATAATTTCGTCCGGTTTCCATACACCGGAAAATATCAGCTTTTGATGAACCACTCGCTTCGTAGAATCCTGCATAGGAATATAAAATATCTTCTTCTCGCTCGTAGGTAGTCAAGTGCAATTCTGTATTTCCTCTTGTCTGGTTTACCAGTTCTTTCCCTTCCAGACCTTGCGGAAGAATCCCCACTGCTTCAAAATGATACCCCTGATATTCAAATACATTCTCGTCCCACTGTTCCTGTACAACTACATCTTCTGGCTCAGATTCTGGTTCCCCTTTTTGTACCTCCTCCATTTCTGCAGACGATTCTTCCACTTCTGGTTCTTCTGTATTTTCTTCTGGTTCGGAGGCACTCACAATATCAAATAAAGACATCTGGTATCCATCTAAGCCATCTGCCTGATCTGGTACTTCCTGTGCTGGGAAAATCGTATAGCTGCCTTCCACATACTGATGTACTTCCGTCAATAGCTGTAATTTCTTCTCATAAGTTTCATTCACTGATTCAAAATCCAATGGCAGCATTGCCAGTGCATCGTCCATCGCCTGTAACAATTTCTGCGACTGCCCCGAATCATTCAGCATAACAGGAAGTTCTTTTCTTGCTTCTTCATTAAAGAAATCCTGCTTGAACGGACGCTCGATTTCTTCTGGCAGCCTTGCATAAAAACTGATCACTTTTCCTGCAATCCGTTCCCTCTCATATTCCGGCATACGGGAATAATCTGCGGAACGTAAGAACTGCTGGTTATCAATCAGATAGCCGATTCTTTTTGCAACTTTTGCCCAGGGCAGCAACACCGAAGTATCTGGATTCCCATAGTCCCCTCTCTCCAGCTTCAAACCTTTCCCATCATAATCTGCATGTGAATTGTCTGCTCTACATAAAGCATGGCTCTGACCGCCTATCCCATATTTTTCCTTGATAAAATCTGTCCTTGCCTTATCATCTCCATTCAGAAGATAAAAAGAATAGGTAGAAAGCCTTCCATCCGAATACGGACCGCCACCGGCAAGAAAAGCATCTATTTCATCTTGAGTAATAAATACCTTATGTTCCTGCCATGCGAATTCATCTCTGGCATTGTATGGAATTACTTCTGCTGCAAATTTCTGAAACTGACCGGATATTCTGATTGGATTATAGGTGCGGAACCGCATAATGCTTTTATCTTCCTCATAAGCCATTGCCAGTCCTTCCAGACGCTCGTTCAGATCTGCCAGCCACTCCGGCTCTGTTAGTTTCTCTTCCAGATAATCAGTAATTTCCGGATAAATACTGTGAAGATGTGGTAAATCCTCTTCATCAAAGACAAGTTCTGCTACACCCTCTGCCATATCCGCTTTCATATAGGCAAGTGCCTGGGCATGTTCCTTTATCGCATTCTCCCTTGCAACATCAAGTACAGACTGTGGTGCATACTCGCCTTGCTTCAAAAGCTGATGGATACGACCACTCACATCTTCCCAGGATAAAAACGCCTTATCCAGAATCTGATCGGTAACCGTATGCCCTACTGCAATCTGCAATCCCGTTTCGTCAAACCAGACAGAATATTCCATGCCATTGATTTCAAAGCCCTTTCCACCAGTCCCATACTCCCGCTTCACAAACTCTGTATATTCTTCCGGTGTCTGTTCACTCATAAAATTATAGATAATACGAAGCTGGCTCTTGCTTCGGTTTCCTCCGGTTCTTAAAACCTCATCGACCACCTCACTTGGAATGGCAATCTCCCCGGCATAGAGGGCAGCTATTCTGTTTTCGATTTCTCTTTTCTGTTCATTTACAGATGGAAGTTCGGGCAAAGATAAAGCAGAGGCAATTTCTTCCTCTGCTTTACTTAACTGATCTTCACTTGTGTCTTCAATTAGCTGTACACCAATTCCGTCAAGATGCTCTCTTCCGCTGTTGCCGTCAGACTGTTCATATGTGCTGTCCACGCCATCGGGTTCTCCTCTTTCGATGGTGCCGGATTCTTCTCCAACAGTTTCGCCATCTGTACTTCCAATCTCTTCTGTGCTGTTTTCTCGATCTCTTCCAGATGGCTGTTCAGTTTCCCGGTCAGTAACAGGCTCTGATACAGGCTGTTCTTGTGTTCCTTCAGAAATGTCCTCCGCAGCATTCCGTATTTCCCAATCTGTACCTCTGTCTCCTGGATTGTCAGATTCGGAAACAGATAATCCCCTTTGCGATGATATGTCAGTCCCATGCTCATTTCCTCCTTCATCTTCCTGTGAATATTCGTTTTCTATGATTCTGTTGTTGTTTTCTTCACTTTCACGAATTAACGTGTTAAATTTATTATAATTCCTTTCCTCAGAATTTTCAATACCCTTTTTCATTTCTTCTAATGAAATACGGTGTACAAATCTTCCAATATCCACTAGCACAGACTCACTGGCCATGCTCGTCGCATTTCCAATAAATGTCAGCACTGATAAACTGTTATAGTCTGTGATATGTACGAAGTCCATTTCTTCCTGCCGTTCCAACGGATCAAGTCCGCATCTGGAAGCCAGCGTATAATAAATGCTGTCTGTCAACAGACTGCGAAATTCACTGCGTATGGTATCTTCTTCCAGCTCCTCCAGGTACGTTCCTTCCATCACATATGTCAAGCCATCCAGGTATTCATCCAGATTTTCTTCTACCATATACTTTGCTGTTGCCATCAGTGCATCAGAAAGACTTCCTGTATCTTTAGCTTCCAGTCCATAAACTTCTTCTAAATGGTTTAATAACTCCTCCTGTTGCTTCTCCTGCAACCGCCACAGGTAAGGGGTTCTTCCACCTTTTACCTTATGAGTATCCTGAATATCAAATACATATCGGAGTCTTGTTTTCTGCATGGTTTCATCCAAAAGAGCAATTCCCTTTGCTCCTCGGTTTACCCACCGCAGCATTTTTTCATTCCATAATTCCAGCGAAGCACAGGCAGTTGCTTTTGGACGCTGAGCGTGGATCAAAAGCTGATCCATAAATGGATACCGATACAGTCTGGCTGCAGTATCCAGATAATTCATCCAGTCCCTTGGTGAACTGCTGATACGGGTTGCATGATACTCCGCAAGTCCCCGTATCTCATCTAAATGAGCCATAACTCATTCCTCCTTCCGTCTGTGCCTTATTTCTTCTTTTTAGGAAATTCCAGACTGAATCTGGCTTTTCCATCTTCTAACCCTAATACCAGATCGGCATCAAATTTGCTGTCTTTTTTCTTGGAATACAGTCCTTTCACATGGGTACGTCCATTTTTCAGAAGCTCCACCGCCATCTTTTTATCCATCGACTTTTTCATACTTTCCAGAAAGCGGTTCGACTTCCACAGAGCAAACTGACAGCTTCTGTCAGAGCAGTAATAATTGGTCTTACCCTCATATACATCAGAACCGCATACCGGGCATTTCCCGATTACTTCCTTTGCAATCTGAAAACGGTTCCGTTCTTCTTCCGAAATTGCCCTGCACATAGAAAGAATCTCATTAATCATGGATACAATCCCATTCATAAATTCATCTTCCTGGATTTCCCCCTTTTCCATCATCAGAAGCTGATTCTCCCATTCTGCTGTCAGGCCTGCAGATTTCAGATTCTCCGGCATTACATGAATCAGCTCACATCCTGCTACGGTAGGAAGAATCTGTTTTCCTTTACGTTCTGCATAACCGGAAGATACCAGCTTCTCAATGATATTCGCTCTGGTTGCCGGTGTCCCAAGTCCTTTTTTCTCTGTTTCAGAATCAAATTCCTTATTCCCCGCTGTTTCCATCGCAGCAAGCAGGGTATCTTCGGTAAACATCTTCGGCGGGGAAGTATAATGTGTACTCTTCTCTGCCTTCACAGAGGCAAGAGTCATTCCTTCCTCATATCCTTCTGGAAGTTCTGTCTTATGATCCGGTTCGTCAGGTTTCTTATCCTTTACACAGTATTTCCGAAAGGCTTCTTCCACTTCTTTGAAGCCCATCTGTACAGGCAGCTTTCCCTTTGCAGTAAATTCATGTTCTTTGCACTGTACGGAAATTTCTGTCTGCTCATAAAGGTACTCTTCCCCTGTTGCCTGAACAAGCTGCTGTCCGATCAGCATCAGCAGATTTTTCTTTCCACTGGAAAGTCCTCCCATGCCTTTTTCCATTGCTTCTTTTGTCGGCAGTATTGCATGATGATCAGATACCTTTGCATTATTAACCACACGATCTATGTTACCTCTAGTCTGTCCAGATTCCAGAAACGGAAGAAAATCTGTCATGCCTTCGGCAAGCATTTTTACCGTTTCTTTCATATCTTCGGTTACATACTGACTGTCTGTTCTCGGATAGGTAACCATCTTTTCTTCGTACAGCTCCTGCAGCATATCCAATGTCTTCTGGGCAGTGTATCCAAAAAAACGATTTGCTTCCCTCTGCAGACCGGTCAGATCATAAAGTTTTGGTGGGAAAGTCTTTTTCTGCTCTCTTTTTACCCTTGTGACCAGTGCTTCTGTCCCATCACAAAGTTTTCTTAATTCTTCCGCTTCCATTTCTAACGGGATACTCTCTGATGTTACCATAAGTTTCCCATCTGACAGAGAAACCTTATAATAGGCTTCTTTCTTGAAATGCTCGATCTTCTCTTTTCTTTCCGTCAGCATGGCAAGCGTCGGTGTCTGTACCCTGCCAACTACCAAACGCTTAAAATATCTGGTTGTGTAGGCTCTCGTTGCGTTCATTCCAATCAACCAATCCGCCTGTGCCCTGCATACCGCAGCATTACAAAGCCCTGCATATTCTCTCCCGTCAGTTAGGGACTGAAATCCTTTCTGAATGGCTTCATCTTCCATTGAACTGATCCACAGACGCTTCACTGGTTTCTGACAGCCTGCCAAATCATAAACTCTTTTAAAAATCAGTTCTCCTTCTCTTCCGGCATCACAGCCATTGACCAGATATGCTACATCTGCCCGGTTCATTAAGCCGCATAGCACATCAAACTGCTTCTTTTTATCTTCTGATACCTGAACTTTCCATACTTCCGGAATGATCGGCAAATCCTCAAACTGCCATTTTGCATATTTTTCATTATAAATTTCCGGTGGTGCATATTCTGCCAGGTGTCCCAGACACCAACTGACAATGCAACTGTTCCCCTCCAGATACCCGTCCTTTCTCTGATAAGCAGATAAATTTTTTGCAAGGCTTTGTGCCACGCTCGGTTTCTCTGCAATCACTAAAAATTTCGCCATGTTTTCCTCCTGTTCCTGTCAAAAAGGCAGTCCATAAAGAACTGCCCTTTCTCCATACCTTATGCTTTTTTGTTATTTCTGCTGATCTTCCGCATTTTCTTCATCTTCATTGATGTAACTGTCATCAGCAAATTCCAGGCCTTCCTCTACAATACCGTCCTCTTTTTTCTTTCGGAATTTACTTAAAGCAAAAGCAGCTAAACCACCGAATACCAGTACAATGCCGCCGCCCAGGATCGCAGAACCAAACATTTTATTACCACCGGATTCTGGATTCACTTCTGTTTCTGGCTGTACGGTAGTTTCTGGTTCTGGTGCTGCAGTCGTTTCCGGAAGAACAACTGCTGATTCCTCTTTTTTCTCGGTTTCCTCGTTTTCGTCTAAGAACTCTGCCAGATCATTTTCATCTACCAGTGACATCATGTACACGTTCTCGGAAGTACCGGAACGGTCAATGACCATATAAAAGGTATTTCCATTCTTTGTCTGTACAGTCAGAAACTGCTTGGAACTGTCATTCTCCTTATCATCCACAAGCTGTCCGTTTCCCGGTGTGGAAAACGGTGTTTCCTCTGTGGTAGGCTGCTCTGCCGGCTGTTCTTCTATCACCTGTTCCACTGCTTCTGTCTGCTCTGCATTTTCATTTGCCTGTGCAAATGCAGTCACACTGGCAGAACCCATCAGTATTGTTGACGACAACATAATCATCAAAATTTTTTTCATTACTTTATTCTTCATCTTCCAAATCCTCTCTTTCTTCTATCAGTCCGGTTAACATTTCGCTATCCATATTTTCTTCTTTCTTTATACCTGTTTCAGAACTATCCATAGAAAGATTGCCCTCTTCATCAAACTGCATGGTAACTGTTCCGTTCTGAATTCCATCCAGAAAAGTCAGCATCTTTCGGCTATCCATTTTCATGGAACGGATTGCCTTAATGATTTCTGCATCTTCCATCTGCTTTTTCTGGATTCTCAGTTGCCTTACATGCTCCTGCAATTCCAGAATCTTGTTTTCAGTTTTCTGAATATCATCCAGAACCTTTTTTAATCGCATATTCATCTCTCATTCACTCCCTTCTAGTGAAGTCTGCCAAATGCCATAAAATGTTGCTGCCAGTAAGAACTTGCAATGCTTGTATACTGAATCGGATTCCCGCAATGAATCATCATGTTATTTCCTACATAAATTCCAACATGGCTCGCTCCCGGCGTATCATAAGTTCCCTGGAAAAAGATCAGATCTCCCGGTTTTGCATCAGATGGAGATACATAGGAACAATAAGAACGAAGTCCGTCCGCTGTTGTTCTTCCCACGTTCCATCCATTTCCGCAATTATTGATTACCCAGCATACAAAACCAGAGCAATCAAAACTGGTAGATGGCGATGCACCGCCCCAGACATACGGATAACCCAGATATTTTTCCGCTTCCCGGATCATCTTGGCAAACTGCGGATCAGAAAGTGCTTCTGCCGGAATATCATATCCAAAGCCTGCCCCACCTGTCGGAATTGTGTTAAGGTCAAACAGATAATCACGATTTCCATAGTATTTGTTGTAAGCGTCATACTGCTCCTGTTCCTTGTCTGTCATACGGTTTCTTAAAACTGCATCCAGGTTATGGTTCGTAAGTGTTACATCCAGCCGGTTCACTTCTCTTGTTGTCGTTACTTCCACTTCCTGACTTCCATTGCTGTCTGCTATGTATGCTTCCCAGGTCTGATGCCCATGTGCTGACGCAGAAGCATGACCGCCGTAGAATACATCAAACTGCACACCATACTGTGCAAAATTTCCGGTATCCTCAACTACATACTCCACACCATTCATAATGACATGGGTTCCCATTGGCACAAATGGATTAGAAGCATCCACCGCAATCGTGTGATTCGCCTGTGGATACGCTCCACTTGCAGTCGGGCCTCCACTCCACTGCCCGCAACAAATCGGACAGTTGCAATATCCACTGGTCACAACCTGTCCCAGTGATTCTCCAACCCTGACTGTTTTCTTTTCTGTTACGGTTTCTCGTGTTGAATCCGTATATAATCCATACTGTTCCCTGAAAATCTCCTGAATCTCATCCGCAACCTCGGCATAGGTAAAACCGCCATACTTGACTGTCAAATAAGAAATAAGCTGATACGGATTGTGTCCGATCTCATCAATCTGAAACTGGAACTCATCATAGTCGGAATGGTTTGCTTTCATCTGATTGATCTGCTCATTCAGTGCATTTTCCAATGCCACATAAGCATTTTCCGCAGCATAAATATCCTCATCCTCACTGGAATAACTGGTAGAAATAATAGCATTGGAACTGCCCTGGAATAACGCAGCACAGCTTGACAGGCTCGTTGCCATTAACGCAAACAGCAGCACCAGAACTCCTATGGACAGGAGGATATTTCTGTTCTGTGCCACAAGCTCCTTAACCGCAGCTTTGGCTTTTTCCGTAAATCGCTGTGCATTTACAAGCACTGCGTCCTTCACAGCTTTTCCCTGTTTCGCAGCCTGATATTGCTTCTGGTAACGCTTTTTCTGCAGTAATTTCTTTAATGCAGACTGTTTCTTCTGCTCTGCTTCTTTCTGAACCGCCCTTTTTGCTTCATTGGAAACACTGGTACCAAACTGCAAACGGGATTTTTCTGTTTCTTCCAGAACAGATTCCCTTAACCGATTATTTCTCTGTCGTTTTTCTTTCAACCGTTCCCGAACGTAAATTGACTTTCTTGCAAGACTTTCTCCCGCAAGTTCCATCTGATTTGCTGCATCAAGAGCAGCATTATCATCGGTACCCTCTCTGATTTTTTTCTGACCATAGGCAGATACCGTTTCTGAAACAACGGTTGCTCCCTTTCTTGCCATTCCGCTACCGGGAATCATACCTTTACTTTCATCTTCAAAGGAAAGACGGGATTTTGATTTTTTCTGTTCTTTTAGCGTCTGTTCCCTTTTCGTCTTATCTTTAATCTCTTCCCGAAAGTCTTCCATTGATTTTTCATCAACTTCTGACTTTTCATGGTAGCGTTTCTGCTCTTTTGCTGCATAGGCTGTGACCATCTTTTTCTTTCGGTTCTGCCTGTCCGGTTCTGTTATTTCAGAATCACGTTCAAATTTCCGTTCCGGATGCCCCCGGATACTTTCTTTCCGAAGTCTGGAACGTGAAACAGACGGAGATTTCTCCCCGCCTGCTTTATCATCACTCATTTCTGAGTTTTCCATTTCTTCCGCTTCTGCAATTTCTTCCTGTTCCAGAAAAGCGTGTCTGGACTGCAGTCTGTGTTTTCCTTCTTTCACTCCCTCAACTGTTTCTTCTGCAGTATGAGTTTTTCTGACCTTTCCAAAGTCCAGCTCCTGTTCCCTGTGTCCGGCTGTTTTCTTCTCATCAGCCTCACGCCCGGTAATCCGCTTTTCCTTTTTACTGCGGAGATTTTTTTCCCTAAGTCCATCCCGGCTCATCTTCTGGACAGTCTTGTCCCTTGCTTTATATTCATGCTCCTGCATGGTCATCATCTCCTGATCTATGGTAATTTTCCGTTTTATTCCTTTCCGTTATTTTTCTTTGCAACCAGTACCATACGCCCATTTTTCTGGGAATACTCACAAGTAGACAGTGTAAGTAACTTATCTCTGTATTTTGCTGTTGTTCCTGTCTGATAAAGCGACTTTTCCTTAACGGAAGCAACAAATTTTTTATAATCATCCACTGTTCCTGCTTTGATAAAACTGTAATAATCAAAATCATTTCCTGTATAAACGGGTGTTGTAAATGCTGCAAATATCTGATACTGTTCATTTCCCCATATCGTGCGGAACAGGATTGTCGGATGTTCTTCGTAAAATCTTTCGTCCTTATATTTCTCAAGGTCAGCAAACATCTTCCCACTGTTCATGTGATGTCCATATATGATCAGATTGTCCGAATCTCCTGGTACACATTCCTCTGCCAAAAATAAGCAACCATTTGCAGAATATTCCCCGTTGAAATCTCGATGCAGATAATAATTTTTATCTCCGGGCCGGTACATGACCGGATAGTCTATTCTCGTTCCATCAATGGTCAGCCAGCCAATACAATCCGGATTTTCTTCATGCAATGCCAAAATTCCAGCATCTATCTCTATCAAAGAATCGCCGGAAGCATCTTCTTCCGATTCATCCTCTCTTTTCTGCATTAGCTCCTGCAGTTCCTGCTGTAACTGATTATCCTGTCTTTCCTGCATAAAAAATCCCATTAAGAAATACAGACTGATCGTAAGCAATATAACAGATATAGAAAGTAACAATCCTGCCACCCATTTTCTCATACTCTGCTGTCACCCCTTTAACTATCGTCTCTGCCTTTGATGCCGAGTTTTTCACGCTTCTCTACATCTTCCGGTTTCGATGACATTAACGCATAAAGCATAAGGGTATTATCGAATCTGTCCTTAAATGGAATAATTGTATTTCCATAAAAAATCAGCCCTTCTCCCTCTCCACTGTTTGTTACATAGGAAAGCTGGTGTGTTGAAATATTAAGCTGCTTTGCCAGAATCTGTCGATCCCCGGATGCCTGGTTGAGCATCAGGATAAAGTCTGAGTTTTCAAAGATATTCTCGATTTCCCTTGAAGCAAGCAGGTCTTTTACGTTCTGCGTGATACCAGTCGGGATACCGCCCCACTTACGGAATCTTTTCCAGATTTCTACACTGTATGCTGCTGTCTGTTCTTCTTTCAGCAACAAATGGAACTCATCAATGTAATATCTGGTAGACCTATGAGCAGAACGGTTGACTGTTACCCTGTTCCAAACCTGATCCTGAACAATCAACATACCAAGTTTTTTAAGCTGTTTACCAAGGTCTTTAATATCGAAACATACCAGACGATTGTTCAACTCTACATTTGTACGGTGATTAAACACCTTCAGGGAACCATTTACATAGATTTCCAGTGCCGTTGCCAGCCGCTGCGACTCAGCCTCTTCCTGTTTGCGAAGCAGATTATATAGATCTTCCAGGATTGGCATTTTCTCCGGAACCGGTTCTGAAAGATAGTCCTGATATACCAGACGCACACATCGGTCAATGATTGTTTTTTCCACTGGTTCCAGACCGTTTTTTCCTCCTACTACCAGTTCACAAAGCGAAAGGATAAAATCTGATTTCAACGATAGCGGATCGTCATCATCCGCATAATTGATGTTAATATCCATTGGATTGATGTAATCATGACTGGTCGGAGAAATACGGATAACCTGCCCGTTAAATGCCCGGACTAACGGAAAATATTCACCCTCCGGATCACAGATGATAATGTCGTCTTTTGTGACAATAAATACATTGGTAATCTCTCTTTTTGCCGCAAAGGATTTACCAGATCCAGGAGTACCAAGTATCAGACCATTGGGATTTTTCAGCTTTTTCCGATCTGCCATGATTAAGTTATTAGACAGGGCATTTAACCCATAATAGATAGATTCCCCACCCATAAACAGTTCCTGCGTCGTAAATGGAACAAAAATAGCTGTCGATGTGGTAGTCAATGCCCGCTTGATTGGAATCCAGTTTCTTCCAAGCGGCAAACTGCTCATAAGGCCCTGCTCCTGCTGATAGTCCAGTCTTTTTAATACACAGTTGTATTTCTGTGCAATACCTGCCGTCTGAAATACCGCATTTTCCAGCTCCTGTTTATTTTTTGCTGTATTTAAAAACACCACAGTCACAAGAAACATTCTTTCATTCCTTGACTGTAAATCTTCCAGAAGTCTTTTCGCTTCCCCACCGTATGTATTCAGGTCAGACGGTATAATATCCATATCATATCCGGAGCGTACCGCTTTTTTCTGTTCCTCAATTTTCATGCGGTTAATATCCGTAACCTTACTTTTGACCAATTTGATCGCTTTCATCTGGTCGATGGACTGGATATGCAGATTAACAAGCAGGTTACAGTCCATTTCCAGAAATTCAGCAAGCATTTTATCCGTCAGCT
>OLNT01000856.1_pt1 | contig 18332 bp, 18 predicted proteins | sample 1672641 | NCBI WGS metagenome assembly OLNT01 (sample SAMEA3136708, study PRJEB25190) | human gut metagenome
TAATCGGGTCTAACACCTGAATTTTACTCATCGTTTACCACCTGTTTTTTAGTTTGTTCTGAAGTTGATATAATGTATTCAATGCATCGATCGGAGTCAGATTGGCAAGATCCAGTTCTTTGATCTCCTTGATGACATCATCATCTTTTACAGTATCAAAAAGTGACATCTGGGCAAGATCTACCTCATCAAAATGCTTTGTCTTTGGTTTGGATGCTTCCTGCCCCTGCACTTCGATCTCTTTGATCTTACCGGTTACATCTGCCTGTACCAGTTCTTCTACGATCTCTTTTGCCCTGTCTGTAACTGACTGTGGAACACCTGCAAGCCTTGCAACCTGGATTCCGTAACTTTTATCCGCACCGCCCTTGACAATCTTACGCAGGAAGATGATATCGTCACCTTTTTCCTTTACGGCAATACAGTAATTGTTAACATTTTCAATTTTTCCTTCCAGTTCAGTCAGCTCATGATAATGTGTTGCAAATAAAGTTTTTGCTCCTAACAATTTGCTGTTACTGATATATTCAATCACTGCCAGGCAATACTCAAACCGTCAAAGGTACTGGTACCGCGACCAATCTCATCAAGGATCAGAAGGCTCTTATTCGTCGCATTTCGGAGAATATTGGCCACTTCTGTCATCTCCACCATGAAGGTACTCTGTCCGCTTGCAAGGTCATCTGAAGCACCTACACGGGTAAAGATACGGTCAACCACACCGATATTTGCCGAAGAAGCAGGGACGAACGAACCGATCTGTGCCATCAGGACAATCAGGGCTGTCTGTCTCATGTATGTTGATTTACCGGCCATATTCGGACCCGTAATAATGGAAATCCGTTCCTTTTTGTCATTCAGATATGTATCGTTACAGATGAACATGTCATTGGAGATCATCTTTTCGACTACCGGATGACGGCCGTCTTTGATATCAATGAGTCCTTTGTCATTCATCTTTGGTCTGACATAATTATTTTGTTCTGCAACCAGTGCAAGAGAGGCAAATGCGTCTAATTTTGCAATGGCTTTAGCCGTCTTCTGGATGCGGACAACTTCTTTTCCGATAGTATCTCTGACTTCGGAATAAAGCTGGTATTCAAGAGCATACAACTTATCTTCTGCACCAAGAATCGTATCTTCCAGCTCTTTTAATTCCGGTATGATATAGCGCTCTGCATTGGCAAGCGTCTGTTTTCTTGTGTAATAATCCGGCACCAGATTTTTGAATGAATTGGTAACTTCCAGATAATAGCCGAATACTTTGTTATATTTAATACGCAGGTTCTTGATACCGGTCTTTTCACGTTCTTCTGTTTCCAGCTTTGCCAGCCAGTCTTTCCCGTCAGATTTGGCGTTGCGGAGTTTGTCCACTTCTGCATTGTAACCGTCTTTGATAATGCCGCCTTCTTTCATGGCGATCGGCGGATCTTCTTTGATGGAATCACTGACCAGCTTGCACAGATCTCCGAGCGTATCCAGTTCTTCATTCAATTCCTTTAAAAGAGGTGTCTGCATATCATTCAAGATATATTTTATATGCGGAAGCATTGCAAGAGAACTTTGGAATGCGATCAGATCTCTTGGATTCGCAGACTGATATGTGATCCTGCACACAAGCCGTTCCAGATCATAGACCGGTGAAAGGTATTCACGGATCTCCTCTCTGGAAATTGCATTTTTCACTAATTCATCCACAGCATCCAGTCGTTTTTCAATAGCGCTCTTGTCAATCAACGGCTGTTCAATATATTTGCGCAGGGTTCTTGCACCCATGGCAGTCTTCGTCTTATCCAGTACCCACAGAAGGGAACCTCTTTTCTGTTTGTCACGCAGTGTTTCACACAGCTCCAGATTTCGTCTGGTTGAGCTGTCCAAAAGCATATATTTTCCGGAAGCATAGATTGTCAGGTGGGAAATGTGTGATAAATCTCGTTTTTGTGTCTCCACCAAATACTGCATGAGTGCACCGGCTGCAATTACACCGCAGTCATAATCGGTAAGTCCCAGTCCTTCAATCGTACCGGCATGGAAATGTTCTTTCAAAACACGTTCACAGACTGCATCGTCGAAATACCATGAATCCAGAGAATATACGGTAATTCCAAGCTTTTCTTTTAACAATTCAAAATCCATACCGCTCATATAAAAGGCTTCATTACAGATCAGCTCTGACGGCATGAACTTATAGATCTCGTCAAACAATTTCTCAGAATTTTCAATCTCGGTTACCATGTACTCGCCGGTTGATACATCGGCGACAGATACGCCGTAATGATCCGATGCGTAAGCGATACACATGATATAATTATTCTTTGTTTCATCCAGTGCCTGCGTGTCCAAGTTGGTTCCGGGAGTTACGATTCTTACAACATCCCTTTTTACAATTCCTTTTGCAGCAGCCGGATCTTCCAACTGTTCACAGATGGCCACTTTATAACCTTTGGATACCAGTCTGTTCAGATATCCGTCCACTGCGTGATACGGGACACCGCACATTGGTGCGCGTTCTTTCAGTCCGCAGTTCTTTCCGGTTAATGTAATCTCCAGTTCTTTGGATGCAGTCAACGCATCGTCAAAGAACATTTCATAAAAGTCTCCCAATCTATAAAAGAGGATGCAGTCCGGATATTCTTTTTTCGTCTGCATATATTGCTGCATCATTGGTGTTAATTCTGCCACTTTTTTTACTCCTCTGATCATTTAAATTTTACATTTCATTATAGCATTTATATTTTGAATTTAAAAGGATAGATTTTTTCACAAACTGAGGCTTTTCTTCATCATACAGAAGATAAAGAATATTGGCGCTCAGATAGATCCCTGCTGCGCAGAGACATGTAAATAGCATGGTGTACGGCAGACATATCTGACCGAACAACTGAAATGGCATACAGCTGTAATCCCATACATGAAGTGCAAACCATTTATTTACGATAATACCTGTAATGAATTCTGCTGCTGTTACAAAGATGCTGCAGCGGAATACCTGCAGAAGAAAATCATCCTGCCAGTGTACCTGCTGTCCCTGATAGGAGAAAAACATCATACAGATCCCGCCCAGCACGAACATGGACCAGTGGGAAAAACCACGGAAAAGAATTTCCAGCGTATAATAGATCCAACCACCGATCCCCCACAAAAATAAATACTCACTGATTTTTTTCATACAAAAACGCCCTCACTATCTTGTTGATATTACATAGTTTGAGCGTTTTCATGGTTAATTATAATACATTTATTCTGCCAGTTCTCCCATATAATAGAAACCTTTGCATTCCGTCAGTCTGACATCGGCAAGCCGTCCGATCATTCCCTTATCACCTTTGATGTGTACCAGCAGATTATTACTTAAACGTCCTGTTACCATGGATGGGTCGTGTTCACTTACCGATTCGATCAGAGCAGTCTGAATGGTTCCTTCATGTACAGCGCATACTTCTGCCGCAATCGTATGTACTTCTTTCAGCAGTCGGTCAAAACGGTTTTTGACCACATCTTCCGGTACCTGGTCTTCCATCACGGCGGCAGGTGTTCCGGTACGTTTTGAATAGATGAAAGTGAATACGCTGTCATAACGCACTTTTCTTACAATATCCATAGTTTCTTCGAAGTCTTCTTCTGTCTCTCCCGGGAAACCAACGATGATATCAGTTGTAAGAGACACATCCGGAACATTCTTGCGGATTTTTTCTACCAGTTCCAGATACTGCTCTTTTGTATAATGACGATTCATCTTCTTTAAGATCCTGCTGCTTCCGGACTGTACCGGCAGATGCAGGTGTTTGCAGATCTTTTTGGATCTTCCCATAACTTCAATGAGTTCATCAGATAAATCCTTTGGATGAGACGTCATAAAACGGATACGCTCCAATCCTTCGATCTGCTCGATCTTTTCCAAAAGCTGGGCAAACGTAATCGGATTTTCCAGATTCTTTCCGTATGAATTAACGTTCTGACCAAGCAGCATGACTTCAACCACACCATCTGCAACCAGCTGGCGGATTTCCGATAGGATTGCCTCCGGGTCACGGCTTCTTTCTCTTCCACGTACATATGGGACGATACAGTAACTGCAGAAATTATTGCATCCGAACATGATATTTACTCCGGATTTAAAGGAATATTTGCGGTCATTCGGAAGGTTTTCAACAATCTTGTCGGTATCTTTCCAGATATCGATCACCATACGTTGTGATTCAAACCGTGTCACGATCAGTTCGGCAAATTTGAAAATATTATGTGTTCCGAAGATAATATCCACATAGCGGTAACTTGTTTTCAGCTTTTCTACAACCTCCGGTTCCTGCATCATACAGCCGCAGAGACCGATCATCATATGCGGATTTTTCTTCTTTCTTGGTTTTAACTGTCCGAGACGTCCGTAGACACGCATGTTGGCGTTCTCTCTTACCGTACAGGTGTTGAAAATGATAAAGTCAGCCTCATCTTCAGGCGCTTCTACATAACCGATCTTTTCCAGGATTCCACAGAGTTTTTCGGAATCACGGGCGTTCATCTGACAACCGAATGTTGTGACACAGAATGTCAGCGGACGTCCCAGTTCTTCGGATTCGCGCTGTACATAAGCTTTTGCTTTTTCGATAAAATAATACTGACGGGCAGTATCATCCGCAGGCGGTTCTTTTGTAATATCTATATCGTAATTCATAGTATTAAGCATTCTCTTTGCTCCTTTGTATTATTCATTATTAGTCTTTCACAGAAAGTGAAGACAACAGCTTTTTGCAGAATGTATGGCAATCTAGACAAATTGCTGTATGTCTGAATCATATGCATAATCAATCAACTTCAAAGCACTTATAATTTCTTCTTTATTGACATTCATATCGTCACATAAAGCATCCAGGCTGTGATAATAGTCTCTTAGTTTTGTATTGACCACACTGAGTAACAGCATGGGATCTCTGGGTAATCCGTTTGCCATTCTGGCTCACTCCTTTAAGTATTATATTTTTTCATATCTTAATCAGAAATTACAAAAAACATTCACCTGATTCCAATGGATAGATATGCTTTTCTGTAATAACTTTTTCCGGTTTTATATCATGTTCCTCAAAAGGCAGTTCTCTGTACATCTGCAATTCAAAAGCAACTGCAATCGTATGCAGATCCGGATGTTTTTCCAGATATTTGTCATAAAAACCGCCGCCATATCCGATTCGGTGACATTCTTCGTCAAAAGCGACACCCGGCATGATCAGAAGTCCGTCATATCCGTCGGCTTTGTATTCACCTGTCGGTTCCAGAATTCCATATGCACCAGGCTGCAGATCCTCTTTTTGTTCTACCAGATAAAAATTCATCTCGCTGCCCTCGACTCTTGGAAACCATACACTTTTACCAAGTTTCCAGGCTTCCTCCATGATTGCCAAGGTTCCGGTTTCGCCATTGTAATTCGCATAACAGTAGATGTCAGTCGCTTCTAAAAACAGTGGATGATTGATCACTGTTTCCGTGATAGTATTGGTGGTCTGTTGCCACACAAGCGGATCCATCTCTTTTCTGAGACGGATGATCTTATGTCTAATTTCCTTTTTTGTTTCCAAATTTCTCACCCAAATTCGTAATACTTCCGTCTTTTTCCTTTATAGAAATGTTGTTTAGCTGTCCGCGCAGATTTCTTTTGAAAGAATCAATGTATTCTTTTCTCAATATCTGCTGTTCTTTTAATTCCTCCGGTGTCAGACCTTCGGCTTTAGACTTGTGATATAATTCATTGATTCTTGCTACTTTCTTATCATCCATTATCTTTTGTCCTTCCTTAATATACTCAGATTTAACTCGAATAATTCTCGAGAAATCCGTATAGGGCTGCTGATGTCTCAACGTATTTTCCATTATGGATCTCCTGCTGCAGTGTCTCAGGAAGACCATCCAGTGGAATATCTGTGTATTCATATACCGTTTTTTTATCATTCAGATATACGACTACATAGCCATTCAGAGATTTCAGATAGTAACAGTCTTCTTTTAAAGCCTGTCCATCTGCGGCAACAGAAAGATCTTGTGTTTTTTGCTTCTCTGCTGTTTTCTCTGCCTGAATTTCACGTTTTCCCCTGTTTAAGCTAAGCTGATAAGCACAGGTGATTCCGAATACGATGAGGATCAGAAACAGTAAAAAGCCAATACCATACTTGTTTTTCATAATGAAGACTCCTTTTTTGAGTACAGTATTCGCTCAACTCACCCTATTTATACAATTTTCTTCAATGTTCTTTCAATTAAAAGGCCTTCCCGTTCCGGATAGTCATACTTTTCGCTTTCTCTGATACAGGCACAAACAAACGCATGCGAAGCCTGTACACTTTCCAAAAGGGAATTTCCCTGCAGAAGCTTTGCCAGGAACATTCCGTCAAATGCGTCTCCGGCTCCATGAAATTCTTTCAGGTTTTCACCATTTCCGATATAAAGAAATGCATTGTCTTCGTATAACACGATACCCTTTTTACAGTCGTCTTTTGGAACGCTGGTAATGATCATGTTTTTTGCTCCCAATTCACGGAGGATTTCACACAAATGCAGTACATTTCTGTGATTGCCTGTGAGCTGATATTCTTTTCCGGCGAGCAGATACATTTCTGTCAGATTTGGCAGAATTACGTCTGCATACGGAAGGATTTTCCGCATTGCAGCACCATAAGATTCGTCAAAATTTGTATAGTAAACTCCGTGATCACCCATGATAGGATCTAAAATAACCTTTGTGTCCGGAAATTGACTAATGAAATAGATGACGGCATCAATTACATCAGCTTTTCCAAGGTATCCGACAAAAATAGCATCAAATGTAATATGTTCTTTCTTGTAATGATCTGCACATGCACGTATATAGTCTCCGGGTACATGGCAGACCGCCGGAGTGCCATAGCCACCGGTATGTGTTGATAACAGTACTGTCGGTACTGGACATACCTCGATTCCCATCATGCTTAAGATCGGTGTCATATTCATCATGGCTGCCTTGCCGACACCGCAGATATCGTGTAACAGAGCAATTTTCTTTACTGGTCTCATACTTACTTGTATTCCCCTCTTATCAAATGTAGTCTCCGGCATATTGTCACAAGGGCTGCTCCTTTTGGCATGCCAAGTAATTCTTCTTCCGTAATCCCGCCAAGTGCAACGATAGATACTCCATATGTTGCAACTGCTGCCAGAAGTGCAATGATTGTTGCGATATACGGACCAGCGAATAATTCGAAGATCAGATGAATCACAATTGCGATCACACCCATGATCAGGGAAGCAAGTGTCGGAATTAAGAATGTTTTCTTTTTCTCCTGAACATAACCGATTCTGTCACGAAGTGCTTTCGCATTCAGTATGCAGATTGCTCCGGAGAATATGATCTTACTTAATACAACCGCATAAATGTTCCATTTTAGTACTACCAGCATCAGGAATAATGTCACGATATGGATCACCAGTGAAATTGCCGCATTTTTTACCGGTGTCATCATATCATCCAGTCCCTGTAATACAGAGTTGGTCACTGTTGACAGACAGAAAAAGACAACTGAAAGCGCCCCCATCTGAAGCATCCGTGCTGCTGTAGTATTATCCTGTGTAAAATATAATAAATTCAGGATCGGTTTTGCAAGTGTGATAAATCCAACTGCACATGGGATTGCGATCAACATGTTGAAACGGCTTACGGTATTAATCTTGTTATGTACCTGCTTACGGTTACCGGTCTGTACAGTGGCAACCAGGCTCGGCACCAGTGAGGCGGCAAGTGCACTTGAGATAGAGAGCGGCACATTGATCATTGTACTGTACTGTCCCTGAAAGATTCCAAGAAGACTTGCGTATTCTTTTTTGCTGAATCCCTGGGCAGCCATGACATTGTTAAAAAGTGCAGTATCTACAAAATCACTGATATTATATACCGTTGCACTTAAAATGACAGGTGCGATGGTCACAAACAACACTTTGTATACGGTTCTGTAACTTTCTCTTTTCCTTGAATGATCGTGTTTCATTTTCTTTTTGAATACTTTGTGGTATGCGAGAAAAATGAATCCGACAAATATCAAGGCGCTCAATGCACCAAGGACTGTTCCGAGTGTTCCGCCTGCTGCCGCATAGGCAGGACCGAAGGATTTGTCGCCTCTGGTCTTTCCGACAGCTCTTCCTGCATTGAATAATAAATATGCACCTGCGATCGATACAACAGCATTTACAATCTGCTCGATCACCTGTGAGATTGCTGTCGGGATCATAGATCCCATTCCCTGGAAAAATCCGCGTAACACCCCGAGAAGTGCTACGATCAGGATGCACGGTGCGAGAACACGGAGCGCATAGGCACTCATGTCAAGATGCATAATGGTTGTTGCAATAAAATCTGCTCCGAAAAATACCAGAAGAGAGACAATTCCACCGGCAAGAAGTGCAAAGGTCATAGCACCCCGGAAGATTTTGTTTGCATTTTTATATTCGCCGACAGCCACTCTTGCCGATACAAGCTTTGACACAGCTAACGGCAGACTGTACGAAGTCAGCATCAATGCAACTGAATAAATTGAAAATGCAACCGAATAATATCCGTTTCCTTCTGTTCCGATAATATTCAAAAGCGGAATCCGGTAAAAGGCTCCGATCAGCTTTGTGATAACTCCGGCAATTGCAAGAATCGATCCCTGTATCAGGAAATTTTTTTCATTTTTTTTATGTTGTTCCGACATACAGTTTTAACTCCATCATTTTGTAAAAAATTTATTAAGATCAATGATTATCTCAGAATGTCCAGGCGTTCCATGATCTCACGCTGTTTCTGTTCCATTACCTGACGTTCTTCTTCTTCCATATGGTCATAACCTGTTAAGTGTAACACAGAATGGGCAATAAGAAAAGCATATTCTCTCTTTGGACTATGCCCGTATTCTTCTGCCTGCGAAAGAACTTTTTCTTTTGATATCACGATATCCCCAAGCGTCAGTTCTCCGCTTTCCGGATCAAAGCAATCTTCTTCCTCTTCCAGAAAATCAAATGTTCCGGGTTCCGGATAGTCGATCATCGGAAAAGACAGTACATCGGTCGCACGGTCAATGCCTCTGAATTCTCTGTTCATTTCATGAATCTGTTCATTTTCTGTCAATAGCAGATTCACCTGTGCTTCGTACGGACAATTTACATAATCCAATGCTTCTTCTACTACTTTCTTTGCAAGTGTTTCGCATTCCAGAGGAAGCTTTATTTCGCCTTCTTCTTCAAAGTATAATGTCATGATTTTCGCCTCTTATCTTTTCCTTTGTATTTTGCGTCATTACCGTGACGGTTTTGTCTGCTTTCGTAATCTTCGTATGCTTTTACGATTTTTTGTACCAGTGGATGACGTACAACGTCCTTGCTGGTAAGGTGGCAGATACTGATATCTTCGATATCTTTTATAACTTTTGCCGCCACATCAAGACCGGACACCTGTCCGGACGGAAGGTCTTTTTGTGTTGCGTCACCGGTGATCACGACTTTTGAGCCGAAACCGATTCGGGTAAGAAACATCTTCATCTGTGCCGGTGTTGTGTTCTGTGCTTCATCCAGAATAATAAAGGCATTATCTAATGTACGGCCACGCATGTAAGCAAGCGGAGCAACCTCGATCAGACCTTTTTCCGAATTCTTTATAAAGCTTTCCGCACCCATGATCTGATACAGTGCATCATAGAGGGGACGCAAATAAGGATCGATCTTACTCTGAAGGTCGCCCGGAAGGAATCCAAGCTTCTCTCCTGCTTCGATTGCCGGACGTGTCAGTATGATACGTCCTACTTCATTGTTCTTGAATGCAGTGATCGCCATTGCCATCGCAAGGTAAGTCTTACCGGTACCGGCCGGTCCGAGTCCGAATACGATCATCTGTTTACGGATTGCATCGACGTATTTTTTCTGACCGAGTGTCTTCGGCTTGATCGGTTTTCCCTGTAAGGTATGGCAGATAATATCTTTATCGATCTCCAGTACGTTTTCTTCGCTGTCTTCCATAACCAGTGCCAGAGTGTAATCTACATTCTGTTCCTGGATCGTGTTGCCTCTTTTTGAAAGTTCTACAAGCTGATCCAGCACTTTTTTTGCTTTTTCTACTTTCAAAGCATCTCCCATGATCTTGACGCTTTCACCTCTTGCGATCAGTGTTACATGAAGAGCGCGTTCTATTTTTTTTGCATATGCATCGAACTGTCCGAACACATTGGCTTCGTGTTCTGCAGGTATATCGATGACTGTCTCCATTAATCCCATGCATTAGTCTCCATTCTTTGTGTCGTCTTCCGCAATATAGTCCGACGGAAGCGGTGTGGACGGAACCTGCTTTCCAACGGAGCATCTGATCTTCAGTGTTCCTTTCGCAGAGTACGTCTCAGACCCTGTGTATATTTTAACATCATTCTGGATAATTTCTACCCCTTTTTTCTTCATTTCTTTACAGTAATTCTGAAAATCTCCGGATAATATCTTCCGGATTTGCGTTTTTGTATAATTCTTTTGTCTTTTCCGGTAAGGAGTTACTGTAATTTCTTCAAAGGTAAGAGGGAATATATTCAACGGCCTGAACTGCCACTGGAAGATGTGCTTTTCAAAATAAGGATATGTATTTTTTACAGAACCGATTCGGATCATATATCTTCCTGCCCGGATTGCATATTCTTTTTTCTGGATAAAATGATATCTTGATTTGTAATATTCTTTTTCGAAATAGTTTTTTGAGAGCATCTTTTGATACGGAATACAGGTTTCGCCGGATATGTCAGCATCCGATCTGCAGGGTGAGTACCCTGTGATTTCTTTTGCATCATTGCAGATGGGGATCTGTCCTGATACCAAAAGATCACCTTTTTTTACCTGTACACCTTTTTTTACCTGTGCGATGCCGGTTCTGGTAGTAATACTTGTGATGGTGCAGTCAGTGTCGGCAATGATATCTGTAGACTGGTTGTTTATCCGGGATATAGTGCTGTTATCCGCAAGGCCGTCTTCGTTTTCTTTTATCTGAATGACCAGCCTGCAGCCATCTATGGAAGCAGATACCCATATGATCCCGTCATATGTGCGCCTTAGATCCCGGACAATCTTCTGACAGTCTACATTTGTCTTTTTCATACCATTTTTAATCTGTTCGGATGCCAGAAATTTCTTTAAAGTATCATCCGTATACGACAGGTTCCCGCGGATATCAATTCCCCAGATATAACGTGTCATAAACAGGATAAGACAAATACAGAGAATAAATCCAGGAAACAGTATATGACGTTTCCGGTAGCGGTGAAAAAGAAAAGGAAGACCGCTGCGGCGGATGATACAAACCTTTGTGCCGGTCTTCCTTATAATTTCCTTTAGTCTGTGGAACCCACTGACCGACAGATTCATTTCATATGCTCCACAGACACGTTTCAGATCCCATATATAGATGTTTTTATAACGGCAGGCATTCAGAAAACGTTCGGGTGAATATCCTGACACACGTATCCGGACATAGCCTTTCAGATACCAGATGAACTGTTCAAACACAGCGATCCCTCCTATGTTTGGTATTCGATCGTCCTGATGTGACCGTGAATCATCATCTCATCATTGGTGTAATAGATGACTTCCAGTTTCCTGCCGCCGATTTTAATCTGTCCGCATCTGGTCTGCAGCCGGACAATCTGATCTGTATATTCCGTTATTCCTCTGTAATTTTCCACACATAGTTCATCCGTACCGGTAATCGTAAGAATCGGGAGCCCCATTGCTACATCTTTTGGGACTCCCGACATTTCCGCCGCTTTTTCTTTCCATTCCTGACGATTCATATCCATACCACTTTTGTGATTTATATCACTTTATGCATTCCGCCTCAGATATATACCTGCCCGGATTTAAGGAATCTCGTGGTATGCCTCAGCGTAAAAATATTCCTGTGCATTTACCGGTGTAAGATCATTACTCACACGGTGATAATTTCCGTCTACTTCCAGTTTTCTTGCTTTCTGATTATCAGAAAGCATAACGTCGAACATTTCCTGTAATTTCGTTTTCAGTTTGTCATTATATACCGGTGCAGCAACCTCTACACGTCGTACAGTATTTCTGGTCATGAAATCTGCAGATGCAATGTAATATTTCCTTCTTTCTTTGCTTCCGAAGATATAGATTCTGGAATGTTCCAGGAATCTTCCGACAATGCTGATGATACGGATGTTTTCTGTCTTTCCTTCCACTCCGGGGATCAGGCAGCAGATACCTCGGATGATCATATCGATCTTGACTCCGGCCTCAGAAGCCTCGATCAGTTTGTCGATGATCTTTTTGTCCGTAAGGGAATTAAGTTTGAATCCTGCATAAGCTTCTTCTCCGTTTCTTGCATGTGCGATCTCTTCGTCCAGCATATCCAACACTTTATTCTGCAAACACTTCGGTGCTACAAGAAGATGCCTGGTATGTTCAACAACTTCTCCCTTCGACAGTGCCTGAAATACATTGGAAGCTTCCAGCCCGATCTCTACATTGGATGTCATTAAAGAGAGATCCGTATATAATCGGGAAGTTTTTTCATTATAATTACCTGTACCAATCTGGGTGATATATTCTACCTGTCCTGCATTTTTTCTGGTGATCAGACAGAGTTTTGAATGCACTTTATATCCGTCTAATCCATAGATCACCTGACATCCGGCATCTTCCAGACGTCTGGACCATTCAATATTATTTTCTTCATCAAAGCGGGCACGAAGTTCAACTAATACAACGACCTCTTTCCCGTTTTCTGCGGCCTCTATCAATGCCTCTACAACCTTACTCTGCTTTGCAACACGGTATAAGGTCATCTTGATCGAGATAACATCCGGGTCTTCGGCAGCTTCTGTCAGCAAATGCAAAAACGGACGGATGGATTCATAAGGATAAGATAACAGTTTATCTTCTTCTTTGATCTGTGCTATAATGCTTTTTCCATCCTGGAACTGGTCGGATTTCTGAGGTGTTCTTTTCGGAAAATATAATTCCGGATTTTTTCTCAGCAGATCCTGGATCTGGAATACGAACGAAAGATCCAATGGTGTTGAGGACATGAATACATGATTTTCATCCAGTTCCAGATACTCACACAATACGGCAATTCCTTTTTTGTCCATATCTCTGGAAAGTTCCAGACGGATCGGAGCCAGTTTCTTACGCTGTTTGATCAGACCTGCCATGAATTCGCGGTAGTCCAGATCTTCATCGTATAAAGCATCCGCATCAATGTCAGCATTTCTTGTGATGCGCAGCAAAGATTTGGATTTGATCTTATACCCTTTGAATACAACCGGTGCAAAATGAAGGATCAGTTCTTCAGCAAGCATATATGTGCCAGGCATACCCGGTACTGCGATCAGACGTCCGAAAATATTGCTTGTGCATGGAATGATTCCGAGACGGTCTTTTTTCCCTTTTGCACCGAGTACCGCTACCGCATAGATCTCCTTGTTTTTCAAAAACGGAAATGGCTGTCTCCTTCCGATAACAGTAGGCGAAATAAGCGGTGCGATCTCTGACTTAAAATAACCTTCCAGATAACGGGCACCGTCTTCATCCAGTTCATTAAAACGCAAAATACGGATTCCCTGCTCTGTCACACGTGCCATCAGTTCTTCGTATACGGCTTCTTTTCTCTTGTTGATCAATTTAGTCTGCTTTAAAATTGCATCAATCTGTTCCTGCGATGTCATTCCTGTCTTGTTTTCGCAGATCTTCTTATCGAGAAGTGTCTGATCATATAAAGAACCCACACGCACCATGAAGAATTCATCCAGATTGCTCTGATAAATCGATGCGAACGTCAGTCTTTCGCACAACGGAACTTCCGGGTTCTCTGCCTCCTCAAGAACACGTTCATTAAACTTTAACCAGGAAAGTTCCCGGTTCATATATATCTTACTCATAACTTTTTCACCTTTCTTTGTATTGCATTTTCAATGTTTCTAATGTATCATAGTATTTCCAAACGATTATTAGATTTACGTTAAATCTATGTAAAATCAGCCTGTATCATTGCATCAAGGTCAGATAGTATGGTTTTGAAAGCCATATATTTTAAGGAGGTTTTATCTATGCATACATCATTTCTTGTTTTGATCATATTGGCACTTGTTATTGTTGCATCGATCATCACATCCATTGTTACGTATCTTATCCTTGCGGGGAGAAACAAAAGAATCCGTCTTGCCGAACAGTACCGGCAGATCGGGATTACCGATGGCTATCTGAGCATTCAGGAAGAGATAGAGAAAAATATCAAATCGGAACACATTAAGTTTACAACAGTTTCTCCTGTAAAAGCTCCGGATTTTGCGGATGAAGAACATACAGAACAGGAATCCGATTCAAAAGATATCTGGGTTATTGTCCGTGGGAAAGATAGTAATACATCCGAAAAGATCTTTGAATACTGGCATTTTATATATCAGGATTCCAGATGGATCTGTAAAGAACGTAAGAAAAAAGCTGGCTAAAAATACCAGCTTTTTTTCTTATCTTTCTTCCTGTTCTTTTTTATAGACTTTCTGCTGTGAAAATCCTCTTCCTCGTACTTCATTTACATTTCCGATGATCATAAATGCATGTGGATCAGTCTCCTGTACCAGCTGGTTCAGCCGCATCAGTTCGCGGTTGGATACAACGGTAAGGATCATCGGCTGATCATTTTTCAGATATCCGGTCTGTGTGTAGACAAGTGTTGTTCCACGGTCAAGCTGCTCCTGGATCAGACGGTTCAGCTCTTCAAATTTTTCTGTCATGATCTCTACTTTTGTACGGGTAGATCCCATCAGAAGCACCTTGTCTAAAATGACTGTGTAAATCAGTACCAACAAGATACCATATACAATCTCTTCTTTATTGGTGAAGAGCATCTGTGAGATTAAGATAACAAAATCAAATACGTACAGCATCACAGATACCGGAAGACCAAACTTCTTGTTCAGAACCAGCGGCGGAATATCCATTCCTCCGGTAGAGGCTCCGCACCGGATCACGACGCCGATCCCCATCCCGATCATCAGACCGCCGCATATAGTAGATAACATCTTATCGTCTGTTACATTCTGAAGTGCAGGCATTTGCTCCAGCACTCCCAGAATAACCGGATAATAAAAGGTACTGACCAATGTCGTAAGTGCAAATTTCATTCCAAGGACAACCGCTCCAAGCAGGAACATCAATGTATTGAATAGCAATACAAAACTATGGATTGGAAGTCCGAAATAATGATGGATCGCAATACCAAGCCCTGTTGTCCCGCCTGTGATCATATTATTTGGCAGAATAAACATGACGATTGCAAGTGCATAGATCGTATTCCCAAGTAAGATCATGCACAGATTTTTGAAATTTAAGTGTTTCATAGTTATATCATACCCTCTCCTGACATTTTCATCCATATTAGTATAAAGGATGATGGATTTTGATACAAGATTTTTCTTCTATTTCGGCAGTTTACTTATGATATGGCTCATGGCTGATAATACGGTAGCTTCTGTAAATCTGTTCCAGCAGAATTACCCGCATCAGCTGATGTGGAAATGTCATCTTTGAAAAACTCAGTGCATAGTCTGAACGTTTCAGCACTTCTTTTCCAAGTCCGATCGAACCGCCAATGATAAATATAATGTGACTGGATCCCTGGATTCCTAGTGTATCGATCTTTTCTGCCAATTCTTCGGATGTCAATAGTTTTCCCTTGATTTCAAGTGTAATGACATAGGCATCATCTTTGACATATTTGAGAATCCGTTCACCTTCTTTATCACGGATGCCGTCTTCTACAGTCTCACTTGCGTTATCCGGTGTCTTTTCATCTGCTACTTCGATGATCTCTAGTTTGCAGTAACGGCTCAGACGTTTGCTGTATTCTGCAATCGCGTCTTTTAAGTATTTTTCTTTTATTTTTCCTACTGTGATTAATGTTATCTTCATTCTATTGTTCTTTCTATATACTATTCTGTTATCTGATACATATATAATTCATGCAATGCTCTCGTTGCACAGATATATTTTGCCTGGTTCTGCATCGGATTTTCAATATCCCGGAAGACTCCGAATACCTGATCGAATTCCAGTCCTTTCGCAAGATAAAAGGTTGTGACGGTAAGCCCTTTTTTGAATGCAGAACTGTTGCGGTCAATATAGTGCACTTCTTCGCCGCGGGCTTTTAACATTTGATACAATGTGAACGCTTCTGCTTCCGTCATGGTAATAATGGCAGCAGTCTCATACTCGTCTTCTCCAAGTTTTGCTTTTAAAAAGATCTCATCCAGCACAGCATCTTCATTTTGGAAATTCTCTTCAATGACTTCTTTTCCATGACGCTTTAAAAGTTCCACGTCTTTTACACCGGTTAGTTTTTCAGCGTATCTGGCAATCTCCATCGTATTTCTGTAACTTTTATTCATTACAATCTTATGGATCTTCTGATCGAACACCCCCGGAAGGAACTGTAATACATCTCGCATCTGTTCATCCAGTGTCTGGGCCTTATCGCCGAGGATTGTCATCCGGCATTTGAAGATCTGATTCAGGATCACATACTGCAGATAAGAATAATCCTGCATTTCATCAATGACCAGATGCTTGATGTGGTTATGCACAGCTTTTCCGGTCAGACGGTACTTCAGATATAACACCGGAAATACATCTTCGTATTCCAGCTTGCGCTTTTCGTATTCGACATCCGGAAGTGCCGGATAGCCGCATTCTTCCAGAAACCATCCGTAGATCTTATAGATATCTTTTGTCACATACATCTTGTCAAACTTATTCTGCACGATCAGAAGTTCTTCTTCGGAAAGATCCCGTCCAAGTAATGTTTCGTATTCATCAACGCAGTAGTCACGGATCGCATCCATACGGGTGAGCAGAGGTGCATTTTGAAATTTGAAATAAAACAGATTGATCAGTTCTTCTTCTGTTTTTTGAATTCCTTTATATTCAATCGTTCGAAAATCCATCAGTTCATCTTCCAGGCTTGCGAGAAATCCTTCCATCATTCCGACAAAGCCTTCCAACTGCTTCTCTTCAAAGCGTTCTGTCAGATACGGGTCCTGAAGCTTCATGGTTCTTTCCAGCTGGTCATAGCGATCTTCACAGTCCGGAACGATACCTTTCAATTCCCGGTATGCGAACAGATCAAAACTCATCTCCTGAATATTTTCCTCGCCCAGTTCCGGAAGAATATGAGAAATATAGTCCGAAAAAACACTGTTGGGAGAAAGGATCAGTATATTAGAGGATTTTAAATGTTCTCTGTCGTGATACAACAGGTATGCGATCCTGTGTAATGCAACGGAAGTCTTGCCGCTTCCGGCTGCCCCCTGAATTGCAAGGATCCGATCCTGTGTATTACGAATGATGGCATTCTGTTCTTTCTGGATCGTACGTACGATATTTTTCAGCTGCACATCACTGTTGGTTCCCAGTTCCTGTTTTAAAATATCGTCATCAATCTTGGTATCGCTTTCAAATGCATAGACCATTTTTCCATTTTTTACTTTATACTGCCATTTGGCGGCAATTTCGCCTTCGATAAGTCCGGCGGGAGCTTTATAAGAACCCGGTCCTTTATCATAATCGTAAAACAATCCGCTGACAGGTGCTCTCCAGTCATAGATCAAAGGCAGCATACCTGTACGCTCTGCAAAATTGCCGATACCGATATAAAAAATCTCCGGCTCTTCTTCCCCATCATAGATAAAATCTACACGTCCAAAAAATGGGGCTTCCAACATCTTACGGAGACGATGTCTCATCTTCTGCTTTTCCTGATTATCATTTACCTGATGTAAAAGTGCTTGTTGGTTATCGTAATTCTCATAACCATATTCGTCCATCTCAGTGTAATTCTCCCAGTAGTATTCGTTCATACTCTGAATGTCTTTCTGTCCGGCTTCAATGGATGCATCTACTTCTGTCAGCCGTGTACGGATCTTCTCCGTTACTTTATTTAAAAATATCTTTCCGTCTTTCAAATCTAATTCTGTCATAATCTCCAACCTGTCTTTTTGTTTTATCCTTACTTGTCAGCAGGACTGATTTTATAATTATTTTCAGTATTTAAATATGTCTTACAATCATAACACATACAGCTGTTTTTATTCAAGTACGGATACAGCATCAAAAAAGAGATACACACAAGATTTTTTCTTATGCATATCTCTTTTATCATATATTCATATCTGAATACTTATAGAATCTTTTATCCTGTGGAGAATTAAGCATTCTTCTTAGACAGATATTCGTGGATACCTTTTGCACCTGCTTTACCTGCACCCATAGCAAGAATTACAGTTGCAGCACCT
>OLNT01000897.1_pt1 | contig 17723 bp, 14 predicted proteins | sample 1672641 | NCBI WGS metagenome assembly OLNT01 (sample SAMEA3136708, study PRJEB25190) | human gut metagenome
CTGGAAGTCGGCAAATGCGCAGACTTTATTGCCATCGATTATATGCATCCGTCTATGCTGCCGATCTATACGTATCCAATGCGTAATATGGTGCCAAACATCGTATACAGCGCAAGAGGCGAAGAGGTTGTTCTGTCTGTTGTAAATGGTAAGATCGTGATGAAAGACAGGAAGCTGGTCAATGTAGATGAAATGGAATATATGTCTAAGATGAATGACTGCCCGGATGATATCGGCAAACGTGCAGCTGATGAGTTCTTTGCGATCAATGGAACCAACGCTCAGTTCATGCGTGAAGAAAAGCTTTAATTCGGGGAGACTGTATATATGATTTATCTGATTGCTGCCATTTGTGCAAATCTGTGCATGACATTCCTGATGCGCTATTCGGAGCACCATAACGGCAACTGTTATGCGCTGAACATCTGGAATTATCTGGCTGGAAGCCTGATAAGCCTCATGCTGTTACAGGACAAATCCCTGATCTGGAGTGGCAATGCAGTGACCTGGGGCGCCGGTATCGTAAATGGTATCGGCTTCCTTGCCGCACTGGTACTGCTCCAGATCAGCATCCGGAGAAACGGTGCACCGTTAACAACCACATTTAACAGACTGGGCATCCTGATTCCTACGATCCTGTCGATTTTTCTCTTTGATGAGATTCCGCAGATCATACAGATAGCCGGACTCCTACTCTGCATCTTCGCCATCATCTTCATGAACAGCGGAGACAGCTCCGAGCGTCCGGACTTCAACATCGGACTGATCCTGGTCTTCTTACTGGGCGGCACACTGGACACCATCTCCAAAATATTCAGTCGCTATAATAACGCAGACAGCCAGACCTGCTTTGTGCTGTATACATTTCTTGCTGCCTTTGTGATCAGCATCCTGCTCTTCTTTAAAAAGGAACCTCATATGAGCCTGCAGGACGCACTGATCGGTATCGGCGTCGGAATCCCGAATCAGCTCTGCACGCTGTTCCTGTTGCGAGCCGCATCAAGACTTCCGGCATACATCGTCTATCCGACCTACAGCGCCAGCCTGATTCTGTTAGTAAATATCATTAACTACCTGGTGTTCCGGGAGACACTGAACAAACGCCAGTACATCGCCACCGGCATCATCGGCCTGGGCGTCGTACTGATCAATCTCGTCTGACACGAACGATAATTACCACAACATTTCTACATTTTTATTTCTACAAACCTCCTGAATGTCCTCTGGAAATGGTGCATCCGAAATAATCGCATCAATTACATCATACCCCAGACTGACATTCAGGAATGTTTTATTAAACTTACTGCTGTCTGCAAACAATACTACTTTCGTAGAATTCTCCGCAAATGCCCGTTTCACAGCAGTCTCATCATCATTTGGATCAAAACTTCCTCTGGCTGTAATCCCTCTGCAGGAGATAAATGCAATGTCACTGTGATGCATTCCTATCTGTGACATCGTGTCTGTTCCCTTTGTATCCAGTAATATCTTGTTCAGATTCCCTCCCAGCAGATGGACATTTACCGAATCGATCTTCATCAGTTCCAATGCCGTATAGAGACCATTGGTCAATACATTCAGGTTATTATACCGCTCAAAATACGGACATAACTGAAGCACCGTTGACCCTGCATCCAGGGAGATCCTCTGGTCATCCCTCAGATACCGGGAAGCCAGTCTGGCAATATGCTTTTTCTTCCGCACATTTTCTTCGACCATGTATTCCACCGGTCGGTCCTTTGGCTCCTCGATTACTCTTGCCCCGCCGCTGACACGCTGCAGAAAACCATTCTTTTCCATCTCCGTAAGATCCCGCCGGATTGTCGCCACACTGACATAGAGTGCTTTGCTAAGCTGTTCTGTCCGGACATACTTTTTTTCACGTAACAGATTCATAATTGCTTCATGCCGTTCATAAGGTATCATTCTTATCTCTCCTGTTTATAATTGATCGTTTTTGCACGTTTTTCGTCTTATTTTCGATTTAATATCAATATTATAAACCATTATTGCATTTTCACGCAATTATAAATATAGTATATGTGTCCAAAGACCGTACATCATCGATATATAAATGATAATAATATTCACAGGAAGGAGACCGGAACATGTTAGTTACACTGAAAGAAATCTTGAATTATGCAGAAGCCAATAAGTGCGCCATCGGAGCATTCCACATCCTGAGCGAAGATAACCTTACTGCTGTTCTCGATGCTGCCCAGGAACTTCGTTTTCCGGTCATCATCATGCACTCACAGGAAAATGAAAAAAAGCTTCCACTTGCCAACATCGGTCCACTTATGGTAGATATGGCTGAGAACGCTTCTGTTCCGGTCTGTGTCCATCTGGATCACGGCATGACGATCAACTACATCCGTCAGGCACTGATCATCGGTTTCAGCTCTGTTACCTATGATGGTTCTTCCCTTCCTTATGAAGAAAACATAGAAAATACCAAGACGGTCGTGCACATGGCATCTCGCCGTTTTGCTTCCGTCGAAGGTGTTGCCCCTGCCGGCATCCCTCAACAGGATGTCACAGAAGCCGTGCGTGGCTTTATCGACGCCACAGGCATCAGCGCACTGGCATGTTCCTACGGCGCATTACAACACGTAAATAACACTGGCTCCGAATTTTCTGTTCCATTAGTTATGAACGGAGAACCGGATATCAGCAAAGACGATTACACACAGGTCATCCAGCACGGTGTGCGCAAGATCAACTGCGACAGTGAAATCTATTACCGGGATATCGCAATGCTCGGCGTGCAGGCAGTGACCGAAAATGCAAAAAAAGCCATCTCATTGTTTGTAGGAATTAACTGATTTTATCCTTTTAAGACTATTGACTTTTTACCAGAAATTCGGTAAAGATAAGCATATAGCTATCGAATCGAAGGTGAATATTATGTCATATAGAAGCAAGATATTATTACTAGATCTGATTCATATTTTATTTATATTATTCATATTAAAAACAACGGGCGCATGGAATTACAAAGAGGGATCTATAATCATACTATTGTGGATGATTTTACTTGTTATCTCTGTAGTCATGTTATGGAAGTATCACTGTAGCCAAAATGGATTATTAAATAACGTTATCATTGTAATTTCAGTAATTATCATATTTTTTAGTATTTTAAATGTGCTTCCATTTTGTTTTCCTGTTTGTTTAGATTATGAATTAGAACATGGATTGTTTCATATGCAATAGGTTTAATAAAATATCTTAAAAGAAGACAGAGGTTGTGGAATCCACAACCTCTGATTATATTTATCTTCATATTCTCTTCTCCATCCATCGATACAGATCTTCGTACACTTCTTCCCGGTCTGTCTCATTCAGGATTTCATGCCGGTCTCCGGCATATAACTTCATCTCCACATCGGTCATGCCGTGTGCTTCGTATTTTCGGAATACTCTGGTCACGCCCACGCCATTACTTCCCACAGGATCCTCTGCACCGGATACAAAGATTACCGGAAGCTCCACAGGAATCTTATCCATTGCATGGCGTCTTGTCAGTACTTTCATACCTTCAAACATCTGATAATATCCATTTACAGTAAATACAAAGTTACACAGTGGATCTGCCTCGTACTCTTTCCGCTTGGAATCATCCGAAGTAATCCAGTCCTTGGTGCTGTCACTTGGCTCAAATTGACGGTTATAACCGCCCATTCCAAGCTGGTTCACCAGATGGCTTCTGTGATGCCAGCCCTTCGTCAGTGAGATGCTCTTGCAGACTGCCTGTCCGGCTTTCAGCAACGCATACGGCATATCTCCCGTACCCATGACAATAACTCCTGCCAGTCCTTCTGCACGCATGGTCAGATACTGTCTGAGTAGGAATGATCCCATGCTGTGTCCCATCATAAAATACGGTACACCCGGATACTCTTTTTCGGTCATTTTCCGTAGTCTGTGTATATCCGAGATCACATACTGATTGCCTTTTTCTTCATGAAAATATCCAAGATATTCCTGTGACTGTACCGACTTTCCATGTCCCAGGTGGTCGTGTCCAACTACACAGAATCCACGCTCTGCCAGATATCTTGCGAATTCATCATAACGGTCAATATACTCTACCATTCCATGGGAAATCTGCAGCACCGCTTTCACTCCTGCTTCCGGAAACCACTGAATCACATGGATCTGTGTCTGTCCATCGCTGGACGGAAAATAAAATTCCTTCTTTAACATACCTCATCCCCCCGGTCATTCATCTCGATATAATCTCTGTGCGGTGCCAGTGCTTTATACGCCGGACGGATGATCTTATCCACATTCTTCAACTCTTCCAGACGGTGCGCGCTCCATCCTACGATTCTCGCTGCTGCAAATATCGGTGTATATAATGCCTGTGGCAGATTCAGCATCTGATATACCAGACCACTGTAGAAGTCAACATTGGCATTAACACCTTTATACATTCTGCGACGTTCCCCAATTACTTCCGGTGCCAGTCTTTCTACCTTCGAATACAATGAATACTCTTTCTCGTACCCCTTTTCCACTGCTAACTGTTCCACAAAACCTTTGAAGATCTCTGCTCTCGGATCAGAAACAGAGTATACCGCATGTCCCATTCCATAGATCAATCCCTTCTGATCGAAGGCTTTCTTATCCAACAGGTCATACAGATACTGGCGGATCTCATCTTCATCCTCCCAGTCCTTCACAACTCCCATCATATCTTCAAACATCTGTGTTACCTTGATATTCGCACCACCGTGCTTCGGCCCTTTGAGTGATGCCATTGCCGCAGTCATCGTCGAATAGGTATCCGTGCCGGAAGAAGTAACCACATGAGTCGTAAATGTCGAATTATTACCACCTCCGTGATCCATATGCAGCACCATCGCCATATCCAGGATCTTCGCCTCCAGTTTCGTGTACTGTCTATCCTCACGAAGCATCATCAGGATATTCTCAGCCATGGACAGCTCCGGTCTCGGTGCATAGATAAAGAGATCCTGACCTCTGCGGAAATTATATGCATGATAGCCGTACACCATCAGCATCGGAAACTGGCTGATCAGATTCAGGCACTGACGCAGTACATTCGGAATCGACGTATCATCTGCCTTTGCATCATAGCGGTAAAGACTCAGGATTGAACGAGACAGACTGTTCATCATATCACGGCTCGGTGCCTTCATGATCACATCCCGCACAAAGTTTGGCGGAAGCGTCCGTCTGTCAGACAGCATCACCTGAAAGTCTGCCAGCTCCTGTCTGGTCGGCAGTTCCCCAAACAGAAGCAGATATGCGATCTCTTCAAATCCATAATGGTCTTCCTTCAGGAATCCATTGACCAGATCCTTAATGTTATAACCTCGGTAATACAGATTGCCGGGACAAGGAACTTCCTCGCCATCCACGATCTTCTTCGCGCGCACGTCCGATACATTTGTCAGTCCTGCAAGCACGCCCTTACCGTTCATATCACGGAGGCCTCTTTTTACATCGTATTTCCCATACAGTTCCCTGTCAATGGCATTACTTTCCTCGCACACTGCAGCCAAATGCGCAATTTCCGGTGTAATCTCAAACAAATCTTTTGTCACAAACTTGCTCATAAGTCCCTTCCTTTCCCAATTTACTCTATTCTCCTGTTACCAAATATCTGCCTCAACTCTATTGCAAATATCTCCTAAGCCTAAAGTCCTCTGCTAATGTAATTGCTTAGTGCCGCAAATTCTTCCAGCGTAAGCGCCTCGCCTCTCACCGACGGTCCGTGTCCCAATGACTCAATACTCTCTGCGATCAGTTCTTTTGGAATATCCAGGTCCGCCGCATTCTTAAGTCCATTCGCCAGTGTCTTACGGCGCTGATTAAAGGATGCACGTATAATGCGAAACATCAGCTTCTCATCGTCCACTTCCACCGGCGGTTTGTCATACGTTGTCAGACGGATTACTGCAGATCCTACCTTCGGTCTCGGCATAAAACAGTTCGGCGGAACATTTGCCACGATATATGGACTCGCATAATACTGCACCGCCAGCGACAATGCACCGTAGTCCTTCGTGCCCGGTCCTACCTGCATGCGATCTGCCACTTCCTTCTGTACCATAACGGTAATACTCTCGATCGGCACATGCTTCTCGAATAATCCCATGATAATTGGTGTAGTGATGTAATACGGAAGATTCGCCACCACTTTTACCAGTCGACCACCATTTTCCTCTTCTACCAGCTTCTGGATGTCCACTTTCAGCACATCCTCATTAATGATCATAACATTATCATATGCAGACAATGTATCACCCAGAATCGGAATCAATGCTTTATCAATCTCCACTGCTGCCACCTTGCCTGCTGCCTGCGCCAGATACTGCGTCATCGTACCGATACCGGGACCGATCTCCAATACAAAATCATCCTTCGTAATCTCTGCCGCCGCGATAATCTTGTCCAGCACATGCGTATCAATCAGAAAGTTCTGTCCGAACTTCTTCTGAAATGTAAAATTATACTTCTTCAGAATCTCAATCGTATTCTGCGGGTTGCCAAGTGTAGGTTCCGTCATGTTATCCTCCTTAGTTTACTGATTATTATACATGAAAATATCTTCAATAGAAACAAATAAAAAATGAAATATCAATGAATTTTTTGTAACCTGGTTTTCAGTTTATCCAGACTTAAAGTATAACATATGTAAATAGTTATTTCAATTTTGGATTCATGTTTTCACAATGTAACATATAAAAGATTACACAAAAGGGAGATACCACTCATGTAATATCTCCCTTTCTTTATCTACATTCTTATTCATTTAATAACAGCTTTTTCGCATTCTCTTCCGTCTGACGGATCACTTCTTCTGCCGTAATCCCTTTCAGTCTGCTGATCTCCTCTGCCACATATCGAATGTAAGAAGAGTTGTTCCGCTTACCGCGGAATGGTTCCGGAGCCATATACGGACAGTCCGTTTCCAGCACAATGGATTCCAGCGGAATCGCCTCAGCAACTTCTTTCAGCTTCTTGCCATTCTTGAATGTCACCACACCACCGATGCCGATGTGATAGCCCATTTTTACATACTCTTTTGCCATTTCCAGCGAATACGAATAACAGTGGATAATCCCCCGAAGTCCCTGGCCATGTTCTTTCATAATCTCCATGGTATCTGCTGCCGCCGAACGGCTGTGGATCATCACCGGAAGATCCAGTTCCCTTGCCAGATCAAGCTGACGGATGAACCATTTCTTCTGTATCTCGTGTGGCTCATTGTCCCAGTAGTAATCCAGACCGATTTCACCGACAGCCACTACCTTATCCAACTTGAACTGTTCTTTCACACGGGCAAATGTTTCTTCATTCAGGTCGCCCACTTCATCCGGATGCACGCCGACTGCCGCATACATAAATGGATACTTCTCCGCAAGTTTCGGCACTTCGAAGCAGGATTCATAGGATGCTGCCACATTGACGATCATACCCACGCCTGCTTCTTTCATAGAAGCAAGCAGGGTCTCGCGGTCTTCATCAAACTGTTCACTGTCATAATGCGCATGCGTGTCAAATATCATAATTCCTCCAGATATTCCTATTAGCAGATTTCTGCTCCTGCAGGCATATTTTTCTCAGGTGTCATCAATGACAGGTTACCGTCTGCGTCCTCTGCACACAGCAGCATACCCTCAGACAGTACTCCGGCAAGCTTCGCTGGCTTCAGGTTCACAAGAACCATAACCTTCTTACCTACCATCTCTTCTGCACTGTACTGTTTCTTAATACCAGATACGATCTGTTTTACCTGGCTTCCGATCTTCACCTGTGAACACAGCAGTTTCTTAGACTTCTTCACTTCCTCGCAGGCAATGATCTCGCCTACCTGGAACTGCATTTTGCCAAAGTCGTCAAATGTGATCTCCGGTTTTGCTTCGATATCGATCACATCTTCCTCTTCCTTCTGCTCCGGCTTTTCCTGTACCGGCGGATGAAGCTCTTCGACTTTCTTCATAACCTCTTCAAGATCCAGTCTCTGGAACAGAATCTCAGGCTTCTCGGTTACTTTACCGTCGCCAAGCTGTGCCAGGATCTTCTCTGATGTCTCAGGCATATATGGCTCCAGCTCTCTTGCGCCGGCCTTAATGCTCTCAATCAGGTTGTACAGTACTGTCTCCAGACGATCCTTTGCAGCCTCATCTTTTGCCAGTGCCCATGGCATCGTCTCATCAATATATTTGTTGCATCGTTTGAACAGTGCAAAGATCTCTGTAATCGCATCTGCCACACGCAGATCATTCATCTTAGACTCAACAACCTTCGGTGTATTCTCTACAACAGCCTTCAGATCAGCATCTACAGCTTCAGCCACACCCTTATCTGTTACACTTCCGCCAAAGTATTTGTTCGTCATGGAAATGGTACGATTTACCAGGTTACCCAGTGTATTGGCAAGGTCTGAATTCAGACGCTCTACCATCAGCTCCCATGAAATCACACCATCATTTTCGAACGGCATCTCATGCAATACGAAGTAACGTACCGCATCTACTCCAAAGAAATCTACCAGTTCATCTGCATACAGCACATTTCCTTTCGATTTACTCATCTTGCCATCACCCTGCAGCAGCCATGGATGTCCAAATACCTGTTTCGGTAACGGCTCACCCAGTGCCATCAGGAAGATTGGCCAGTAAATGGTATGGAAACGGATAATATCTTTACCGATCAGATGCAGGTCTGCCGGCCAGTTCTTCTTATACATTTCGCTGCTGTTGCCATCTGCATCATATCCAATTCCGGTAATGTAGTTGGTCAGCGCATCCAGCCATACGTATACGACATGCTTATCATCAAAGTCTACCGGGATTCCCCATTTAAAGGAGGTTCTGGATACACACAGATCCTGCAGTCCCGGAAGCAGGAAGTTGTTCATCATCTCATTCTTTCTGGATACCGGCTGAATAAATTCCGGATGTGTATTGATATGCTCGATCAGACGATCTGCATACTTACTCATTTTGAAGAAATATGCCTCTTCCTGTGCAGGCTGAACCTCACGTCCGCAGTCCGGGCATTTACCGTCTACTAACTGAGACTCTGTCCAGAAAGACTCACATGGAGTACAATACATACCTTCATAAGATCCTTTGTAAATGTCTCCCTGATCATACAGTTTCTTAAAGATCTTCTGTACCTGTTTCTCATGATCCGGATCTGTCGTACGGATAAATTTGTCATAAGATGTATTCATCAGATCCCAGATTTCTTTAATCTGACCAGACACGTCATCTACAAATTCCTTAGGTGTTACACCGGCTTCTTCTGCCTTCAGTTCAATCTTCTGACCATGTTCGTCAGTTCCTGTCTGGAAAAACACATCATATCCCTGTTTTCTCTTATATCGTGCAATTGCATCAGCCAGCACGATCTCGTAAGTATTACCGATATGCGGCTTTCCTGAAGTATACGCAATCGCTGTAGTCATATAAAACTTTGGTTTACTACATTTTTCACACATAATTCTCTCTCCTAACCCATTTTAAAATGTTTGAACAAACGTAATGTTACAAAAGAAAAACGCCTTCTCTGATCCTTTCAGATCAAAGAAGACGATATCTATCGTGTTACCACTTCTCTTCACTCACAGCCTCACAGCAGGAGTCTCAACTGGTGCATCACACCATGACGCTGTAACGGGCGCACCCATTGCAGATTTACTGTATTATCTGGCATCATCTCTCCAATAGATGCTATTCCAGTTCATCTACACCACTCAGAAGCCATCTTCCGCAGTCTTCCATCCATCCCTCTCAGCCTTATGGGACTTCTCTGTAGAACTTCCTTCTGCGTACTCTCTTCGTCATTGCGTTTGTCTAATCTGACAAAAATCGTAACACATATGTTTCTGAAAGTCAAGACGCGCGATTTCGTATAACGGCTTATTTTCAGCCGGAAACACACTCTAGTTTTTCTTCTCATATCCGAGCGCCGGATTCTCATAATCTCCACGCTTCTTCTTTTCTTCTACATACTGATTCCATACACCGGCTTCATCCTCAATTCCGACCGTTGCCGGGTCAAACAGCGGATTCAGTCCCTGTGCTCTCTGCTTCTCATAATCCTTCACGATACGCATCAGTACCGGTGTCAGAAGCAGAATACTGAATGTATTTACCCACAGCATACATCCTACACCGATATCACCCATCGGCCAGATCGTATCTCCATCAATCAGAATACCAAACATGCAGAATATCAGGAACAGAATACGTACAAATGTAACAACCCATTTATTTTCACCAAATAAGTACTTACATGTTGACTCTAACTGATAAGAATATGACAGCATTGTTGTGAAAATAAAGATAAACAAGATTACCGCAAGCAGCATAGCTCCTGCCTGTCCGATCGTCGTTGCCATTGCTTCCTGCATAAATGCGATACCATACTGAATACCTTTCGCATGCTCTACTAACAGCACATCACCAACACCATCCGCAGCTACATTATAAGTACCCGCAAGAAGTACCGACAATCCTGTACAGGTACATACCAGAAGTGTATCCACATATACGGAAAATCCCTGAACCAATCCCTGTTTTACAGGATGGGATGTATCTGTCGTCGCAGAGATCAGCGGACTCATACCATTACCGGCATCGTTAGAGAAGAATCCTCTCTTAATTCCCCATGACAGCGCTGATCCTACGATTCCGCCAAATACCGCATCTTTACCAAATGCACTTGCAAAAATAGAACCAAATACGGATGGAATTCTTTCCGCATTCACGATCATAATAATGACCATAACTAACAGATAAATGCCGCACATGATCGGTGCAAGGAACTCTGCTACCTGTCCGATTCGCTTGATACCACCCATAGTTACGACACCAACGATAATTACCATTCCGATTCCTACTACTACAAATGGAATTCCAAATGCTCCCTTTACGGCAGTGGCTGCTGTCTGTGTCTGCATAGCCGGAAGCAGGAAGCCAGGTCCGATAAATACAGCGATACAGAATAACACGGCAAGAATCTTACCAAGTGTCTTATTCTTAATTCCCTTAGACATATAGAACGCCGGTCCTCCGGTTAGCTCTCCTAAGTTTCTCGTCTTGTATGCCTGACCAAGGATACACTCTACCATACCAGTAGATGCACCGAGAATCGCTGTGATCCACATCCAGAAAACGGCTCCCGGACCCCCCATAAAAATAGCAGTTGCTGTACCCGCAATATTACCGGTTCCGATACGTCCTCCTACAGTTGTTGCAAATGCCTGGAATGGTGACAGTGCTTTATCTTGTTTATTATCACCTTTCTCGAGCAGACATTTTGCCATATCCTTTACTCTGCGAACCTGCATTCCCTTCAACCGGACGGTAAACCATACCGCAGCGATCATCAGGAATACACACATAACCGGATGCCATACAATGTCATTCACGGTATTCATTACTTTTACAAATAATTCCATATTTTCTACCCCATTCATTCCTTTTCTATCATTTGTATTTATCATACACCCAAATACCGAGCGCACTCTTTTTCAATTATAGCAGTAATCTATAATTGATGCAATTTAGATTTAAAGCAAATTTATTGCTCATCCGTATAAACCGCTGAATTTCTGTATTTTCTCCATATGCATGAGACCTGCTGTCTCCTGCATATCTATAGACAAAAACGATCAGGATACTCTTTATGTCTAAAAAACGTTCTCTCATTGCTCTTCTGATTCTGGCTGTCTCTGCATTGACCGTGTGCTGTCTGTTAAGCTGTCGGATATATGCCGATGCGGATACAACATTCGACGCCTTTACCGATGCTCTCTTTCAGGAAGAGGTAAACAGCAACAGCATTACCCTTCACTATACACTGCAGAACCCGGACAACTACGGAATAAGCAATCCCATCATTTCTTTCGGAAATTATTCCGTTTCTTCCTCTGATATCAGTACTGCTGCCGAAAATAATCTTGCCCAACTGAAAGACATCCCTTATGCCGAACTCTCTCCTTCCAATCAGACCATCTGGAAACTTTTAGAGGATTCCTTCTCCAACACTCTGTCCGGAATTCCATATCTGTTATACGAAGAACCCATCAGCCCTCTTACAGGTATTCAGACACAACTTCCTATTTTATTATCCGAATATCAATTTGCTGATACCACAGATGTGGATACATATCTTGCCCTGCTGAAAACACTCCCGGAACACTTCGATTCTCTAACCGGTTTTGAAACGTCCAAAGCGGATGCCGGTCTGTTCATGGCATCCTCCACAGCCGATTCCGTGATCAAAGAATGTAATACCTTTCTTAATATGGGAAGCAGTAATTATCTTTACTCTTCCTTTGAAGATCGCATCAATAATCTCTCTGGCTGTTCTGCTGATACAAAAAAAGCTTATATTGCACAGAATGAATCCGCACTCAAAGAATATGTATTTCCCGCTTATCAGAATCTGATTACTGCATTGGAAACATTAAAATCCAAAAGTGGCAGTTCCGGTGGGCTATGCCGCCTTCCGGACGGTAAAAATTATTACCAGCATCTGGTCAAATGTGAAACCGGCTCTGATCGTTCCATAGATGAATTGAAAGAACTGACCATGACACAGATCCAGTCGGATCTCATCGCCATGCAGACCGTTCTCACTTCGCCTGAATACGCTTCCAGAACAGATTCATCCAATTTAAGCGATACCACATTAGATGCATTCACCTTACAGGACTCAAACCCTGCTGCCATCCTAAACGATCTCCAACAGAAAACTGAACGATTCTTCCCATCCATCGAAGCTGTGAATACGCAGGTAAAATACGTTCAAGCTGACGTGGCTGAATATGTGAGTCCTGCATTCTACATGGTTCCCGCTATCGATAACACCGAAGGGCAGACCATTTACATCAACTCGCTCCATCTGCCGGACGATCTGACTCTATTTACGACACTGGCACACGAAGGATTTCCCGGTCATCTGTATCAGCATGTCTATTATGCATCCACAGATCCCGAACCGATACGCAGTCTCTTAGACTGTGGCGGCTATACCGAAGGTTGGGCAACTTACACAGAAATGATAAGTTATTACTTTTCCGGTTTGCCAAAAGACGAAGCATCCCTGCGCCAGCACAATGCTTCCGTTCTGCTCGGTCTCTATGCTCTTGCAGATATCGGCATTCATTACGACGGTTGGAATCTCAAAGATACCATCTCATTCTTCCGTGATTACAGTATTCAGGATGCGGCGACCATCTCAAAGATCTACGACCTGATCACCGCAGATCCGGCAAACTATCTCAAGTATTATATTGGTTACGTTGAATTTATGGAACTGAAAAAAGAAGCAATGAAAAAATGGGGAGATGATTTCTCACAGATTCGCTTCCATAAAGCGGTATTAGATGCTGGTCCGATGCCATTTTATCTCCTCAGAACAAATGTATTTGATAATTAAAATATATTTTTTATCTTTTCATGGTAAGTTTTCGTAATGTGTGTTATATTAACTATATATGATACTTTATTGTTGCACCATATGTAAATCTATTATATAATATCATTAGCTTACATAAAGGCTAATATTCGAGGCAGGCGAAGAAAGGAGTTATTATGGAAGAAATGACAGTACTTGAAATGCAAAGATTTTTAAATCAACAATATACCGAAGGTAAATCTGAACTAGAAGCTTATCAGAATTTAATGAAAATTCTTGGACTAACTTATCCGCAATCAGAATAAGGCTGATCGCTCAGCCTTGGGACATCAAAGGGAGGGTGGACCTGCCGCCACTCCCCCGACATTTTTAATATAACATATCTTACCGTATATTGGAACTATACTTCTTCTTTACTCTATCCAATATTTCCACGCATTACATCCGTGAATCTCCGCGGTCGCTGACCAGCTGATAACCGACACTTGCTACTCTTCTGGACAGACATCCTCTACATTCCGCAGCCTCTTCACCCGTACAAATCTTATTGTCATACAGTTCATACTGCTTTCGGTTCTTCACCGGAGACAGATTCGGCATTACAACATTTGCTCCCGCCTGCAATCCTTTTTCACGCCCCAGCGGATCCATTGTCCCCAGTGCCGTTGTCGCAGGAAGCAATGCTCCCGGAAGTAATATCCGGATAATGGATAATAATAGTAACGTCCGCTCTACACTTCCGGCTTTTTCTTCTGCATATCTGGTGTCGTGATGCGGAATAAATGGTCCGATTCCTACCATATGAGGCTCCAGTTCTTTTAAAAAAACCAGATCCTCTGCCAGATCTGAAATCTGTTGCCCCGGTGCACCTACCATAAATCCGGCGCCCACCTGATATCCAAGTTCTTTCAGATCATAAAGACATTGTTTGCGTTCCGATAATTTCATTTCCGTCGGATGTAACTTCTGATATAATTCATCACTGGCTGTCTCATGTCGGAGCAGGTATCTGTCCGCTCCCGCTTCTTTCCACAATCGGTATGTTTCTTTCGAATGTTCTCCTACAGACAATGTGATCACACACTCCGGATACAACACCCGTATCTCCCGGACAATCTCCGCCAGTTTTTCATCTGTATAATACGGATCCTCGCCGCCCTGCAGCACAAATGTCCGAAATCCCAGTTCATAGCCATTGGCACAGCAGTCAAGTATCTCCTCTTTCGTCAAACGATAGCGCTGTGCATTTCTATTACTATTTCTAATTCCGCAATAATAACAGTTGTTCTTGCAATAGTTGGTAAATTCAATCAATCCACGGGTATAAACATCTGTGCCATAATATTTTTTTTGAAGCCGAACTGCTTCCTCCTTTAGCTGCTCTCGAACCTGCACATCTGACTCTGCCAGCCGGATCAATTCTACATATTCTTCCTTTGTCAATTCATGTGTGTTGATAAATTTTTCTGCAATATTCATATTATCTATTCTATACATCATTCAGAAAATGGTCAAACATCAATCACATTCTCATCACATTTTTTGGATAGACTAAACACATGTCCGATAATGATCAGAATAACTGTACCTGGAATGTGATCCTGTACCAGAGTATGTCCGGATTCAGTAATTAGATGATTTCCGAACCGAAACAGTATTGAAATATGACAAAACAAGGTTTTATTTATGTTTTCGCAAGAACTTCTTAAGAAATTTTCTTTTTCTTTTAGATAAAGAACATATTTCTGTCATATTTCATCTATATACTATAAGACAGATAGTTGAAAGACCAACAACTATCTCCCTCATAAAGTTAACACTGTAGACCGATTACAGTGCACACTTTACTCTCATTCCTTTTAGATAACTATAACGACAAGAAACCCCTTCACAGCCAGCCACTGTGAAGGGGTTTTACGTTATATAATTAGACTCGATACAAATTCTTATATCTTCTCTTATCCTTTACCGCCAGAATCCCTGTTAATCCCAGAAACAATGCGCCTGTCATAAGCACTATGCTCCAGGTAAATGTCGGCGTAGAATTCTTATAGATCACTCCGATCAACATCTGATATCCACTCATTACACCAATCCTTGTCACTTCCATCAGACCATGCACACGCCCTCTGTGGCTGGCTGGCATACGTCTGGTCAGATACGGACTCTCTGCCAGCATATTAGATACCTCGCCCCATGTCATCACGATCATTGCCACATAATAAAACGATATATGACCGGCAAATACAAGAAAAATTCCATATCCAAACAGCATCATCAGATATCCATACATCGTCTTAACAGGCTCTGAAAATCTATGTAATAACTTGGTAAATATCGGTGTAAATATAACCACGATAATGCAGTTCACACTGGTAACTGTTCCATAGATCACTGCTCCGGTATCTCCATGCAGCCGCACCAGATCCATTGGCACCAGATAATTATACATCTGATACATTGCGCCGTAACCGCTAGCTGTCAGGATATACAACAGAATCAGCCTGTTTTCCCGCAGGATCGTCCACAGACTCTCTCCATGGCGATTTGCCTGATAGACCGCCTTCTGGCTAATGTCTTTTACTGGTGTAATATTCTGCACAAATAGAAAAATCAAAACTGATGAAATCCCAATGGATATTCCACTGAGTAGAAACGCCAGCCACAGATAATTACGTAACATAAATCCTGCAACTGCCGAAGCCATAACGCCTCCCAGGTTGCCCATCAGATACTGCAACGAATATCCTCTCTCTCGATCCTCCGTCAGCGTAATGTCTGCCGTCAGCGAATTATATGAAGGATTCTCCATATTCTGACAGGTAGATGCGATAAACATCAGCACAATGGATTTACCGCTAAGCGGTATCAAGCCGCAGATAATATAACAGACCACCGATACAATATCCAGATAGACGATATTCATTTTCTTACTGAAACGGTCTGCCATTTTACCTCCGACCAGATTCGCCGGAATCGATAAAATACCCATAAGCGCTGTTACCCATGCGACCTGCACCGCATTCATACCAAGCTTCTGACTCAGTATCATCGTCAGCATCGGCCGGACCATCGCGCCCATCGCCGTAACCAAACGGCCAAAACATAATATGTAATTCTCTCTTCTCAGACCTTTGTATTGTGATATGATATTGATATTCATGACATTTTCCTGATTAATTGAAATAAATCTTCTTCACTTCTGGCAATCGACGTGTGTTCTGGAATATCTTCTGGCACTTCACGTCCTCTCCGCTCTAACCAGATAGCATTCCAGCCTGCGCCGGTTGCTCCCAAAATATCCTTTTCATAAGAATCCCCTACATATACAATATCCTCCGGATTCTGCATCCCCATCTTTTTCATTGCATGTTCAAAGATTCCGCGTTCTGGTTTGTTGACGCCCACATCACCGGATACAAATATATACTCTGGATCCACCCATCGTTCCAGATTCAGCGTCTTTATCTTTCTCCACTGATGCGCCGACGGTCCATTGGTAATAACGCCAAGCTTCATCCGCTCACCACAGTATTCCAATATCTGCCGCATCTGATCCGATACCGTAATCTGGGTACCATAGTATACATAGCGTTCCTGATATCTTACCGCCTGCTCATCCGTAATCGATAAATGAAACTCCTCCATGGCACGCTTAATACGGTAAATGTACATTTCTTCTTTTGTCATTTCACCCCGCCCCATGGCATCAAAACTCTCATCACTATAATAACGGTTCGCCTTAAATAAATCTACCAACGACACACCTTTTAATTCTCCAAATACATCCCTGCAAGCCTGGTCAAATACCACCTGTTGGTCATATATTGTGTCATCCACATCAAATACTATTGCTTTCATTATCCTTTTCTCCTCTTACCAGCTGATACATCTGTAATGCTTTCCTGCATTTCTTATACTCCGGATAATACTTCTCCAGCTTTCTGATACTGTTCAAGTTTCGTGTTATAATCATAACTTGAATTGCTCACAGATACAACCTCTATTACCCAATTCGGTGCGCCTTCACATCCTTTATATTTCGATATATCTATTAAATCACCTTTTTATTTTCGCAAGAACTTCTTAAGAAATTTTCCGATTCTTTTAGAGAAATAACATACTCCTGTCATATTTCTTCTCTATACTGTAAGACAGATAGTTAAAGAACAGTTAACTATCACCCTCATAGAAGTTGAACACTGTACCAGACCATACAGTGTTGCACTTTACTCTCATTCCTTTTAGATAACTAGATGTTGGGGTCAAAAGAGTTTGTAAAAACTCTCTGACCTACCATATAGTACCTT
>OLNT01000905.1_pt1 | contig 17625 bp, 10 predicted proteins | sample 1672641 | NCBI WGS metagenome assembly OLNT01 (sample SAMEA3136708, study PRJEB25190) | human gut metagenome
GGTGGAGTACACGACCTCGGCGAGCTTGTAGCCGGCCTGCTGGATCTTCTCGGTGGCCGCCTTGATGGCGTCGATGTCGGTGCCCTCAAGCGCGCTCTTGGTTTCGGCGATGGCCTCCTCGGCCTGGGTCTTGGCGTCGGCCGGAACCTTGTCGCCCAGCTCGTCCAGCGTCTGCTGGGTGGCGTTCACCAGAGCATCGGCGTTGTTGCGCACCTCGGCCTCTTCCTTGCGAGCGGCGTCCTCTTCGGCGTGCTGCTCGGCGTCCTTCACCATGCGATCCACTTCGTCGTCGGACAGGGCCGTGGAGCCGGAGATGGTGATCTGCTGCTGCTTGCCGGTGCCGAGGTCCTTAGCGGACACGTTCACGATGCCGTTGGCGTCGATGTCGAAGGTAACCTCGATCTGCGGCACGCCACGACGGGCAGCCGGAATGCCGGTCAGCTGGAAACGGCCCAGCGTCTTGTTGCCCGCGGCCATCTCGCGCTCGCCCTGCAGGACGTGCACCTCGACGGAGGTCTGGTTGTCGGCCGCTGTGGAGTAGATTTCGGTCTTGCGGGTCGGGATGGTGGTGTTGCGCTCGATCATCTTGGTCATCACGCCGCCCATGGTTTCAACGCCGAGGGACAGCGGGGTGACGTCGAGCAGCAGGATGCCCTGCACGTCGCCGGCGAGCACGCCGCCCTGAACAGCGGCGCCCATGGCCACGACCTCGTCCGGGTTCACGGACATGTTCGGGGCCTTGCCGGTCAGCTGCTTCACGAGCTCCTGCACGGCCGGCATACGGGTGGAGCCGCCGACGAGAATGACCTCGTCAACTTCGCCCATCTTCAGGCCAGCGTCCTTCAGCGCCTGCTCCACCGGCTTCTTGCAGCGGTCGAGCAGATCCTTGGTGATGCGCTCGAACTCGGCGCGGGTCAGCGTGTAGTCAAGATGCTTCGGGCCGGAGGCGTCGGCGGTGATGAAGGGCAGGTTGATGTTGGTCTGCGTGGTGGAGGACAGCTCCATCTTCGCCTTCTCGGCCGCTTCCTTCAGACGCTGCAGGGCCATGGGGTCCTTGCGCAGGTCGATGCCGTTCTCGGCCTGGAACTTGTCGGCCATCCAGTCGATGATGCGCTGGTCCCAGTCGTCGCCGCCCAGGTGGTTGTCGCCAGCGGTGGAGGCTACCTCGAACACGCCGTCGCCGAGCTCCAGCACGGACACGTCGAAGGTGCCGCCGCCCAGGTCGAAGACGAGGATCTTCTCGTCATGGTCGACCTTGTCGAGGCCGTAAGCGAGCGCCGCAGCCGTCGGCTCGTTGATGATGCGCAGCACCTCGAGGCCGGCGATCTTGCCAGCGTCCTTGGTGGCCTGACGCTGAGCGTCGTTGAAGTAAGCCGGCACGGTGATGACGGCCTGGGTGATGGGCTGGCCCACCTGCTTCTCCGCATCGGTCTTCAGCTTCTGAAGCACCATGGCGGAAATCTCCTCGGGGGTATAGTCCTTGCCGTCGATGTCGATGACCGCACGGCCGTCCTTGCCCTTCTGGACCTTGTAGCTGACGGTCTTCTGCTCTTCGGGAGTCTCGTCGTAGGAGCGGCCGATGAAGCGCTTCACGGAAGAGACGGTGTTCTCAGGATTGGTGACCGCCTGGTTCTTCGCGGCCTTGCCGACGACGCGCTCGCCGTCCTTGCGGAAGCCCTCCACAGACGGGGTGGTGCGATCGCCCTCGGCGTTCACCAGAATTTCGGGCTCGGAGCCCTCCATGACGGCCATGGCGGAGTTCGTCGTGCCCAAGTCGATGCCAAGAATCTTAGCCATTGTGTACTGCCTCGCTTTCACAGTTTCACGTATAGATGAATGATGTTGAGATGCACTATAAAACCTTAGTCTGGTGCTGTCAAGTTTTCTCAACAACATTCAGTGAGACAAGCTCACTTCCCAGCACAATACGCGCCGAAATATGGCGCAGGCACGACACGGAGCTTCTGTTGCCAAACTAAAATAATGCTGTTATCAGGGGGAATTCAAAGAAATTGAGCGCGTGCCTCTTCACTTTCCTAAGCGCCTCTCGTGAAGCGATATATGAATGATTTATGTCTATGAGTCGATCGCTCATTGCAAAACGAGCCCGGCATTCCCTTCTTCTCGCCGTCGAACAGAGAGCTGCTGTTTATATATAATGTAATGCGACGGTACTGCCAGGGTAAGAGAGGCCATTATGCTCCCATCCGAATCTTTGCTTCCTATCGCGCGCCGGGCCACTTGGCGTGACACGGAATGCCTCGAGCTGGTCTGCGGCATCGCCAACGCCGGTGGAGGTCGCCTCATTCTGGATGCCGACGTAGACAGCCGCGGCGCCGTGAAGCGACGCACAAGCCGCCTCATGAAAACCATTCCCGGGCTTATCGCGCAATCGCTCAACCTCACCTGCGCGGTGGAATTGGTGCTCGATAGCGGTCGTTTCTGTTTGGAGGTGGTTATTCCGCCGGCCAACGACCCTATCAGCTTCCGCGGTATTTTCTTCTTCTACAAAGATGGCGAGAACCACATCCTTGACGACGAGGCGCTCGATCGGCTCATGCAACGCGATATGGAGGCCGACGTCAAGTGGGAGCAGCGTCCCGTGGTGCAGGCCAGCTTGGACGACTTGAACATGGGCCTCGTCACGCGCTTCACCGGCGCGGCCCGCGATACCGACCTCACGGTCGACCTTGACGAGGCCTCGGCCATCGAGCAGACGCTGCGCCATGCGGGCCTCATGACCGGCGTCGGCACCCCCACCAATGCCGGCATCCTTTTGCTGCATAACCGGCCGCACCAGTACATCCCCGGCGCCACGGTGCGCATCGGGTTTTTTGGAAGCCACGGCGGCACGCCCATCTACGAGGACGAGGTCTTCGGTTCCCTCATCGAGCAAGTGCACTCAACCGTCGAGCTGCTCTTTGAGAAGTACCTACCGGAAGAGGAGCCGGCCCCGCACGGCACCTACCGTCTCGGCACCGCCGGTGGCCATGGTCGACCGCCTCGGGATGCGGTGCACGAAGCCGTGCTCAACGCGCTCGCCCATAAGAACTACGACAGCGGCGCCCCCGTGCAGGTGAGCGTGTTCACCGACCGCCTCTGCATCGACAACGTGGGCCGACCGCCCCGCACCTGGACCGTGGGCGCGCTCCTCGGACGCCACACATCGCGGCCCAACAACCCCAATCTCGTGGCGGCCCTGCGCTCGCTCGGCATCATCGACGGCTGGGGCAACGGGGTCTCGCGCATCCGCATGAGCTGCATGGAAGCCGGCACGCCCGAGCCCATCTTCGAACTACGCGACGACGAGACTATGGTGTGCTTCCCCATGGATTCAGACAGCCTTTTGACCGCCTCGATAACGCACGCGAACGCCATCAACGCCGCACCGATGGCCCGAGCTGACCTGCCCGAAGTGCAGCAAACGGCGCGAGCCCGGGCGACCCAGCAGGACACGAGCCTCACGCTGAATGACGAGAAAGTGCTCGCCATGCTCGATATCGACGGACGCCTTACCGCTCCGCGCATCGCCAAGAACCTCAACATCAGCGAGAGCACCGTGCGCCGCAGCTTCCGCCGACTGCGCGATTTGGGGCTCATCGCCCGCGTCAGCTCCGACAAGTCGGGGTTCTGGCAGGTTCAGTAGCCCGTCGCACCCTTCTTCGAACTTGCTCAACCAGATCTGAAAACAAGACTGCCCGCACGTCCTGATCCGTGCGGGCAGTCCATGGAGTTGGCCGCCGGTCGCGCGTCCTGATCCGTGCGACTCGTCGGCCTCTGCGGCCGCTTGCGCCCTTAGGCCTTATGGGCGACTCGGGCCGCGCGAGTATCTTCGGTTCCCGTCGTAACCGTGCTGGTAAGCGAGTTGTTGAAGTCGTCAATCCTGCGGGCGTAACCGAGGCGGTTCGCCACTACCACGGCAGCGTAGCCCACCGTGAGCAGAACGCCAATGAGCATCACCCAGTGCACCCAGCAGTGGGGCTCGTCGAAGGCGCCCAGAGCCGTGGCGTCGTCCTCGATGACCTCGCCGCCGACACGCGTCACCGTGGGCTCCTCGTTATCGAAGGAGACGCTTGCGGCCATGGGGACGTCCTCGTCGAGAATGATGCCCGCCACAGCCCCGAACTGCTCGGCCACGGCAGCAGCGCGCTGGCTTCCGACCATCGTCGTCACCACGCCGGCAATGGCATCAGCCGGAGTCGTGGCCCCCGCCGGCATGCCCGCGCCCAGGCTCGAACGCGGCGGCAGAAGCGGGTTGCGCGGCGGCACCACCGTAGAGCCGGCCGGGCCGATGGTGAAGGTACCGGGAACAACCTGCACGTCATAATTGGTGTTGCGCAGGTAGTTGGCCGTCAGTACCTCCGGATAGAAGCCAACCTCCTCGGTATCGTTGGTACGCACGAAGGAGATGGCGCCCAAGTCGCTCGGCTGCACGAGATGCCCTTCCACAATGGCGCCCGTGAACTCAGGATCCGCGGTGGAAGCGATCTTGTAGGAGTCCTCCACGGCGATGGTCACCGGACGCGGCAGGATCTTCATATCGATGGAGCCGGACAGTATGCCATGGTCGGCGCATTCCACTGTGTAGTTGATGGTACGGTTGCCAGCGTTGGTGTAGGCGGTCGGCCCGTCGAAGCTGATCGTCGCCTTCTCGGCTTCCTCGGCCGCCACCTCGTAGCTGATGGAATGCTCGGCGCCGTCGTAAACACCCACGTAGCCTTCCACCTTAACGGGACAGGCGGAGCTGACCACGCGGATGGTGCCCAGGTTCGGCACAACCGTGTAGTTGCCCGGCTTGGCCGTGTATCCGTTGCCGTCGGCGGCCCAGGTCAGTTCGAAGCCGTTTTCCACCTCTTCATCGACCTGAGAGGCCACACCCGTGGCGCGGTAGCCCACGGTCTCGCCGTTCTGCAGGCCCGTCACCGCAATACCGGCGCTCGTGGCGGTGTTGCCGTCGAAGGGATAGATGAGCGAGCTCGTCGTCACCGTCAGCGTCGCCGGATCGACGACCACCGACACGCCGTTGATGCGAGCCAGCTCCTCGCCCTTGGCGTCGCGAATGACCACGGTGAGGTTGCGGGCGGTGTCGGCCACGTCCTTGGCGAAGCGCTGGGGGTTCGCGATGGGGCTGTTGTCGGCCGCATACAGCGTCAGCGTCTCGCCGTCCTTCATCTTCAGCGCGCTCGGCATGGCGATGCCGCGCTCGCGCCCGTTGTAGGTGCCCTGGAAGGAGAACGCCGCCGCAGTCAGCCCGCGCACGTCCAGCTTCCACTGGGCGTAGTACGTCGTGGTGCCGGCAGGGAAGGTGGCGGGGAAGGCCGTCACGGTGTCACCCGTGCCGTCGGCCTTGGTGTTCCAACCGGCGAACACGTAGCCTTCGCGAGCGTAGCCCGTGCCCGCGGGGAAAGAGCCCGGCACGTTGCCGTCGGTCACGCCTTCAACGCCGGTCTGGGAGCCGGCGACGTCCTCGGCGTTGCGATCGAAGACGATGGTGGCGCAATTGGCCGTCCACTTGGCGTAGTAGGTGGTGTTGCCGGCCGGGAAGGTCTCTGGCAGCGCCGTTAGCGCGTCACCTTCGAAGGCCTTATTGTTGTACCAGCCCGCGAACGTGTAGCCCTCGCGAACGGGCGTCGGCAACGCGGCGCTCACAGCCTCACCGGTTGCACCGGTCAGGGTCTCGACGGCCGAGCCGCCGTTGGACTCAAAGGCGATGGAGGCCGGCAGCGCCTTGTACTGGGCCACCAGGGTAAGTGCGGACTCAACAGAGCGCTCGAAATAGATGTCGGCGAGGTTGCCGCCCACCGTCCACTTCTCGAACTCGTAGCCAGCGTGGGGCTCCACCTTGGGACGCGCCGGGAAGTCGGAACCCTTCAACAGGTGGTACTCGACGGCCTCGGGAGTTTCGATGGCCGGCTTGACGGCATCTTCCACGCCTTCGACAACCAGCTCGCCATGGGCGCCCGCCTCGAAGCGAATACCCAGGTACTTAGCCAGGTACACCTTGTAGGTGAGCGGTGTGGCCGACTCGTAGATGACCTTCATGGTGGTGCGCTCCGTATCGAGCATATAGCGCTGCGCCTTGAAGCCCTCGATGGGCTCGACACCCAGCGAGGCGTCGGCGTGCCCAGGCTCAAGGAAAGATAGGTCATAGTCTCCCGCCGTGGTCTTCCCGATAGCGCGTTCGGGAATATCGTAGGCCTGATGCGCCTGCACGTTCTGCATAACGGAAGCATAGGAGCGCACCGGCCTCGCCGGATAGGCGCCGTCATCGTCCATGACATAGTATTCGACGAAATAGGGAACCGCATCAACGGAGGCAGCGTGGTTGTAGTCGAAGCGTGCTTCGAAAACGGTGTCGGCACACTTCCCGTCTGCCCAGTTGAGATGCTCTGCAGCCACCTCGGGAGCCAGTTCCGGATCGTTTGAAACCAGCTGCCACGACTCAACCTGGCCGTCTTCTCCGTACGTCACCTTGAACCAGCCGGCGAAGACGTAGTACTCTGGGAACCGCGACCGGGCCACGGCCCCTTTAAGCCCCTCGGCATGAGAGCCCACCAAGTTGCGGTCGATGATCTCGTAACCTTCGGCGGCAAGGGAGCCCTGCTGGGAAAGCACGCCCACGTCGGAGGTGCGATAGGTCACGGTATAGTACTGCTCGGGGTCTTCCACATACTGGGCGTACAGAGTCATGGTGCCACCGGCGAAGCGGTCGGGCAGCGCGGTGAGCAGCGGGCCGGAGCCATCAGCGTCGGTGCACCATCCCACGAACTTGTAGCCAGCGCGCACCGGCGTGGAAGCCGCCGCATGGTCGACCAACGCGCCGGTTTCACCCTCAAGGGTGATCGTCTGGGCGCCGCCGCCGAAAGAACCGCCGACGGCGTCCAGCACGATAGAGGAGGGAGAGGCTTTCCACGATGCCGTGTATACAACGCTATCGGCACCCATCACCAGGCCAACGCCAGCCGCGAAGAGGCTTCCCGTGCTCTGGTTGATCCAACCGAGAAACTCGTAGCCGAAGCGGCTCGACGCCTCGGGGAGCCAGTACGTGCCGCCCTCATCGGCCTGGAACGTCTTGGTAGGAGCGCCGTCGGCGAAGACGCCGCCGTTGGCGTCGAACGTCACTTCGGATGCCTCCTGGGAGAGGTAGCGCGCGTAGAACGTGGCCGACTCGTGCCCGTCGTAGGAGGCACCGGCGCGCTGACGATAGCGGCCGTCCTCATACCAGCCGTCGAAGTAGTAGGTCACGCCGTTTTCGCTCATATGCTGCTTGGCCTGATAGGTGGCACCGTCCACGGTAATGAGCGTCTGATCGTCGGCCTCGAAGTTATAGCCGGGAAGCGCGATAGCCGGATCGCCCGCGCGATGCAGCACTCCGTGGGTGAGCAGGCCCGTAGGCGTGGCCACCTTGTACGTAACCGTGAACAGATCGGCGGTCTGGATATGCATCTGCACATAGACGCGCACGGCAGAGGCAGGCTGCAGCGGATTGCCGTCGTAATCGCTGCACGAGGCCTTGCCGTCGATGCGAACGACCTCGTAGGAGTATCCCGTGATGTCGCTGTACTTTATCTTGGAGCGATTCTCGTCGAGGCTACCGTTGTAGTAGGCCGCTAGGCCGAGGCCCACTTCCCGCGCCGAGGGACCGGAGACAACAAGCTCGTCCAGATTCACAACCTTGTTGCGGATCTCGTTGCCATTGGCATCCTTGCTGAGGGGCAGCACCGTGCCATTGAGCAGGGCGCTGTGCCCATCATAGCCCGAGGGCAACGACACGGCGCCCGACCCGAGGAACGTAGCGCCGCTCATGTCGCTGCCAGCCGCCACCGCGGCACCGCCGTTCAAACCATTTTCGGAGGGCGGCAGGAAGTAGAAGTAGGCAAGCTGAGGGCCTTCGGCGTCTTCGGTCAGAGCCGGACGCACCGTGACGTTGATCGTAACCTCGCCGCAGCGCACCACCGCGTCTCCCGGAGCGATCGCTGTCACCTTGCCTGTGGTGGCAACCTCGGCCACAGCCGGGTTTTCGGAAGTCCACGTGCCGCCAGAAGCGGCAAAACGGTGCAGATCGCGAACCTCGCCCACATACAGGGTGAGCTGATGCTCGTTATCCGAGTCATCGACGGGCTTGTTCGCGGCGGGCTCGGACAGCGCAGGCTGTTCGGGAGCGTCCACGTCAGCGTCAGCGCCTGTACCGGTATCGCCGTTATCGGTGCCGGGCACGTCGCCTTCTTTGCCGAAACCGTTGCCGTTTTCGGCGTTGTCGCCATCACCTTCACCGACGTTCTCATCACCCGGAATTACGGACTGCTCAGGATTGGTCGGGTCGGCAGGCCCGTTCGGCTTGTCGCCCTCATCGTCACTGGGCGTCGGCATGGCGAACGCAAAGGGAGCATTGAGCACATCAGTGGAGAACGTGAGAGCGTTGGGATTGATATCGCCCTGAGTCGTAAGGGGCTTTTCCAGCGTTATTTCAGTGACCGTGTCGGGGCCATCAATGCGATACGCCTTCATTTCGCCCGCAAACATGCCATTCCACGTCACGGTAACGCGGTAGCCCATGTCAGAAAGCGTGAGCGGGTCGCCTGCCTCGTCAACAAGGCCGAGGCGGTAGATGCGGTACAGCCCGTATCCCTCTTCCAGAGCCTTCTCCATGGCGGTCTTGCCTTCGTCGTTTACCGCCACATCAACCGTCAGCCGCGCTCCTTCGGGAAGCGCACCCGCAGCGGTCAGCTCCACCGTCACATCATCGGTGTCGACGGTCAGGACGGCCGCATTGTTTTGCAGGCCATCGGACGTCGGAGAATCGAGGGGGCCGTCGTCTTTCTGGGCGGGCGTCTCGCTGGCGCCATCATTCGTCGGCGTCGAAACGCTCTCGGACGCCTTCTCCGGAGCATTTTCAGGCGGCGTTGGCTCCGTCGTCTTCTCACCCACTTCACCATCGAAGCCTTCGACGGCCAGCGCAGCATCGGCAAACACCGAGACGTTCAGGAACGAGAGCGCCATAAGCAGAGAGAGCGCGACCGCCACGATCTTTCCCTCGAGGCAGTTACGCGCGTCGGCGAATCGCTGTATTGTGTTCATTTCCACCAACTTCTCCTTAACCCCGGCGGCTTTTTCGCCGCCTTGCATCCTCACATTTCAGGCTGTGAGCGCGATACCGAAAACACCGGCGATACGCGTAATGCAGAGTGATTTCAATATCGATGAGGATTCTACGCAGCTTTAAAGAGGAAGTCGCTTTTTGCGGTAAGTTGATAGGATATTGATAGGGTAATGACATTGCATTTAATACGAATTTGTCATTTTTCTGTTCTGCAATGGTAATGACAGGTAAGAAAAAGCGGCCGAAGCCGCCATAAGGAAAGTCGTTCAGAGAAATTTGCTAAACGGCGCCGCGAACCAGAGAGGCCAATTCATTGCGATCATGGAACTCCCTGGGGCGATCGGGGCGTGAAACCTCCACGACATCGCCCTCCCAGGTAGCTCCCGCGTCACCGAACTTCGAGGAATGCACGATGCGCTGGAAGCGCACTCGTGAGTTGGCAGGCAGCTCGGCTAATTCGAACCCATAGGTAAGGTTCGAGAGAATCGCCTGCAACGCGTCGACCACCTCATCATCGGGGCTCAGACGCACCACTCCCATCTCGCTGTTGTAGAGCAGCCCCGGCGCAACGAAGATTGTGCGGATCCGTTCCTGACGCTTCTTTTCGGCCCAGTGAATGGCAACGCAGGCAGCGACAATAACGACCCACCAGACAACCGTCACCACGATATCGAGAGGGTTGTCCACGAGATCGAACTGCAGCGCATGCCAAATCCAGAGGAAGGCAACGGAAGCCAGCAGAAGCACAGCGGCTATGATCCAGTTGCTCTTTCGCATACGACGTGACTCCTGAATGTTGCTTCTCGTGGGGTAACTCATTTTCATTTCGCCAATTTTACCCCTTTAAGGTACGACAGGCTACCTCATTTTGCGTGTTCATTTACTCAATTCGCAAGAAAGCCCGCTGCAGCAGCAACGGGCTTTCAATGGATTTCGATAAAAGAGACTCCGGAAGACTCCGCGTTCAATCGCACTTACCGAAAATTGAGAGTTAGTCCTCGACGATCTCCGGGATAGCGCCCATGGGGCACTCCTCGACGCAGTCGCCACAAGCGATGCAAGCTTCCTCGTTCACGGCGTCGGCAACGCCATTGACGACCTCGAGCACTTCCTGGGGGCACGCGTCAACGCAGATGCCGCAGCCGATGCACTCGTCAGCTTCAATTACGGGATGAGACATGGGAAGCTCCTTCGTTCTCGGGTGATAATCCTCGTCTATGAAGCAGGGGCTTTCCGCCCCCCGTTACTTCACTGCGCAAGATACCATGAAAGAGCCGAAGCGCAAGTAGAAATAGAAAACTTTTCAGGGGGCGGCTAAGGAGTGCGTAACGAACTAGCAAATACGGGGAAGCTGCTCGCCGACGAGCATGTCCAAGATGCGGGTGCTACCGAAAGCGGTGCGCAGGAACACCTTGGGGCCGCGGGCCGGGTCGGCCTCGGTCACGCGCCCGATAATGGCGGCGTCGGCACCATAGGGACTCTTCCGCATGGCGGCCAACGCCGCCTCAGCCTCATCGGCGGCCACCACACAGACCATCTTGCCCTCGTTGGCCACCTGCATCACGTCGTAGCCGAGCATCTCGCAGGCGCCCAGCACGGCGTCCTTCACGGGAATGGCATCCTCGTCCACGGTGATGTCGGTACCGGACTGCTCGGCCAGCTCGTTCAGCGTCGAGGCAATGCCGCCGCGCGTGGGATCGCGGAAGCAACGGGTGTGCGGCGCCGCGGCCAGCACATCGGCGATGAGGTGGTTCAGCGGTGCCGCATCGCTTTCGATGTTCGCGGAGAAATTCAAGCCCTCCCGGCAGCTCATGATGGTGATGCCGTGGTCGCCCAAGGTGCCGCTCACCAGCACCGTATCACCGGGGCGGATTTGCGCGCCGCCCAGGTTCACGCCCTCGGCGAGAGCGCCCACGCCGCTCGTGTTGATGTAGATGCCGTCGCCGTGCCCCCGGTTCACCACCTTGGTGTCGCCGGTCACGAACCGCACGCCGGCCTCACGTGCCGCCTCGGCCATAGAGGCGCAGATGCGACGCAGGTCGTCCATGGGAAAGCCCTCTTCCAGAATGAAGGCGCAGGAGAGATACAGCGGGCGGGCGCCGGAGGTGGCCACGTCGTTCACGGTGCCGCACACAGCCAAACGCCCGATGTCGCCGCCGGGAAAGAAATGCGGCGTCACCACGAAGCTGTCCGTGGAGTAGGCGATGCGCTCACCCGGCGCGAGGGCCGGCAGCACCGCCGCGTCATCGCCGCGCAGAAGCTCATCGGTGCCGTAGGCCTCGAAGAACACCTCTTCGATGATGCGCTTCATCATGGAACCGCCGGAACCATGCCCCAGCATTACCTTCTCGTCTGCCATTACATAAACCTTCCCGTGGTGGTAAGCACCAGCTTGCCGTTCTTCACGCCCTTGGTGCCCAAAATAAGGTTGGCCACGCTTTGCACGAGGCCCGTTTCACCGCGCATGACGATAACCTCCAAGCACATATGCTCGTCCACATGTACGTGCATCGTGGAGATGATGGTGTCGAAGTAGTCGTGCTGAATGGTGTGCAGCTTCTCCTGCAGATCGTTGGAGTGGTGGTCGTAAATAATGGTGAGCGTGCCCATGACAAGGCCCCCAGGCGTTGCGCACTCTTCTTCCACGAGGGCGTCGCGCACCAAATCGCGCACCACTTCGCTGCGGTTCTTCGCCAGGCCGCGGCGAGCCACCAGCTGGTCGAACTCCATGAGCAGCCCCTCGGGCATGGCCACGGAGAAACGAACAAGGTCGTTGCTCATCGGTCGCGCCGCCTAGACGCGGGCGACGGTGAAGCCGGCGGCATCCTTCGCGTCATCTTCCATGGCCTCTTTGGCCTCGTCAAGTGCGGCGCGCACCTCGTCGAGCAGGCGCATCACGTCATGCAGCTTTTCCCCCACCGTGGCAAACCCGGCGTCGGAGGCCAAATGCCCCAGATCGTGCGCATGGCGACGCTCGAGCTTAATGTGGTCGTCGATCTGGTCGATCATCATTTCCAGCTGGCCGGTGTTGACTCCATTGGTGCACATGGGCGCCTCCTTGGAATTTGCTACTATATACAGGAATGTTTTATCGCGAGTGCGAGCGCAGCGCAAGAGGGAGTGTGATTTCTTCCGTGAAGAGTAACATTTTTGAGGTAACGGGCGAATCGGTGCTCATGCTGTACGGCAGCCACCTGACCGGCGCGCCAACCTCCACGCTGCTCGTGCTGAGCGAGACCCCTTTGGGCGACGCAGCCTTGGAGGCCCTAGAGAAATCGGCGGCGAGCTTGGAGTTCGGCACTGCCCCTCTGGCACAGGTGGTCGTGGAAACCGACGAGGGCAAGCTGGGCGCGGAAGACGTGCGAACTATCGTGGAAGGCCTCGACCCCGTGGCGCTTGTGGCCTGCGACGCCTTCGCCGCCGAGGCGCTTTCGGCCGCCTACCGCACACCCGTGACCCTGGATGCCGACAATCGCCTCCTCGGCCGCACCGCCATCATCTTCCAAGACTTCGAAGGCATGATGAACACCCCCGCCGACAAGCAACGGGCCTGGGCGCTCCTGAAGAAGCTGCGGTAGAGAGACCCTCTGAAAGCCGCCCACTGATCGAGGAGCTCATCGGTGACCTCTACACCGCCTTCTGCCACAAAAGGCTTTTACTTCTCTGCACTCATTTGTCTACACCTACCCAATGCCGAGTTCCTTTTTCACCTTTTTCGTCGCCGATCAAGCGCGAAGGTATGTCGTCGATCTCCCTCCGGCCCTCCTGTAAATAGAACCTTTGTCGGCAAGCGATTTCAGAACCCTGCCCGCCTTGGTTTGGCTCATGCCAAGCATACCTTCCAGATCGCGACGCGACACCTCCTTGCCCTCCTCGAAAAGAGCGAGAGCTCTTTTTTCGTCGTCCGTCAGCGCCACTTCCTCAGTCACCACCGGCAGCTCAACGCAAATAGTGTTCTCGGTAACCGAGAATTTCGGCTTTGCAGCCGACCCCTCATAGGCGGCCCGTATCCTCGCTACCCCCGTTCCAAAAGCCTCAATATAGTTCAACCGAAGGAAGACGTTCGCAATTATCGGATTCCTCAAAACGGAGATCCTGGTCTCTGGCGGGTATTTCCTCGAAGGAAAGGTGCTGGCCCTCCAAGATGAGGCGGGTGAGACCCGTCCGATCTACCTCCACGTCTGCGGTATCGCTTCGCCGATAGGCTTTGCCTTTATAAAGATACGGCTTATCGGATCCTTCCCTCACATGGAGGACAACAAGGCTGAGGCCATTTTCAGTTGACTCCTCCAACACGTAAGCTGGCGTTGGAGATATATCGTCGTTGATGGAGTTCTCGATATCGGGGCACAGGGCTCGAACCTCGGCGACGCCAACGGCAACCCCCTCGTCATCGACGCCGAAGAAAATATCACCGCTCCCGTAGTTCGCGAACGCGCTGACCGTCTTGAGGAATGATTTTGTCATTCCTCGCTTGAATTCAACCGTACGAGATTCTTTCATTTTTCGAGCCTTTCGCTAGAGTTGAAGAGAATAGCAATCTCTGCGCAAAGAAAGTGCAAAGAATAGTTTTCTTCGCATTGAATTTGTGCGGAGATTAGCGGGACTTGCTTTCGCTCCATTCGCATCCCAGTGCCGAGAATGCGACTGCCAGGCAGCGCTCCTGGCGAACCGCTGCGGGAGGGCATAACCAGCGCGAAAGGGGCGGAAACGGCCCGGTCGGCGGCGCCCCGATCTCATGGCAAAGGTCAGAACCTGTCGCGTGGCACCGTTGAGTGGGTGGCTCATGGTTGCGCTGCGGGGCCGGAAGCGGTATATTCGCCGTAACTCTACGTCAACGAGAGAAGGAGACCCACTATGAACGGGAAGCGATCGGGGTCGCTTCTGCGCTTCGGGCTGTCGGCGGTGCTGGCGTGCGGGCTGGTGCCCGCGGCCGCCTTCGCCACGCCGGAGGGCAAAAGCACGGAGACCCCCCCCCCATCGAGGTATTTGAGACCCTAGCGGACGACGCCGCAACCGGCGACTCGGCCGACCCGGGCGGCCCTCCTGAGCAAAACCCCTCTCCTTCCCCTCTCGACAACCCTGTTGCGTCCAGCTCCCAAGACGCAACCTTCGAAGATGCGGCTCCCGCCGGCACCGTCGACCCCGTGGCCCAGTCCGTGGCCGCGACGCTTCCTTTGGTAATGGCGACCTCAGATACTGATACTGCACCGTCGGCCTCCGCTGCTCCCGATTCGTCCGCATCGGTTGCGTCCCTTGCCGACACGGAGCCCGACGCCTCTCCTCTTTCCGAAACTCACCCCACACCCACCGCGGCGGGGCTCGTTGCCCTGAACACCCCCAATGCAAGCACGGCGATCCACACCCCCGACGCCGACGGCTGGGTCACCTGTGGCACCTTGCGCGTGAAAGGTGGCACTTACGGTACCGACTTCATTTACTACCCCGATCTGTTCCAGTACCCGAAAGAAGACGGGACGGTGGTCAATTACGGATTCGCCGGCTACAACGGAACCGTGAAGTCGGATCTCATTTTGGTGCTATCAGAAAAATCTCTTTCTTTCAAGAACGCAGAAGGCACCAACACTATAGACGGACGCTCCCCCAATGCCGCCATGACGAGCATCTTCATTGCGCCAGGCAACCATGCCGATCTCACTCTCGCTGGAGTGAACATCAACACGACGCCCAACAGCAATGGCAGTTCCAACATACCCATCAATATCATGACGAACGTTTACGACGCGGCCTCCGGCACCTGGGCGAAATCGAGCGAAGAGGTGCGAAACCGAACATCGCTGCACCTCACTCTTGCCGACGGCACCGCCAACTACTTGGCCGTGAACGAGATCAACATGCCCGCCATCCGCTGTGGCGAGGGAAGCGACCTCACCATAGACGATGCGGAGCGCAACGTGGATGCAAGCGGCAATCCCGTGACACCCGTAGGAGCCGTCATCAATCGCGATACGACACTTGCCAGCGGGAAAAAATTGAAAGCCGGCGAGCCGCACACCACTTTGGACAGCGCAAACCCTGGGAGCCTGGAAGTGTGGGGCGGTCAGCAGTGCGCCGCCATCGGGGGCGCCCATGAGGAAGATGGCGGTACCATGACCTTCAACGGGGGCACCATCACTTCTCATGCATGGACTGGCAATGACTGGCTCGAAACGGGGGCAGCCATCGGAGGCGGCACATGGGGCCGCGGCACTGACGGCGCTCTCACTTTTAATTCTGGAACCCTGAACGCCGTAGGCAACTACCACACAAGCGGCATCGGATCCGGCTGCGGCGCGAAGTACAACTTCACGTACGACTACACCATAGCGCCCGATCACATCCCCTGCGACTCCCGCCAATCAGGCAATATCGTCTTTTTGAACGGATGGTACTACGGCATGGAAAACGTGCGTGCGGGCAACATCACTATCAATGGCGGATTCGTCAAGTCCACCGGCTTCGAGCATTCCTCGGGATTCGGCAATAGTTGCGCATCCACCCCCAACACGGGCGGAGTCATCCGCATCACCGGTGGCACGCTCTACCCCACCGTCACCAGTAGCGAGGGATTCCCTGACTTCAACGCCGACGGTGGGCACGTGATTATCACAGGCGGCTCAGTGTACACTAACGGATCGTTCAAGGGCATCGGCGGCACGGCCTGGGGCAACGACGCCTGGTCAGCCGAGGGTTACAACCCGAACGACCCCGACGATCCCAACAAGGCGTTCATGGTGACCATCGACCTGTCCGCCGACCTGCGCGCGGCCGGCGAAGCGGGCGACAACCTCATCGAGAGCTGGAATCTGAAGGTGGGCGGCGAGGACTACCCCTACGGCGCCCCCACCCAGCTTTTGGACGGGAAACTGTACCTGTGGCTACCGAAGTCGGCCACCAAGCAGACCGTCTCGGTGGATCTGTCCTACCGTGGCAAGGACGGCCAGCCCCACCCCTTCGACACCCTGTTCCGCAACCCAGGGCAAGTCGACCAGCTGAAGCGCTACGAGGACTTCGAGTTGCCGAAGGAGTACCTGGCCGGCCTGGTGAAGCCCTACGACGGCCGCCCCTTCAAAACCTACGAGATAACCCCTGAGCATCCCCTGCGCACCCCCGAGGTGCTCAGTCGCGACGAGGAGGGCAACCCCACCGAGTACCGTTGGCTCACCAACACCGACGACGTCGTCTACCGCTACCGACTGTACGACAAGCGCAACGGCGCGCCGATCGGGGACGAGGTGGATAGCGGGCGCGACATGCCAGTGAACGTGGGCGTGATGAAGTTCACCATGGTGTCGCGGGAATACTCGGGGTCCTCGGATCCGGCGCTCGCCGACTTCGCGAACGGCTACTGGGGACACCGCGCCACCGGTTGGTGCGAGATCACGCCCATCCCCTCGCAGGTACACGACGTGGCAGCGACGTGGGCCGACGAGGGGGATGCGGCCCTGCAGCCCGGCGCCAACGAGCATCCCTCGAACCAGCGCATTACCGTGAGCGCCGTCATCGGGCGCGGGGAGACCGTGGACGGCAAGCCCCTGGCCGCCGACCGGTCGAACGCCACGGCCCCCACCTGCAAGGCGCCCCAAGGCCGCGTGCAGCTTTTCGTGGACGGCGAGCCGGTGGGCGAGCCGGTGGAGCTGCTCTTCGACACGAAGCTCGACCGGAACGGGAACGTACTGACCGACCCCTCGGGCAATCCCGTGCCCGACAACGCGGGCACGGCCAACGCCGCCGTGGTGCCCAACGGATCGGGTGGCACGGAGACCCGGTTCACCTACACCTTCACGCCGTCGGAGGCCGACTGGCTCGTGCCGGGTGTGGGAGAGGCGGGCAAGCACCAGGTGTCGCTGCAGTTCCTGCCGCCCTCGGCCGAGCAGCAAAAGGCGGGCGCGACCGCCAACTACCTGGAAAGCGCTGACCCCGCGAAGGATCCCTCCGCCCCCAGCGCCGAGGTAGTGATCGAGCCCATAGATCCGAACCCGACCGTGACGCCGGCGGCCGACCCGGACTGCAAGGATCCCGACTTTCCCGCGCCGTCGGTGGAGACGGGGCCGGGAGAGCCGGACGACCCGGCGGCCGACCCGAGCGAACCCGGCGACAAGAACTACCACGGCTCCATCACGACGACCTGGGGCGAGCCGAGCGAAGACAACCCGCACCCCGGGCGCGTGACCCTGTCGATCAAGACGCCCTCCACGGGGAAGATCAGCGTCACGGACGCGAGCGGCAACGTGTTTACGGCCGACTTCCTGAAGGACGCCGACGGGCGCCCGGTGCGCGGTGAGGACGGCACTTACACGCTGGTGCTGGACCCGACCGCCGTCGGGCGCGGGCAGCTCACCTTCAGGCAGGAGCCGAACGGCGCCTACACGGGCTCCACCTGGGTGTACGATGTCACCGTGAACCCCGACGTGACGGTGCCGCCGGCGCCGGGCCTGTCTAAGGAGGCCGAGAACCTCACCCACCCGGACGGCCCCACGCAGCCCGGCGACCGCATCCGCTACACGATCACGGCGGCGAACACG
>OLNT01000925.1_pt1 | contig 17354 bp, 22 predicted proteins | sample 1672641 | NCBI WGS metagenome assembly OLNT01 (sample SAMEA3136708, study PRJEB25190) | human gut metagenome
AAATTATCTTCCCAACCCATTAAATAAGATGGAGAAACTTCAAGAACTTTCCCAATAATTTCTATTTTATCACTTGGAATATTAGTAATAATGTTGTTTTCATATTTATATAGTGTTTGCTTGGATACATTTATTTTGTCAGCAAAATCGACTTGACTCATTCCAAGTTTGTTACGAACTTGTTTAATACGTTCACCAACAGTCATATTTTTTCCTCCTTTATGAAGTAACTTTATAATATCACAAAAATGTTATAAATGCAATAAAAAATAGCTTGACAAGTTACAAAAAGGTGATATACTAGAAGTAACTTAAAAAGATACGGAGGTGGAAGTGTGATAAAAACAGACGAATTGAGAGGGATAATCGCTAAAAATGGATTATCTCAATCAGATGTTGCCAAAATGATAGGTGTTACACCAAAAACATTCTATGAAAAAATGAAAAATGGGGTGTTTGGAAGCGATGAAATTCAAATTATGATTGATGAATTACATATAGATAATCCAATGCCTATTTTTTTTGCACACAAGTAACTTAATAAGATACTATAAGGAGGATACATGAACGAACTTGTATATCTGAAAAATGATGAAGCTGTATGTAGCAGTTTGCTGGTGGCTGAGAAGTTTGAGAAGAGACATGCAGATGTTATGCGAGCTATTGATAACCTTGTTGAAAATGACTCAACGCAAAATTGCGTTCAGTGCTTTAAGAGAGGAACGTACAAAGACAGTACTGGCAAATCAAACAAAATGTATGTAATGAACAGAGATGGATTTACATTCCTTGTTATGGGATTCACTGGAAAGAAAGCTAATGAATGGAAGTGGCAGTACATAAAAGCTTTTAATCAAATGGAGAAATTCATCAGAGAGAAACAGACTAAGATTTGGATTGAAACCAGAAAAGCTGGCAAGCTGACCCGTAAGGCGGAGACAGACACTATCAAGAATCTTGTTGAGTACGCGAAAGCGCAAGGTAGTCAACATGCGGATAAGTTGTATATGACCTATTCAAAACTTGCAAACAAAATGGCGGGAGTCTCCAAGAGAGATGAAGCTACAGTAATGCAACTTAATAACCTATGTGATTCCGGAACAGCACTGATCAGAGATGTGATCGGGCAGATCATATAAAAAAGAGCGCTCATATAAGCCGGCAAGCTTAAAGCGCTCAAGAAAAATAAGTCAATTACATTATAAGAAAATAGGAGAAATAAGTCAAATGACAATTAGAGACGTAGAAGTAAAAATCCAGTTATCTGAGCTGGAGAATATAGTTATGGTCGCACATTCTGAGGCAATGAAGGCAGCAGGACTGTCACCAGAAGGAGATATGAAAGCTGCTAATATAACTGCTGTAATGGTAGGAAAGGTTAGGAATCATCTGACAGGAGTGGAGCTGCTTCCTGAGAAAAAAATGGCGAGAGCACGAATGTTTGATGCGTTGTCAAGTATTTTATTTGAAGGAGAAGAGAACAATGACGGCAACTAATTATGAAATCCAGGAGAATATCCTGACATTAGAAAAAGAGAGTGAATCAGATGTCTATCACAAGGAGTTGAATCTGATCAGTTGGTATGGGAATCCAGCAAAGCTTGATATCAGAGGGTGGTCCGATAACCATACCAAGATGACAAAGGGAATCAGCCTCACTGAGGAGGAATTCATAAATATCGCCCGGGCAGGGCTTGAAAAATTAGGAGGTAATGCATAATGGCACAGATTACAGTTACATTTGATAGTTTTGAGGATATGAAGGAGTTCGCAGAAAAATTCCTTGGTACTGAGAAAGTCCCAGTCAGCCTGGGAGAAAAAGAAGTACCCGCACAAACACAGAGCATACCAGTTACGCCAGTAGCACCCGTGATGCCGATTACGCCCGTACAGTCGGCACCGGTCACACCAGTTGCACAGCCGGCGTCAGCCACACTCGTACAGACAACTCCCGCAGAGCAGACAGTTCCGGTCACACCGGCACAGCCGGCAATGTCTCCAGTGCCGACAACGGAGCGTACATATTCGCTGGACGAGCTGGCAAACGCAGCCATGACGCTGATGGATAAAGGAATGCAGAATCAGCTGCAGGAACTTCTTGCAAGTTATGGCGTGGAGGCGCTTCCGGCACTCCCAAGAGAAATGTACGGGAACTTTGCAACAGCACTTAGAGGAATGGGGGCAAATATCTAATGGGACATGCAGAGAGAGCACATGCGCTTTTAAGCGCGTCAGGTGCACACCGTTGGCTGTTGTGCACGCCAAGTGCAAAGCTGGAAGAACAGTTTCCGGACTCTACTTCGGAAGCAGCAAAAGAAGGTACGCTGGCGCATGAACTGGCAGAGTTAAAGGTACGGCATTATTTTTATACTACAGATTTTGGAAAGAGAAAATATACGACAAGAGTCAATAAGCTGAAAAAAGAGGAACTCTGGAAGGACGAGATGGAGCGGTACACCGATGAATACTTAGAGTACTTGAAGGTCACAGCCCTTAATCTGACGTCAGCGCCGTATGTTGCAATCGAGCAGAAGTTAGACTTAGGCACTTGGATCCCGGAAGGATTTGGCACTGCAGACTGTGTAATGGTGTACGGCAATACGGTGCACGTCTTCGACTTCAAGTACGGAAAAGGAGTACAGGTAGATGCAGAACAGAATCCACAGATGATGCTGTATGCACTGGGCGCTTATAACACCTACAAGATGCTGTATCCGATAACAAATATCCAGATGACAATCATACAGCCGCGTATCGACCACGTATCGGAATGGTTCTGTACACGGGAGGAACTGTTGGACTTCGGTGAAAAGGTCAAAGAAAAAGCTGCACTCGCCATTGAAGGAAAAGGGGAATATCATCCGGACGAGAAAGCGTGCCGGTTCTGCCGTGCAAAGGCGCAGTGCAGGGCGAGATCTGATTATAACGTGAAGAAGGCTTTCGATATTGGCGAACTGCCACCACTGATCAGCGTGGAAGAGGCAGGAAAAAGGCTTTTGGAATTACAGGACGTCGTTAAGTATCAGAAAGATCTGCAGGAGTGGGCGTTAAGTGAATGTCTTGCAGGAAAAGAAGTTCCCGGATGGAAGGCAGTAGAGGGAAGAAGCACAAGAGACTGGACGAACATGGACGACGCATTTGAGAAACTGATCAGCACAGGAGTATCCCCGGAAGAGATGCTGTATGAAAAGAAACCGCTGACTCTTGCACAGGTGGAAAAAATGGTCGGAAAGAAAGAATTCCAGGAAGCAGTCGGAGAATTTATTGAGAAGAGACCAGGAAAGCCGACGCTGGTGAAAGAATCGGATAAGAGAGAAGCAATTACGAACAGAGTGACAGCCGAACAGGCATTTAAGGAGGAAAAATAACATGGATAATTTATGTAACGTAACAACAGGAAGAGCAAGATTTTCATATGTACATTTATATAAGCCTTATGCACATCAGCCAGGGCAGGAAGAAAAGTATCAGGTAACGGTCCTGGTTCCGAAGAGTGATGTGGATACCAAAGCGAGAATCGATGCAGCCATTGAAGCCGCGAAGCAGAAAGGCATTTCTGAAAAATGGAACGGAGTCTGCCCGCCGATCGTTTCGACTCCTGTCTATGATGGAGACGGAGTGAGACCATCTGATGGAATGGCATTTGGACCAGAGTGTAAAGGACACTGGGTATTTACAGCATCAGCAAAAGCAGATTATCCACCGGAAATCGTGGACGCAATGGGGAACCCGATCATTAATCAGTCTGAGGTATACAGCGGAATGTATGGGCGTGTCAACGTGACATTTTTCCCATATATGTTCGGAGGAAAGAAAGGAATCGGCTGCGGACTGGGACCGGTACAGAAACTGGAAGACGGAGAGGTACTTGGAGGAAGCATGCCGAAAGCATCAGCAGTATTCGGAACAGGCGTGACAAACGCTCAGCCAGTTACAGGAGCATCACAGCCTGTTGCTGGCAGCGCACAGAGAATCAATCCGATCACGGGCTTACCAATGTAATAAGGGAGAGGGCGTATTGCCCTCTTCAGCTATCAGAAGGAGAACATGATGAGACACTTAAGTATAGATATCGAAACAAAAAGCAGTGTTGATATTGGAAAGGCTGGATTATACCGGTATGCACAGTCTGATGATTTTGAGATCCTTCTGTTCGCATATCGATATGGCAATGAAGAAGTCCGGATCATAGACCTTGCACAGGGGGAAAAAATACCGGAGGCAATTGTAGAGGACTTGAAAAATTCAAGTATCATGAAGCATGCGTACAATGCAGCCTTCGAATGGTACTGTCTGAATCGCGCCGGTTACATGACTCCTCTGGGACAATGGAAATGTACCATGGTCCACGGACTTTATTGTGGATATACTGCAGGACTGGACGCTACAGGAAAAGCAATCGGACTGCCACAGGATAAAAGAAAGCTTGCAACTGGAAAAGCCCTGATCCGGTATTTTTGTGTACCTTGCAAACCGACGAAGAGCAATGGAAATCGCTCATGGAACCTGCCGAAGCATGCACCGGAAAAATGGGAGTTATTCAAAGAATACTGCCGGCAAGACGTTGTGACAGAGAGTGCTATTCTGGCAAGACTGGATGCATTTCCAGTACCGGACGAAGAAGAAAAATTATGGCAGATGGATATCCGCATGAACGCTTTTGGGGTAAAGGTGGATTCAGAACTGATCAGGGGTGCTTTACAGGTCAATGAGCAAAGTACAATTCTTCTTGAGACTGAAGCGAAAGAAATAACGGGACTGGATAACCCGAACAGCTCCGCACAGTTACTGGACTGGATCCATAAACACGGAGTGGAAATGGACAACCTGCAGAAAGCAACCGTAGCGGAAAAATTATCTGACACTCTTCCAGACGATGTGAAACGGGCACTGGAAATCAGACAGCAGCTTGGAAAGACATCAATCAAAAAGTATGTGGCTATGGACGTGGCAAAAGGAAATGATGACCGGGTACGGGGACTCACACAGTATTATGGCGCGAACCGAACAGGACGATGGGCGGGACGGCTGGTGCAGATGCAAAATCTTCCGAGAAACTATATCAAGTCCCTGGACTATGCAAGAAAACTTGTAAAGGCTCAGAACTATGACGGAATCAAGCTCTTATACGGGAATGTGCCAGACACATTGTCACAGCTTATCCGGACAGCGTTTATCCCATCAGAAGGAAATAAATTCGTGGTCGCGGACTTTTCTGCGATTGAAGCCAGAGTCATAGCCTGGCTGGCAGGAGAGACATGGGTCAATGAGGTATTTGCCACCCACGGGAAGATCTACGAGGCTACTGCATCTCAGATGTTCCATGTACCTATTGAAAAGATTGCAAAAGGGAACCCCGAATACGCTCTCAGACAGAAAGGAAAGGTGGCGACCCTTGCACTGGGATACCAGGGAGGCTCTAACGCACTGATTGCAATGGGAGCATTAAATATGGGATTATCAGAAGAGGAACTTCCGGATATTGTCCACAGATGGAGAAGTGCGAACCCGCGGATCCGTGACTTGTGGTATGCAGTCGAAGAGGCAGCTCTTGCAGCCATGCAGACTGCTCAGCCACAGGCAATCTACAATCTCATTTTTAATCTTGAGAGCGATATCGTATATGGGCAGAATTTTCTGACCGTCCAGCTCCCGAGCGGGCGGAAGTTATATTACCCGAGACCGTTCCTCAAAGAGAATCAGTTCGGGAAGATGGCGATCCATTACTATACGGTCGGACAGCAGACGAGAAAATGGGAAGTGACCTCTACCTATGGTGGAAAAATGACGGAAAACATTGTGCAGGCGATTGCAAGGGACTGTCTGGCAGAGACTTTAAGAAGAATTGACGCAAAGGGATTACAGGTCGTATTCCATGTGCATGATGAGGTCATCATCGATGCTCCGATGGATACGACAGCCGAAGAGATCTGTAATCTGATGGCGGAACCGATACCATGGGCGCCGGGATTGATATTAAAAGGTGCAGGATTTGAAAGTAACTATTATATGAAAGACTAGGAGGCCGGAAGGTGGAAAATAACAGAACACTGCTGATCAGCATGGCAGGAACACGAAAAACTAAACACTGGCCGAGAACAGAGCTTACATGGGCAGAGTTCGTGGAGAAATTAAAGACACCGGTACGCAGTACAGAAACGCTGGAAGAGTATTTAAGCTACGCAAAAGTGAAACAGGACGAGCTAAAGGACGTGGGCGGTTTTGTAGGAGGAGTATTTGCCGGAGATATAAGAAAGGCAGCTTATGTAGAAGGGAGAGACCTTCTGACACTGGACCTGGACAATATTCCGACAGGAAGGACCGAGGATATCCTGAAGCGCGTGGCAGGGTTAGGCTGTAATGCAGCCGTTTACAGTACCAGAAAGCATTGTGGGTACAAGCCGAGGTTAAGAGTTATTGTACCTTTAGACAGAACAGCAACTGCAGATGAATATGAGCCTGCAGCAAGAAAGCTTGCGTCCCTGATCGGAATCGAATTCTGTGATCCGACGACATTTGACGTGGCAAGACTGATGTATTGGCCGAGCTGCTGCAGAGACAGTGAGTATGTCTGTGAGGTATATGACCGTCCGTTCTGCAGTCTGGAAGGGCTCCTTGGGATGTATGGAGACTGGACGGATATCTCACAATGGCCACAGGTACCGGGAACAGATGCTGTGGAAAGACGCAGACTTGCAAAGCAGGAAGACCCGACAGAAAAGAAGGGAATCATCGGAGCATTCTGCAGGACCTACAGCATCACTCAGGCAATGGAGAAGTTCATTCCGGGAATGTATGAGCCTACGGTCATGGAGGGCAGATTCACTTACACAGGCGGTTCTACCATTGGCGGTGCTATCGTTTATGACGGCGACCTGTTCTTATACAGCCACCATGCAACAGACCCATGCTCCGGGTTACTGGTCAATGCGTTTGATCTGATCCGGCTGCACAAATTTGGAGACCTGGACCAGGAGGCGAAAGAAGGAACACCGAACAGTAAACTGCCTTCCTTTATGGCTATGACAAAGCTTGCAAGCAACGATAAAACGGTATCAGCATTGTTGGCAAAGGAAACATTTGAAAAGGCACAGAATTCCTATGAACAGGTAGAACAGCCGGAAGAACTGGACCTTGCGTGGCTGGATCGGCTTACAAGAGATGGGAATGGAAAGATAGCCAAGACCATCAATAATGCAGTACTGGTACTGGAAAATGACCCGCTGTTAAAAGGGAAGATCGTGACGGATGAATTTGCCAACTGTGGACTTATCCTCGGCAAAGTGCCGTGGAGCAAAGAGGAAGGAAAGCGCAGATGGAAAGACGAAGACGATGCGGGATTCTATAACTACATGGAGCTGTTCTATGGGATTACCGGAAGGGACAAGCTGGATAGCGCCCTTCTGATCGTGAGCAGCCAGAACAAGATCAATGATGTAAAAGAGTATTTAAAAGGGCTGACCTGGGACGGAAAAAAGCGCATCGACACTTTGCTTTCGGATTATCTGGGCGCAGAAGATAACATTTATACGCATGCAGTCATGAGGAAATCCTTATGTGCTGCCGTCGCAAGAGCCATAGTCGGTGCAGTGAAATATGATTACATGCCAATCTTTACAGGACCGCAGGGAATTGGAAAGAGTACATTCTTAAGTATTCTTGGAAAGGAATGGTTCTCGGATTCCTTGACCAGTTTCGAAGGTAAGGAAGCCGCGGAGCTGATACAGGGAACGTGGATCAATGAGGTCGGGGAACTGACGGCCATGACCAAGCAGGAGACCAATGCGGTCAAGCAGTTCTTAAGTAAGACGGACGACATCTACCGCGCTGCTTACGGGCGCAGAACGAATAAATATCCTAGACGGTGTGTGTTCTTCGGTACCAGTAATGAGGAAGAATTCTTAAAGGATATGACAGGGAATCGCCGGTTCTGGCCGGTGGATGTCGGGGTGCACCAGGCAAAGAAATCCGTGTGGAACGAACTGCCACAGGAAGTGGACCAGATATGGGCAGAGGCTTATATGTACTGGAAAATGGGAGAACCCTTATACATGTCTAGAGAAGAGGAAGAAATGGCGGTAGAGATGCAGGAGAGCCACAGAGAGTCTTCCGGGAAGGAAGGGATTATCAGGGAATTCCTGGAGCGCAAGATACCATCGAACTGGGATTCTTTGGACCTGTTTCAGAGGCGCTTGTACTGGAATGGGAATCTGCGTTTAGACGACAAAATAGAGCTTGTGGACCGGGATAAAGTGTGTGCTCTAGAGATATGGACCGAGTGCTTTGGGGGTGAGGCAAAGTACATGAAACGCATGGACAGCAGGGAAATCAATCAGATACTAGGAAGTATGAAGTCGTGGAAACCAAATCGGTCTAAGCGGAGATATGGTCCTCACGGGATTCAAAAAGGGTTCGAATACGTTGCCAAAAGTGTTGCCAAAGCGGAATTTTAATGGCAACTGAATGGCAACATTGGCAACGGACGAAAAAGGAGCATGTTGCCAATGTTGCAAATAAAATTTAAAAGTGCAACGGTTTTGGCAACATTGAAATCGCTGAAAATAAAGGCTTTTCTATATTATGTTGCCAATGTTGCCATATTTTATATATGAGAGTAGAAATAAATAATAAAAAATATATATAGCGTACATAACGCACATAATACAGGGGTACATATACGTGCGTACGCGAGGAACAGTAACGGGAGGGTTGCAAAATGCTGGAGCGGGAAATTGAAAAGAAACTGGTGGATGGTGTACGGAAGCTGGGAGGCAGAGCGTATAAGTTCGTGAGCCCGGGGAACGATGGAGTGCCGGACAGAATCGTGGTACTTCCGGGAAGAGTGCCTAAGTTCATCGAACTGAAAACGGAGACCGGAAGATTATCCAGTCTGCAGAACGTACAGATCAAGAGGCTTAAGGATTTAGGACAAGATGTCCGGGTCCTGTATGGTCTGGAAGACGTGAAGAGATTTTTGGAGGAGATGCAAAATGGAATTTAGACCACATGCATACCAGGCGCACTGCATTCAGAAAATCATTGAGATACATAAGATCGGACTGTTCCTGGACATGGGGCTTGGAAAAACAGTCACAACGCTGACGGCAGTCAAAGAATTAAAATATAACCGGTTTCAGGTCAGGAAGGTCTTAGTGATCGCGCCGAAGAAAGTAGCAGAGGGAACCTGGACGAAGGAAAAGGATAAATGGGAGCACACAAAAATGCTCCGGGTATCACAGGTACTTGGAAGCCAGGCCAAAAGGATCCGGGCGTTAAATACTCCGGCAGATATTTATATTATCAACCGGGAAAATGTATGCTGGCTGGTGGATTATTACAAGCAGTCATGGCCGTTCGATATGGTGATTGTGGACGAGTCCTCATCGTTCAAGAGCCATAAGGCGAAACGATTCAAAGCATTGGCAAGCATGGGAAGCCATATCGACCGCATGGTGGAGCTGACCGGTACACCATCACCGAACGGACTGGAAGACCTTTGGAGCCAGATATTCTTACTGGACGGAGGCGAAAGACTTGGAAAACGATACACACAGTTCCGGGAACGATACTTTGATCCAGGAGACCGAGGACAGAACATCGTGTATAACTACAAAGCAAAACCGGGGACGGAAGAAAGTATCCTGTCCAAGATATCGGACATCTGTATCAGCATGAAGGCTGAGGATTACCTGCAGCTTCCGGATATCATTTACCATCAGGTGCCGGTGACTTTGGACACGAAAGCAGAGAAAGCCTATAAGGATCTGGAACGGAAAATGGTACTGGCACTTCCGGAAGACGAGGAGGAGATCAGTGTGACCAGTGCCGCCGCTTTGAGTAATAAATTGTTACAGCTGTCGAATGGTGCGATCTACGATGAGGACCACGAGGTACATGAGATCCATAGCTGCAAGATCGAGGCTTTTCTGGAGCTGATCGAGAGCCTGCAGGGAAAATCAGTTCTGGTATTTTATAATTTCCAGCATGACAGGACACGGATACTGGGAGCACTGAGCAAACTGAATCTCCGGGTGAGAGAGTTGCACACGACAGAAGACGAGGATGCCTGGAACCGCCATGAGGTCGATGTGCTGCTGACACACCCGGCAAGCAGTGCCTACGGTTTGAACCTGCAGCAGGGCGGGAACCATGTGATCTGGTTCGGACTGACCTGGAACTATGAATTATATACCCAGGCGAATAAACGATTGCACAGGCAGGGGCAGGAGGAAAAAGTAATTATCCACCATCTGGTGAGCGTCGGGACAAGAGATGAGGACGTTATGCTGGCTCTGGGGAAGAAGGACGATGTGCAGAACTGGGTCATGGAGAGTCTGAAAGCAAGGATCCGGAAGATACGACAGGAGGTGTGAAGTGATGCACTTAAGCGAGGCAAAGAAAAAAAGCATGATAGAAAAATGGATGGAGAACCGTAAGACACCGGTTATTTGTCCCGGATGTAATGAAGTCATCCGGGAGGACGAAGATCTTAAAGGTGTCGAGTATGTGAAGACAAAGAGAAAAACTGAAATATTTTTTCATCGAGAATGCTACAGAAAAGTGTGGAGGCAAGAGAACAGACAAAACGACGAAGTAATTGAGGACTGGGCAGATGAGAAAGAACAGGAATTGAAAAATATATAAGGCGGTGAGACAGATGAATTATAAAGTTGAGAAAAAGATTATTTGCGAGGAAACAGGTGAAAAATTCTGTGTCGGTGATACCGTATCCATCAGATATCCCAATGGTGGAGGTAATGGCTGTTGTGAAATTACCAAGATTACAGATACCGGATTTCATTTCAATAATGGCGGAAAAAGAGACAAGAATGTGCAGCTCAAGGATATAGCAGAGCTGAAGTAGCAAAACAAAGAAGGAGATGATGCTAATGCACATCAGTAAAGACCAGCGCCTCGATGCTATATCAGGTCGTGACCAGATGGCGGAAAAGCCACCAACGGAAGAAGCGAGCAGACGCTTCCGGACACCGGCATGCTACAGCATATTGGGATATTTGGCAAGGCAGAAGGCGAAAAGGAATAAGATTGATACAGGGGAGGAGATAGGACGTGGACAAGAATGTTCTGATCCAGTACGTGGAGATGAAGGAAGAAATAAAAGATCTGAGGAGACGGATTCATGAGAACGAGAGAGAACTAGCAAAGCTGGAGAACATGATTGTCACGGACTCTGTGACTAGAGGTAAGCGAGGAAAGAAGCCACTCGGAACAGTCAAGATCACGGGCAGACCGACAGCAGCTATTGCACTAAAGCAGAAGTTGTTGAAGAAACGAAATGACAGGCTGACGGCTTTGGAAGCGGAGCTGTTGGAGCTTACGAACCAGGCAGAGGAGTACATAGAGACGATACCGAAGAGCGAGCTGAGGATTATATTTCGGCTGTATTACATCGATGACCTGACCTGGTATCAAGTAGCATTGAAGATGAACCAGAAATTCCCGAAGAGGAGGATTAAGTACACAGAGGATAATTGTCGGATGCGACATAACAGATTTTTAGAAAAATTAGAATAAATGTTCGGCAATGTTCGCTTAAAAAGTGCTAGAGTATAAACTGAACTTAGTGAAAAGACAGTTTTCCACGTTGAGTTCACTTCCTCAAAATACATAAAACCCAAAAGAAACGGCTTGGAAACAGGCTGTTTCTTTTGTTGCATAATGGCGAAAAATGGGATATTATGAGGGCAGGATTTGTGTATGTGGAGGAAGAAAAATGATTATTAATGTAGTGTCAAAACATGTTTTAGAAAGAACATTTTGCATTTGTGCAGACAATAGTATGGGAACAGCGTTTGTTGTTGAGTATGACGGTAAAAATTATCTCGTGACGGCAAGACATTTATTTCAAAAGTCAGGATATCAAAATAAAATGACTATTAATATTCAATATCAGAGTACTTGGAAACCAATTTCAGTCGAAATTTATTATCATGAAAATAACAGCATTGATGCCGCGGTTATTAAGACAGATTATTTCAAGGACAGGTATTTTGGTGGAGTAAAATATCAAAGTAATAAAATGGCAGTTAGTCAAGACGTATTTATGTTAGGCTTTCCATATGGATTATCAACAAATCAATTTAATGTAAATAAAGGATATCCGATACCTATCGTGAAAAAAGGGATATTATCAGGAATGATAAATGAAGGGGATATCCAAAGTTGCTTGATTGACTGGGACAATAACCAAGGATTTTCAGGAGGCCCTGTTGTATTTAGAGATATTGCAGAAGGGAAATATTCTAAGGAGGAATATATTGCCGGAGTTATACAGGGGTATCGTCCGCATGAAATAAAAGTGTATGATAAGGACGGAAATGATACGGGATTAGTTGCTTATGAAAATTCCGGAATAGGAATTATGTGCAAAATAGAAAATGTAATTGATATAATAAAAAGGATCGAGAAATAGTAGTTAGCCTAGAAAGAGAGAGGTGGTGACGTGCCGGATGTAAAAGAACAGATTAAAAATGATTACCTATCAGGTGTCCCTCCGAAGAAACTATCGGAGAAATATGACACCAGTTTGAATACAATAAAGAGCTGGATCAAACGGTATGGCTGGTCCAAATTAAAGAAAGAACAGGGTGCACCTTCTAAAGCGGAGGGTGCACCCTCTGTCGTACCCGGAAAAAGAAAACGGGGAGGTCAACCAGGTAACAAGAACGCAACCGGTCCGCCGGGGAATAAGCATGCAGAGAAGTTTGGGTTCTTTTCCAAACATCTTCCGGAAGAGACGTTATCCATCATTCAGGAAATGCCGGAAGATCCGCTTGATGTTCTGTGGGACCAGATTCAGATTGCATATGCTGCCATTATCCGGGCACAGAAAATTATGTATGTTCGTGATCAGGAGGATGCGACAACGACAAAGATCGCAGATAGCTCCGGAAATATTTGTTCTGAAAAATGGGAAGTGCAGCAGGCGTGGGATAAACAGGCAAACTTCTTATCGGCTCAAGCCAGAGCACAGAAGACGCTGGAAGGCATGATTAACCGGTATGAAGATCTGCTGAATAAGAACTGGGATCTTGCTGCAGATGAGCAGAAAGCAAGAATCTTGCAGATCAAAGCCAATACGGAAAGAATGAAATCCAGTGGCAATGATGACGGAGAGGATGGTGTGGTGATTGTCAACGATGCGCCAACAGGTGAAGATATCAGACATAGTGATACCGAAGTACCTGCCGATATTCAACAACAGGACAGTTAAACACATTATCCTGACTTCCGGACGTGCCGGCACGAAATCCAGTTATGCAGCTATTCGGACAGATTATCAGGTTGTGTCAGATCCGCATGGTTCTGCAGTTGTTCTTCGTAAACACCACAATAAGCTACGGAAGACTGTGTACAAAGAAATGATTCGAGGAATCAACCGTCTTGGTATTTCTAAGAACAAATTTGCGATTACAAAGTCTCCAATGGAGATCACGTACAAAAAGTATGGCACCACCATTTATTTTTCCGGTTCAGACGGCATTGACGATACCAAGGGTATTATCGATGAAGACAAACCAATCAAGCTGGTAGTGTTGGATGAGCTGACGGAGTTCTTTGACGATGGCGAAGGCGAGGATGAGCTGAGCAATATCGAAGCGACATTTGTCCGAGGTAACAGTAGCGGATTCCAAATGATTTATTTGTATAATCCTCCGAAGAATCCAAATGCACCAATCAATCAGTGGTGCAAGAAGATGGAGAAACGTGAGGATTGTATTCATATCCACACGGATTACAGAGATGTTCCGGTCAGCTGGCTTGGACAGGCGCTGGTTGCTTCTGCAGAAGCTATGAAGCGGGCAGATGAAAAGATGTACCGCTGGGTATGGCTTGGACAGGCAGTCGGTGTAGATGAGCTTATCTATTACATGTTTGGAGACCGGCACAGACAGAAGCCTGATCCGAACAGAAGATATGACAGAATTTATATTGGCGGTGATTATGGTCAACAGAATGCGACGACATTTGAAGCATTTGGTCTTGATACATACAGAAAGAGGTTCCCAGGACTTGGAGAATATTACCACAGTGGCCGTGAAACCGGAAAACAGAAGAGTCCGTCAGAATATGCACAAGACTTGGTTGAGTTCATGAATGAATTGCATGAGCAGTATGACAACCGGGTCTTTTATATTTTCCTTGATCCATCTGCAAAAGGGCTTGCGGAGGAAATCAGACGGGCGACCAGAGCAGTGAGCCTGGATTATCAGGTATTTCTAAGAGATGCTGAAAATGATGTGGCACTTGGAATCAGCCGTGTGCAGAAAGTGCTGAGTTTTGACATTATGAGCGTATCCCCAAAACAGGAATATGCGGTAAGTGAGTTCGGTACCTACGAGTACGACAAGAAATCTATTGAAAAAGGCAAGGAAGTACCTGTAAAAGAAGGTGATCACTGCATGGACGCAATCCGATATTGTGTTATGGGAGCTTGGAAGAGATTAAAATACTGGCTGCCAAAAGACGAAACGGAAGAAATAGATGTATGCGATATTAGCAGGAAGGAGGTAGAGGACGATGAATATCTTTAATTATTTCAAAAAAGCTGGAATCGATACGGTAGATGCATCATTTTACCGGAAGATAGCAGAGTGGGTATCCTGGTATGAAGGAAATGTCAGAAATTTCTCTTTTTACAAGGTGTACAGCGGTCGTGGAACATATAAGCGCTGCCGGAGAAAAAGCATGGGGATGGCAAAGAAACTGAGTGAAGATATTGCTGATCTCCTGCTCAATGAAAGGGTTACAATTACTCTGGACGATGAGGCTACGCATAATTTTGTGCATCAGATCCTTGATAATAACCGTTTTCTTGTTATGGGGAACGATTACCAGGAACGGAAAGCATTCACCGGGACGGTCGCATATATCCCGTATTTGGACAACGCTGAAATCACGGAGGAAGGTACAGTGATTTCCGGAAAGATTAGCATCAATTATGTGGACGCACCAAACATTTTCCCAGTCAGTTGGAACAACGGCAAGGTAACGGAGTGCATTTTCGTTTTTCCACACACAATAGCGAGAAAGAAATATGTCCAGTTGCAGTCGCATCTCTTAGAGAATGGTGAATATGTAATTAAAAACACAGTGTTACGGTGTGATTCTGGAAGTCAGGAGGGTACGGAGTTACCTGAGAAAGAGTGGAAACAGTTAAAACCATTCAAGAAGCTTGCAAAAGAAGCAAGAACGGGATCCAGTGAGGCGCAGTTCGTGATTGACAGGCTGAACATTACGAACAATGCTGATGAAAACAATCCGATGGGTGTTGCAATCTTCGCAAATGCAATTGATACGCTCAAGAAGTTGGATATTGAGTATGATTCATATTGCAATGAATTCGAGCTTGGCAGAAAGCGTATTTTTGTACGCCCGGAGATGTTGACTAATGCAGATGGTACACCAGCATTTGATCCGGACGACAGTGTATTTTATGCACTGCCAGAGGATGATGCAAATGGAGAAGGCCTTCTGAAAGAAATTGATATGTCTCTCCGGGCAGAGCAGCACAGCAAGGCAATCAATGATGATCTGAATTATCTGTCGCTAAAATGTGGATTTGGTACAGACCGATATCAGTTCGGGGCGACTGGAGCTAAGACAGCCACAGAGATTATTTCGGAAAACTCAGATATGTATCGAATGATTAAAAAGCATGAAATACTTTTGGAAGATGCTCTGAGGCAGTTGATTCAAATTATAATCCGTCTGGGAATGATACTGGGGAACACACTGAATCCTGAATGCGAAATCACCATTGACTTTGATGATTCAATCATTGAGGACAAAGAGACAGAGCGGAGCAGAGACCGACAAGATGTCAGTATGGGAGTCATGAGTCTGGCAGAGTACCGTGCTAAATGGTATGGAGAATCAGAAGAAGATGCCGCTAAGAATCTCCCAGAGCAAAATCAGGTGATGGAGTAATATGAAAGATGATTACAAGAATAAGCTTGCAAGTAAGATTACTTCCAGGTATCAGGATTTGGAAGAGCGTATCATGCAGGATATTGTCCGGAGGATTGTGAAAGCTGGTGAAATAACCAGTACCGCAGATTGGCAGACTAACCGGCTTCGGATTCTGGGGTATTCCTCAGAGGATATCGAAAAAGAAATCAAGAAGGCGCTCAACGCTTCTTATCCAGAGATGTTCGAACTATATGATAAGGTGATCAACTGGGAATATGTCCGGAATAAGGATATATATGAGCAGATTAACGCCGAGTACATACCATTCGAAGAGAACGGACAGCTCAAGCAGATTACAGAAGCAATCATTGACCAGAGTTTTGATGATTTGGAGAATGTGACTAATTCACTCGGCTTCTATCTGGACTACGGCAATGGTCAGAAGGTATTGACGCCACTTTCTCAAGTGTATACCAAATACCTTGATGCAGCGTGCTATGATATCGTGACCGGAGCATTCGATTATAACAGTGTGTTGCGTAGAGTTGTGACACAACTTACCAACAGCGGACTTCGGCAGATTGATTATTCTTCCGGGAGAGCTAACCGGGTTGATGTGGCTGCAAGGAGAGCGGTCATGACCGGCGTTGTAAAGCTTACGCATAAGATAACCGAATATCATATGGAACAGCTCGGTTGTGAATATGTGGAAGTGAGTTGGCACGCTGGAGCGAGACCTTCACATTCTGTGTGGCAGGGAAAAGTTTACAAATGGAATAAATAACACTTGACTTTTGTATGTACATAAGTTAATATATTTGTACGGACAAAAGTGAGGTGATAAAATGAGCCCGAGAACAGGAAGACCGACAGATGAACCAAAGACAAAACGAATGGAAGTGAGATTGTCTGTACTAGACGATATAAAGTTAGAATATTGTCGTGAAACACTAGGATTAAATAAGACAGAGGTGGTGAAAAAAGGTATAGACATGGTTTATCAGCAGGCAGTAAATTTAACAAAAAAATAAAACAGTCGTAGCACCGACCAAAGCACAAACGACTGTTTAGGTTAGAAGTTTCCTTCTGTAAATATTATAATGCAGAATGGAACTTCTTTCAACACGAATTTTGAAAGGAGTTTTTATTATGGCGAGAGTCAAGAATACAATGAATGTGATACAAAACACAGAAATTAATACGTATTATGATGCTTCTGTTTTAAATTTCCAAGAGATAAAGAGAAACAGCAAAGGAATTTTTGATTTAATTCATAATAGTTTTACTTTTGGATACGCACAAGGAATGAAAGCTGCCAAAGCTGAAATTCAGCGGGGGGGGTATAACACATGGGAAAAGCAATAGATTTAACTGGGCAGAAATTTGGAAGATTAACAGTTCTGAAACGTGCGGAAAACTAT
>OLNT01000931.1_pt1 | contig 17341 bp, 18 predicted proteins | sample 1672641 | NCBI WGS metagenome assembly OLNT01 (sample SAMEA3136708, study PRJEB25190) | human gut metagenome
GAGCACTTGACTTTTAATCAAGTTGTCCGGGGTTCGAATCCCCGCACGCTCACTGTGAATATAACGCAAACTTAATGAGAATTAGGTATTGCGTTTTTATTTTCTTATGCGGATGTGGCGGAATTGGCAGACGCGCTAGACTTAGGATCTAGTGTCCCCGACGTGCAGGTTCAAGTCCTGTCATCCGCATTTTTATGCAAAACCTCGGAATAATAATTTCTGAGGTTTTTTGCGTTGACGAGCTTATAAAAAATATAGTATGATTACTAAAAATAGTAGAGAACAAAAGAATTGATAAAGGAGAGACATATGCAGAGAACGAAAAAGATAACCGCATTTATACTTGCGATTGCTCTTTGCGTGGGGATGCTGCCGACACTTGGGGTGAATGCAAAAGCCGCGGACACGGGTAAACATATGGACGTATTATTTACACATGATACGCATTCACATCTGAACAGTTTTTCTACGATCGTTGATGGAAAACAAGAAGAGGTCGGAGGATTTGCAAGGCTCAAGACTTTAATTGACGAGCAGAAAGAAAAAAATCCGGATACGCTCTATCTGGATGGTGGAGATTTTTCTATGGGAACGTTGATCCAGACGGTGTATGAGACAGAGGCGGCAGAGCTTCGTATGCTAGGCTATCTTGGATGTGATGTGACGACCTGGGGAAATCATGAGTTTGACTATCGTTCCAGTGGACTTGCTAATATGCTGAATACTGCAAAGGCTTCCGGTGAAAATGTTCCGTCACTGGTCGTTTGTAATGTGGACTGGAGCGCTATGGAGAAAGCGGGCTTAACGGAAGGACAGCAGCAGATTAAAGATGCATTTGAGAACTACGGAGTGAAAGATTATGTAGTTGTACAGAAAGGTGATGTCAAAATAGCAGTTTTTGGTGTATTTGGTAAAGATTCGCTAGATTGCGCGCCAACATGCGAACTGCTTTTTGAAGATCCAATCGAGGCTTCTAAGAAGACGGTGGAAGAGATTAAGAAAAATGAGGACGTGGATATGATTGCCTGCGTATCTCATAGTGGTACCGTGGAAGATGAAGATAAATCTGAAGACGAGATTCTTGCGAAAAATGTGCCGGATATAGATTTGATTATCAGCGGACACACACATACACAATTAGATAAGCCGATTCAGCACGGAGATACTTATATTGTTTCCTGTGGAGAATATGGAAGAAATCTTGGAACGATTTCTATGACGCAGAAAGATGATGGACGCTGGGACGTGGATACTTACGAGTTGATTCCGGTTACGGATGAGATAAAGGCGGATGCTGCAACACAGGAGCGGATTGATAAGCTGATGGAGACGGTTGATACGAATTATCTGTCACATTTTGGATATACAAAAGATCAGATTCTTGCGGAAAATGATATTGAATTCAGCAGTGTGGACGATATGTATAATGAGCATGAGGAGCTGAATCTCGGAGACATCATGTCTGATGCATATGTGTATGCGGTGGAAAGTTCCGAGTACTACGACGGTGATCCGGTCGATGTGGCGGTTGTTCCGAGCGGAACAGTACGTGATACTTATACAAAAGGGGATGTCACGGTCGAACAGGTCTACAATTCATTTTCACTTGGAATTGGGAAGGATGGGCTGGCGGGTTATCCGCTGATCAGCGCTTATCTGACAGGAAAAGAATTGAAACTTGTGGCGGAAATTGATGCGTCTGTTTCAGATTTTATGACGATTGCCAGACTTTATTGCAGTGGTCTTAACTTTACATACAATCCGCATCGCATGATACTCAATAAAGTGACAGATTGCTATCTGATGAAAGCTCAGGGGGAAGGAAACAGAGAAGAGATAGAAGATGACAAGCTGTATCATGTGGTGACAGACTTATATACAGGGCAGATGCTCGGTGCTGTCATGGACACATCTTATGGACTGCTGTCTATTACGCCGAAGGACAAAGATGGAAATCCAATCGAAAACCTGGAAGATCAGGCAATTATGGAAGGCAATCAGGAGCTGAAAGCATGGGCTGCCATTGCCAGATATATGGAGTCCTTTGATGATACGGATGGTGATGGTATTGCAAATGTGTCGGAATATTATAATGAAAAACACGACCGCAAGGTTGTGGAAGACAGCTGGAATATTATTGATCTTGTAAAACACCCGAATAAATTTTCGGCTATCATAGCGGGCATTTTTGTACTTGTAATTGTGCTGATTATTTTGCTCATATTGCTGGTTAAAAAAATTGTGCGGAAGATAAAAACTAATTAAATGAAATGGATTTAAATGATAGACTAAACTAAGAAAAACCACCCTCTAAACTTTTGACGAGTTGGGTGGTTTTTCTATAATTACTTAACTAACGAAGTTTATAAAAGATACAGTTTTGAATCTTATCTTACTATAATTTTCCTGACCACACAGCTTACTACTCCTGCAATGCACAGCGGCAGTAGTGTGGCTTTCAGACCACCGTAAATAGACAGTCCGCCTTGTACACCGGTAAGCCAGCTTGGAGAACTTGGAATCAGGTGACTGAACATGGCGGCCAGATAGGAGCCGGCGTAAATGATAACAAAGGACAAAAGCCCGCGTCCGGTATCCAGACGGTTGTTGTGTCTGCTTCTGGCGCGTGTACGGCTGGCAGCCCAGAAGAAGTTGAGCAGTTCATAACCGACCAGCACAGCTCCGACAGCCAGGTATGCAATCAGTATGGTATCTTTCGTCTGTCCGAGTAACAGGATTTTCCCATAAGAACCGGCGTTACTTAAAAATGCTTTCAACAATGTCAGAATGATGAGAGCGATTAAAATCAGTGTGGCTGCCCGGAGAATGGTTCCGACTAATTTTTTAGTCGCGTTAATGCCGGTCTTAGCAATATTTGCAACCGGTTTTCCTGCATTGGGCAGTCCGCGACGCTTTTTCTTCTTGGATTTTTTGGAATCCGGATCCTGTTTGTCGTTGCGCTTTTTCTTTTTTGAATCTCTGCCGTTGCTGTTATAGTCATCATCATCATAATAATAATCGTCATCATAATCATCGTCGTCATCATCATAATAATCATCATAATAGTCGGTGTCGCCATCATAACCGTCATAATCATTGTTATTATCAGAACTATCTTCACTCAAATAGCTCCCAAGATCCTCCAGATCTTCATATACAACTTCGAAATCATCATCGAAGTAATTGTCAAATTCATTTGTCTGTTTCTTTTTGTTTCCCATAATCACTTATACCTCCCTGTGAGCAACTCATATTTTATAATGAATGCAAAAAGGACTCAAGAGATGTCACACAATCTTCACGAAACTGTAAGAAAATCTTCAGAAATGTGGAAAATGAGTGAGGACAGGGCATTGATTTTGGAAAAATTGTGTTATAATATGAATACCTGTGGATAAGTGCAATATGTATGCACTCAAGAAGGTGGAATCTTACAGATATAAAAGTAGTAGGTTGAATTGGAGGTAATGGTATGGAATATGAAGGTAGAATTTGTCGTGCGCCAATGGAACGTGCATCTTACATGCTGCCGGTCATGGTCGGCTGCTCTTATAATAAATGTAAATTCTGTAATCTGTTCAGAGATTTAAAATATCGTGAGCTGCCGCTTGAGCAGGTCGAAGAGGAACTGCAAAGAGTGAAGAATCTGGGAGGAAATCCGAGAAAGATATTTCTTGGAGATGGTAATGCATTTGGATTGAAAATGGATCGTCTGCGTGCGATACTTGATTTGATCGATAAATATTTTCCGGATTGTCAGATGATCAACATGGATGCGACTGTAACAAGTATACGGCTGAAAAGTGATGAGGAACTTCAGGAATTATATGACCGCAAGGTGAGACATTTATATCTGGGGATTGAAAGTGGTCTGGATGATGTGTTGAAGTTTATGAGAAAAGAGCATACCCAGGATCAGGCGTATAAAGAAATTGCAAGAATCCAAAGAGTCGGATTGATTTTTGATGCACATGTTATGTCTGGTGTTGCCGGTAAAGGCAGAGGTCAGGAAAATGCAATTGCTCTGGCAGAGTTCCTGAACAAGACGCAGCCGGATCGTATTGTTAACTTCTCTTTATTTCTTCATAATCAGGTTGCACTTTATGAAGATATCAAATCCGGAGCATTTATTCCGGCAGATGAAGTGGAAAATATGGAAGAAGAGCGTACATTGATTGGGCTTCTGAAAGAAGGACCGGACGGACATCAAATGCTTTATGATGGATTTAATGACTTCTTGGAACTTCGTGTGAAAGGGAAAGTTCCGAAAGATGCACCACGTATGATCGAGAAGCTGACAGAGGCAATTGAAAAATATAAAGACGAGCCGCCGATTTATGCCTATGTAAGAGGTGACTGTCCGGATCTGTCTATGTGTGACGGTGGGCGTTGGCTGTGGGAGATGGATGACAGTAAGCTGGCACAGTATAATGAAAAGGAAAAGAAACTGAGCTGATGAATACAAGAGTAAAAGGATTCATATATTTATTGCTGTCCGCAGTCTACTTTGGTTTTATGCCATTGCTTGTGAAAGTGATCTGCGCGGATGGAAGCACGATAGTGGGAGCATTATTTTTAAGGTTTGCCCTGGCAATCATTCCGCTGTACATTTACCTGAAAGTGCGGAAAGTTCCGATGGAGCTATCTGTAGAGAAAGGAAAAAAGATTTTGTGTGTGACGGTGTTTGGCTATGGCATCACAGCGCTTCTTTTGTATAGTGCGTACGATTATATGCCGTCAGGTATGGCGACGGTCATTCATTTTGGATATCCGGTTTTTGTGTTGCTTGGCAGTCTGATTTTCCTACGAAGACGTGTGCCTAAGCTGAAAATTGTGTGTGTTGGTCTGTGCATGATCGGTATTTTCCTGTCCTATGCAGGAAGCGGCGGTGAGGCAAAGCCGATGGGATTTGTTTTTGCGCTTATATCCGGAATGACGTATGCATTTTACATATTATATCTGGAAGTGGGCGGGCTGCAGGATATCCCTGCTATGAAGATGATATTTTATATGAATATTGTTGGCTCTATTATGGTATTTTTGATTGGAAAAGTATCGGGAAGTTTTGTGCTTCATATGAATGTAAACGCATGGATTGCGGCATTTGTTCTGTCCCTTGGCGCAGCATTTATCGGAGTGGGATTTTTTCAGTATGGCGTACAGTATGTGGGAGCCCAGGATGCGGCAATTTTAAGTACATTTGAACCGGTGACCAGTATGATCGTGGGGATTTTAGTCCTGCATGAGAGTGCAAGTCTTTCGTCGATGGCAGGCTGTATACTGATTCTTATATCCGTGACGGCAACTGCATTCGCTAAGTCATGATAGATTTTTTGAATAGTGATAGAGAAAAAAGAACGAAAAGTATTAGAATAAGCATGCTTTTCGTTCTTTTTTTGTTTGGCAGCGTTTGCTATTAAGGGAAAAATGTGGATTTATTGACAATAAAAATATATAAAGATATTACTATTTAAATAATCAATTGGACAAATAGAAGACTGCACGTTACACTATTCCCGGAGTTAAAAATGTTTTGAGTGTACAGACTCAAATACACAAATTTTGCTGGGAGAATGAGAGGAACAAAAGCATGTTAAAATCTTATCAGAGGTAGGCTTAATAGTGGCCACACAGGCAGTATCATATTGCCACTATTTTGAGAACAGGGGAATTCTCCTGGATAAATACAGGTGTTACTATCGACCTCACATCGATATTGACATTGATACATTTTGTAAAAGCGTGCTGTCGCCAGGCACGCTTTTTTCGTATCTAAATTGATGATATCAGTGCAGAGAACGAAGTAATCAGCAGTTCGACTTGATTTAAGCTTCTTCCTCTGCCCGTTTTACGACTTCGTCGATGTCCAGTGACAGGCTTCCGTCCTGGAACTGGAAGCAAGGAACGCCGACCCAGTGGTTTTCCTTTGCTTCATCAAAGATCGGGTTTGTGTCGCGGAGTGTGAGGAAACGTTTCAGATATCCGATATTGTCGGAAAATTCCATATACAGATACTGGATTCCTTTCTCTTTTAAAATTTCTTCTGCCTCGACGCAGTCTGGGCATGCTTTTGTTCCATACATTACAACTTTCATGTGTAACTCCTTCCTTTTAAAAAATTTTCTGTTTGCTATACAGGTTTGCAAAATAATAAAGTGCTAAGTGTACTGCTTGCTTTGTGCGGTCTGAATTCATGTGTGTTTAAACCGGCTTTAGATTCATCGGACTTGAGCCAGACTATCTAAATTGCTTGTGAATCTGGAGTCTGTCGTGAATTAGTTTGCTTCGTAAGCTTCCTGTAAAGCACGGCGCAGCTTCGTGTACTGGCTGTCCGCATCTTTTGCTCCGAGAAATGTCTCGGTAACAAGTCCGTCTTTTCCTACTATAACTGTATAAGGGATACCGGCACTCGGATAAAGATTACTGATATTGCTTTTGGTGTCGCAGGCAACCGGAAATGAATAATTCTTTGCCTCGATAAATGTATCAATAGTATCTTCATCTTCGCCTACATTTACTCCGACAATTACAATCTGGTCACCATACTCTTCATAAAGCTTCTCGATGGCGGGCATTTCCTTGACGCAGTTGCTGCACCAGGTTGCCCAGAAGTTCAAAAGAATGACCTGTCCTTTCTTATCGGAGAGGGTAAAAGTTTCGCCGTTATTCAACTTGGCGGTAAAATCCGGTGCTTCACTTCCAATTGCCATCTCTTGGTGAAGAGCAGAACTTCGTTTCCCACTTTTCTTTCCGGAAGATGTATCATTGGACTGACCGCCTGAGCAGCCAATCAGGACAAAGACAGAGAAAAAACACAGACAAAAACAGAACAGTGGTTTATAAATTTTTTTGAAAAATTTAAACATGTTTCGTGTCTGCCTCCTGTGATTTTGCTGAAAATATATTGTAGTTTCGTACAAATGAAGTATACAACATTTTCACCGAAATATACAAGACATACAAAGGGAAAGCTTTATTGAAAAAAAGAATATATAGAGACGCTTTTATCAAAAATCTTTATTGGACAAATGAAGAACATCAGATGTATGATTATTTGGGATTTGTGTGTGACTGCCTGAAACAATATGACAGATGGAAGGCGGGGACATACATTTTTATAAGGAAATAGAATTCCTTATCAGTAACTATAAGTATTTCTAATCTAAAGGAGAAGAAAAAGGAGGTTTTTCAAAATGGATGCACTTTTAAGTGTAAACTGGATAGCTCTTCTTGTACTTATGATCGCTCTGCTTTCTTTTAAAGCATTGAACTGGATCGCGTACAGAGTGAACTGGACAGTTGTAATTCTGATCAGTATGGTCATTGGTGCTGTCATTGGGGTAGTATTTGCTTCAGAGGGGAACACATACCTTGTGTGGCTGAATTTAATTGGACAGGCTTATGTAAAACTGATCAAAGCTTTGGTAGCACCGGTAATTTTAGTATCGGTTATTTCAGGACTGATTTCTCTGAACGATAAAGAGAAGATGAAAAAAATCGGAACGAAATCAGTATTCTGGCTTCTTATAACATCTGTAACAGCCATTGTTGTCACACTTGTTGTTGGGGCAGTGACTAATATTGGTAAAGGAGCAGGAGCAGTGTTTGCAGACATTTCCAGTGTCACAGACGCTACACTGAGCGCTTATCAGGAGATGGAAACATCTTTTGATACCATTCTTCTGAATCTGGTTCCAAGCAATATCGCAGCAGATCTTGCAGCAGATAATATCGTAGCAATCATTATTATTGCGGTTGCAGTTGCAGTTGCTTATGTAAGCATTTCTTCAGAAGAGGGAGAAGATAAAGTCCTTGTGATCAAGAAACTGATCGAGGCAGTTAAGAAGGTCATTTTCAACATTCTTGCATATGTAATTGATCTTACACCATACGCAGTGCTTTGCCTGACAGCATGTTCTGCAAGTCAGCTCTTAAGCGACAAAGAGGCGCTGGTACAGCTCGTACTTCTTGTTGTGATGGTGTTTGCTGCATGTCTTATCCAGTCATATGTTGTCAATGCGGTAATCTTGAAATCATTTGCCAAGGTTAATCCACTGAAGTTCTTTAAGAAAACATTTGACGCACAGGCAACAGCATTTACAACAACAAGTAGTGTTGGAACAATGCCGATCACAATCGACAGACTGATCCGTAAAGTTGGTGTTGATGAGGAGGTCGCAAACTTTACAGCGCCTCTTGGAACAACAATCGGTATGGCAGGATGTACATGTGTATGGCCGATTCTTCTTGCAATGTTCTACCTTAACGCAACAGGACAGAGCTGGGGAGTAAGCCAGTACCTTGTTATGTGCTTTATGTGTCTGGTACTTTCCCTTGGAAGCGCCGGAATGCCGGGAGTTGGAGTTATCACAGCAGTATCTCTGTTCAGCGCAGTGAATCTGCCGATCGCAGCAGTTGTACTTTTGATTCCGATCAACAACATTACAGACATGGTACGTACTCTTACAAATGTTACAGATGCCAGCGTATGTGCAGCAGTTGTAGCTCGTCAGAACGGACTTCTGAATGACGAAGTATTTGCAAAAGAGGACGAGAAATTAGAGAAAGGAGAGGCGTAAATCATGAAAAAATCAACCATCGCATTAATCGTAGCTGCAGTTGTATGTCTTGGCCTCTCAGCATTCTCAGCAAAAGCTTCTGTTACAAGAACGAACGAAGCTATTGAAGAAATTGGAGAGGTTACTTACTCCGAAGATTGCAAGGCTAAGATCGACCGTGCAGTGGAGTACTACAATGCACTCGACAAAAACCTGGACCTGCAGGAAAAAGTGAATAAAGAAGATATGAAAAATTTCGATGCTGCTAAAATTGAGTATGCACGTCTGGCAATCAAAGCTGCCAGTGTTGCAGATGCAAGAAAAGTACCGGAAGGATATACTTCTGATGATATTAAGAAATTTGTAACAGAGGCACGCGAAGTCGTAGACAGCTATCTGAGTGCTGACCAGACAAGTATGGTACCAAACTACGCAGACCTCACAGAACTGGAAAAAGAATATACTTCAACAGGCGGATCAGGCGGATCTGATGAAGAAGTATCCGTTCCGATGTGCTAGGAAGACAGAGAGGAGATTTAATGATGAAAAGAAAAATGATCTCGGCTGTTCTTGCTGCGGTAATGACAGTCGGAATGATAACAGGATGTGGAAGCAGCCAGACAACAACAGAAAACAAAGCTGACAAGGCTGATAAGCTTGAGAGCCAGACAGACCTTTCTTCTACAGATTATGATTTTGAAAAAGAATATGCATATGGAGATTTTAATGCACATTCAAGAGCTGACGAAGATCGTCAGGACGGAATCGATACATTTGAAGACAAAGATATCGTATTCCAGGATATTACGTACGATCAACTTATCGACATTCTTGGCAGTGAAGGAAACTATATGATTCAGCTTAGCGGATCATGGTGCCACAACAGCCGTGCAATGAGCCCGTTTATCAACAAATATGCAAAAGAGTACGGTATTGATACAGTATACTCTTATGACTTTAACATCAACAATGGTGATGACGGATCTTTATTCGTTCGTATGTCTAATGAGAAGACAACACCTGGAACAAAGCTGAACTATATGTATGGTGAGATGGTTTCCAGATATCTGACAAACTTAGATGACTGGGTAGAGTATCCATCTACACATGCAACAGCACTTTCTTATACAAATGCAGATGGCAAAGAGGTTACGGTTGGAAGACTTCAGCAGCCGATCGTATTTGTATACAACAAAGACAACAAAGTAGATTACAGCAACTCCGGAAACGGAAGCACTTCATGCCCAATCATGTATGCATTTGAGAAAATGGTTGAGCGTGATTCAAAGGGAATCTACACAAAGAGATTCGATGATGACGGGAATCCGGTTCTTGATGAGAATGGAAATCAGATCAGAGATTATATCACAGACGAGTACGATGCAAGTGTAAAAGAGATGTTTGATTTCATCAAAGATAACGGAATCGAGATGTCAAAATATTCTAAGACAGATCACCTGCGCGATGTATTTAACAGCTATGGAAGCGAGATCTTCTCAGCAGACCAGCAGATCAATGTATATCCGGTAACATACAGACAGCTGAAATGGCTTCTGAATGAAGACGGAAATGCAATGGTTATGATCGGCGGCGCCGGAGATGAGAAAACACGTGCCGTTATCTCAAGAGTGAATGACTATGCAGTAAAGAATAACGTCCGCGTATATCTTTATGATCCGCAGGTGGACGGAGATGTGACAACAGGACGTTGGGGATACAAGCAGTCTATGAATATTCTTGATGAAAATGCAATCGTGAACCTGATGTACACAGACCTTGTAAAGGGTGCACTTACAAACCTTGAAGTTGCACATTCTATGTCTGACGGTACAGCACTGATCCAGGAGCCATTCCTGTTCGCATTCAATAAAGATGCTAAGGACGCTGACGGATTTACAGCACCGATCAAAGCATGGGCTGAGCTGACATATACGCAGGATTCAGAGAAAAGATTCTACATTGGTAAAGAGGCTAATCAGAAATCCTGCGACAGCAGTATCGAGTCTGTATTTGCAGCTTATGCCGGAGAAGAGGCAGCAGAGTAAAATATTGCAAATGTGTCTGTTTTAAAGATGAGGATTTGAGAGTACGCCTATAATAAGAATGGATATAAATTAAGAAGACAGTCGTTTTGCGTTGAGGCGCAGGATGGCTGTCTTCTTATTATATAATAAGAACTTACATTTCCTATTATACAAAAAAACTCCAGCAGGATGCGCACTCGCGCGAATAAGAATTATGCCGTAAGCGGCCACGCTCAGTGCGAGAATGCAGTAAATGACGGAATGATATCGGCGAAATGCATATAGAGACGAAAAAATAAGCATTTTCTTTATAAAATTAGTAGAAAATGCAAGTTTATGTTGTAATTTCTTCAAATTTTGGTAAAATAGCATATAGCGAAAAAGATAACATAAAAAGCAGGAGGAATGCCGTATGAAACCGTATAGCAAGTTGACGAAAGAAGAGCTGAAAAAGTTAAAAGGCCAGTTAGAGAAACAATTCGAAGAAGTGAAAGCAAAAGGAATACATTTGGATATGTCCCGTGGTAAACCGTCAAAAGCACAGCTGGATCTGAGTAATGGTCTGATGGACGTGCTGAATGGGGACAGTGACCTGGTAAGCTCTGATGGAGTAGACTGCCGTAACTACGGTGTTCTGGATGGAATTACAGAGGCAAGAAAATTACTGGCAGATATGTCAGAAGTACCAGAGAGAAATATTCTGATCTACGGAAACTCCAGCCTGAATGTAATGTTCGATACAGTATCAAGAGCTATGACTCATGGTATCATGGGAAGCACACCATGGTGCAAATTAGATAAAGTAAAATTCTTATGTCCGGTTCCGGGATACGACAGACATTTTGCGATTACAGAGTATTTTGGAATTGAAATGATCAATGTACCGCTTCTTCCGACAGGTCCGGATATGGATATGGTAGAGAAATTGGTGGCAGAAGATCCTGCAATCAAAGGAATCTGGTGTGTGCCGAAGTATTCTAACCCAACAGGAGTATCTTACTCTGACGAAACAGTCAGAAGATTTGCACACTTGAAACCTGCAGCAAAAGACTTCCGTATCTTCTGGGATAATGCATATTCAATCCATCATCTTTATGATGACAAGAGAGATGTTATCCTTGAACTGTTAAATGAATGTGTTAAAGCAGGCAATCCGGATATGGTATTCAAATTTATTTCCACATCCAAGGTTTCTTTCCCTGGATCCGGAATTGCAGCACTTGCTGCATCCAGAGCGAATATCGAAGATGCCAAGAGCTTTATGAAGTTCCAGACAATCGGACATGACAAGCTCAACCAGCTCCGTCATGTAAGATTCTTTAAAGATATGCCGGGAATGTATGAGCATATGAGAAAACATGCTGCTATCCTTCGCCCGAAATTCGAAAAGGTTGAAGATGTTCTGGAGAAAGAAATTGGCGGACTTGGAATCGGAACATGGACAAAGCCACTCGGCGGATATTTTATTTCTTTTGATTCAATGGATGGCTGCGCAAAGGCAATTGTGGCAAAAGCAAAAGAAGCTGGTCTGATTATGACAGGTGCCGGAGCAACATTCCCATACGGAAAGGATCCAAAAGACAGCAATATCCGTATTGCACCGTCCTTCCCAACAGTTGAGGAACTTGCACAGGCAGCAGAAATCTTCGTACTCAGTGTAAAACTTGTCAGTGTAGAGAAACTGCTTGGAGCAAAATAAGAAGAAACAAAAATCCCTGTAAGATTGGAATAATCTTGCAGGGTTTTTTAATACAAACGTGCATTATACTGTGAAAAATGGAGGTAGAAAATTATAAGCCGAATAAATCACTATGAGTACCGGTGCGTGACAGTGTAAGCACAAGGACATCATTGTCATAGCGGTAAACAAGAAGCCAGTCTGGTTGGATATGACATTCTCGATGTCCAACCCAGTCGCCAGATAGAGGGTGATCTTTGTGCTTAGGGGCTAAGACTTCGCCATTCGCTAACTTTGTAATGAATCAAGATTTGCAAAAAATTCATCTACATCGTGATAACCTTTGACAGTAGGATCTTTTGCAATCCTTTCTGCCTCAAGCATAGCCGAGACGGTTTCTTTGCTTGGAGTTCCTTCGGTAATTTTGAAAGGAATCCCTCTTTCACGTAAAGACTGACGTACAAAAATATTAAACGCAGTGCTCAGATTCATACCAAGTTCTTCATAAAGAGCTTCTGCCGCAGCTTTAAGATTGCTGTCCATGCGTATACTGATATTACAGGTTGATGATTTAGCCATGATATCACTCCTTTTATTTGATAAATATATTATATGCGAAATGCACGAAAATATCAATACAATGCACGAAAATATCCAGTTCTAAATAATGAATGAGGGTAAATGAAATTCGTGAGAGGCGATTTGAAAGTCTGGTTGCTGGTTCGTAAATAAAAAATAGGATATTCAAGTTATAAAAGGATTCCTATATAATGGAAGAAAGCTAATGCATATTGGTGGGATCTGACTTGGCGTAATCTGAAAAAAATCCTTGCATTTTATTCTCTGGTATGGTACACTATCCTAGCGAATGGAAGTAGGTCTTTTTTTTATGCCTAAAAATTAGGTAGCCTCGCAAGCTACCAAGCAACAAATTAACAAAGAAATATAAAGCGAGGTGGAAGTTGTGCGTACAAGAATCACATTAGAATGTACAGAATGCAAGCAGCGTAACTACAACATGACTAAGGATAAGAAAACTCATCCTGAGCGCATGGAGACTAAGAAGTACTGTAAGTTCTGTAAGTCACACACATTGCACAAGGAGACAAAATAGTCGTAAAGGAGTGTGTACGTCATGAGTGAGAAATCTCAAAAGACTCAGAAGAAGAACTGGTTCAAAGGTCTTAACGCAGAGTTTAAGAAAATCATTTGGCCAGACAAGCAGACACTTGTAAAAGAGACGGCGGCAGTAGTTTCCGTATCCGTAGTGCTGGGAGCAATCATCGCATTAGTTGATTTCCTGGCTCAGCACGGAATTGACATTCTGGTCAATCTGGGCTAGACACTAACGAGCAGGAAAGGTGAGTTTATGTCAGAAGCAAAATGGTACGTAGTTCATACCTATTCCGGGTATGAGAACAAAGTAAAAGCCAACATTGATAAGTCGGTTGAGAACAGACATCTGGAGGATCAGATCCTTGAAGTCAGAGTTCCGTTGCAGGACGTTGTTGAACTTAAGAACGGAGTGCAGAAGGTATCTCAGAAGAAGATGTTTCCGGGATATGTATTGATTCATATGATTATGAATGATGATACCTGGTATGTTGTGCGTAACACAAGAGGTGTGACAGGATTTGTAGGTCCGGGATCTAAGCCGGTACCGCTTACAGATGCAGAGATGGCACCACTTGGAATTCAGCAGGACAACATCGTAGTAGACTTTGAAGTCGGTGACACCGTACAGGTTGTTGCCGGTGCGTGGGCAGATACAGTCGGAGTGATCCAGGCTATGAACGCGCAGAAGCAGAGTGTTACAATCAATGTTGAGCTGTTCGGTCGCGAAACACCGGTTGAAATTAGTTTCGCAGAAATTAAACGAGTGTAACGTAAATACGAAACGTGGGAGGGGCCATATGGTTCCGCCATTACCACAAGGAGGTAATTGAAATGGCAAAAAAAGTAGAAGGTTATATTAAATTACAGATTCCTGCCGGCAAAGCAACTCCGGCACCACCGGTTGGACCAGCTCTTGGACAGCACGGTGTAAACATCGTTGAATTCACAAAGCAGTTCAACGCTAAGACAGCAGATCAGGGAGATATGATCATCCCTGTAGTTATCACAGTTTACAACGATAGAAGCTTTAGCTTCATCACAAAGACACCACCGGCAGCAGTTCTGATCAAGAAAGCATGCAACATCAAATCAGGATCTGGTGTTCCGAACAAGAATAAAGTTGCTACAATCACAAAAGCTCAGGTAGAGGAGATCGCTAAGACAAAGATGCCAGACCTGAACGCAGCAACTGTAGAGGCAGCTGCCAGCATGATCGCTGGAACATGCCGTTCTATGGGAGTAACTGTAGTAGACTAGTCCCTGGTTGTTCTTTAAGACGGGCGAGGCCAAGCGCGGTGTGCGCGCGGACGAACCTGACGAAAAGAATTTCCTTGATAATGATGAAACTGAAGTAAATGGATGTGGGAGGGTTATCCCGACATTACCACTAGGAGGTTATTTATAATGAAAAGAGGAAAGAAATACGTTGAGGCTGCAAAAGCTATCGACAGAGGAACACTCTATGATGTAGCAGACGCAGTAGCATTGGTTAAAAAAACTGCAGTAGCAAAATTTGATGAGACAATCGAGGCTCATATCAGAACAGGTTGTGACGGACGTCACGCTGACCAGCAGATTCGTGGAGCAGTTGTACTGCCACACGGAACAGGTAAAAAGGTTCGTATCCTTGTATTTGCTAAAGACGCTAAAGCTGAGGAAGCTAAAGCTGCTGGAGCAGATTTCGTAGGCGGAGACGAGCTCATTCCAAAGATCCAGAACGAGAACTGGTTCGAATTCGACGTAGTTGTAGCTACACCAGATATGATGGGTGTTGTTGGACGTCTCGGACGTGTACTTGGACCTAAAGGTCTCATGCCTAACCCGAAGGCTGGTACAGTAACAATGGACGTTACAAAAGCAATCCAGGATATCAAAGCTGGTAAGATTGAGTACAGACTTGACAAGACAAACATTATCCATGTACCAGTAGGTAAAGCTTCCTTTACCGAAGAGCAGCTTGCAGACAACTTCCAGACGCTGATCGATGCAATCAATAAAGCTAAACCGGCAGCATTAAAAGGACAGTACCTTAAGACTGTAACTCTTACATCTACAATGGGACCTGGTGTAAAGATCAACCCAATGAAGCTGGCATAAGCATTTCTGAATTCATACAGAAATATGGACTCCCCAGAAAGAGAAATCTTTCTGGGGAGTTTTTTGTGTGAAAAAATAACCAAAAAAATAGACACAAAAATAGAAGTAATGTCTGGAAAGGTATCGACAGATGAATTGTCAGAAGGTGCACTTGTAAACGGTGATGTTGCAAGAAATGATGGAAAAATTACATTGGAAGATGTAATGACGCTATTATATTATCTGAGTGGACGAATTACATCATTTGAATCGTAATATATGAGATAATGAATTTCGATAATATTTGATAAACTGAGAGAAAATGCGGGGCTGCCGGAGATAAAGACAGCTCTACATTTTGCTATACAATAAAAATAAAATACATTGAAAAAGAATATTGCGCGTGATAAAATTTATCTAGGGAAACCAAAGCCAGGCGGCTACCCTTCTTTTGAGGAGGGATAAGACACCCTCCGGCCGAAAGAAAGGAGGGTCATTAAAAGTTAAAGATAAATTATAAAATCATATAAGTAGATATTGAGTTTTATAAGATATTAGACTAGAATATTATTGAAAGGAGTTGATACTTTGAGTAAATATTATTCTATACACGAATTTTCAAAAATTATAGGCGTATCTGCTCAGACATTACGAAATTGGGATGCAAATGGAAAACTTCATCCGCATCATACTACAGTAAGTGGCTATAGATATTATTCTGATGAGCAACTCAACCAGGTAATAAATGTAAAGCCTAAAAATCGCATTACAATTGGATATTGTCGCGTTTCCAGCCATAAACAAAAAGATGATTTGGAACGACAGATTGATAATGTTAAGACATATCTTTTGGCAAAAGGACAGCCGTTTGAGATAATAAGCGATATCGGTTCTGGGATTAATTATAAGAAAAAAGGACTTCAGGAATTGATTAGACGAATCTCTCAAAATCAAGTTGAAAAGGTTGTTGTTTTATATAAAGACAGGCTATTGCGATTTGGTTTTGAGTTGATAGAATATATCGCTTCACTTTATAATTGTGAGATTGAGATTATTGATAATACTGAAAAATCTGAACAGCAGGAACTTGTTGAAGATCTGGTTCAAATAATCACAGTATTCAGCTGCAAATTACAAGGAAAACGAGCGAACAAAGCTAAGAAACTTATCCGGGAATTGATACAGGAGGAAACAGATGGTAAAAGCCATAAAAGTAATGCTGATACCAAACAACGTACAGAAAACTAAGATGTTTCAGTACGCAGGTGCTTCAAGATTTGCTTATAACTGGGCTTTGGCCAGGGAAAAAGAAAATTATGAAAAAGGTGGCAAATTCATTTCAGATTCAGAACTCAGAAAAGAATTTACAAAGCTCAGACATTCTGATGAATACGCATGGCTGCTGAATATTTCAAATAATGTAACCAAACAGGCAATCAAAGATGCCTGTACTGCGTATAAGAACTTTTTCAAGGGTTTGCAAAAATTCCCAAGATTCAAGTCCAGAAAGAGATCAATGCCGAAGTTCTATCAGGACAACGTTAAGATACAATTCAGTAATACCCACGTTAAGTTTGAAGGCTTTTCTTCCAGCAGGAAAGCAAATAAGCAGAAAATGAATTGGGTAAGACTTGCAGAACATGGACGTATTCCAACAGATGTTAAATATATGAATCCGAGAATATCCTTTGACGGATTGAACTGGTGGATCAGTGTATGTGTGGAATTTCCTGATTGCAAGGAAACACTTAATGATGATGGAGTTGGTATAGACTTAGGAATCAAAGATTTGGCTGTCTGCTCTGATGCCGTTAAGTATAAGAACATCAATAAGAGTCAGAAAGTAAAGAAACTAGAAAAACAGAAACGCAGATTACAGCGTAGTATCT
>OLNT01000946.1_pt1 | contig 17151 bp, 12 predicted proteins | sample 1672641 | NCBI WGS metagenome assembly OLNT01 (sample SAMEA3136708, study PRJEB25190) | human gut metagenome
TTCAACATCTCAACGAAGAACAAAACCGAAAGTGCGCAGGAATTCGGACGTTATCAGCCTATTGTTCAGTCATGCTTCATCGGCATTGCAAAGAAAGGGGATTGAATGAAAATAGTCAAGAGAATATCTGCCCTTTTCATTGGTCTAGCACTTATGGTGGCTCTGCCTGTCACCGCTCATGCGTCTACAAACGATGATCAGCAAGACATCGCATCATTGGATATGTCCGTCATCGACGTGCACATACAATCACGCGGCGCTATGACCGCGGAAGATCTGTACGACTTCCTCCAATCCGATGCAGAGAAAACTGTTGACATCGATGCTGAAACAGGGAAAATTACCGCCGTGAGCGAAGGTATAACGAAGCCTAGGATTGCGGTCTGTCCGGACATGTGCCGTCGGATTCTCAGGAAGTTTTCAGAAAACACCAGACATGCGCTCAGCATCAGGTGTTTATATATGAATTGTCAGCAGAAACAAGCCGACCAGGAACCTTGAAGTTCCCGACAATTGAACCCTTTCTTCTTCTCTCTCCTTTCTCTCCCCGGCGGCCAATCCCGCCGGGGTCTTCTTTTTTCGCCGCTTGCTTCGCCTCCCTTTCCCAGCTTGTTTCACGGCTTGTTTCACGTCCCTTTTCACGGATCTTTTCGCACTGCGAGCGTACGCCACAATCGCACGCTATATTGGAAATCATGAGCGACGCAATCGAAAACACAACAGGCAGCGCAGACAGCAATGATAAGACCAAGCTGATCGGACGCGAATCGGATGTGGTGCCGGGCCGTTTCGGCGAACCGCTGCAGGTGACGCACGTCCAGTATTCGCGCGGCGGCGGCAACGCGACACCGAAACGGCCGCTGTTCCTGTGCCTGCATGGCTGGGGATCGAATGAGGCTGACCTTGCCGATATGATGCGATACATCGCACCATACAACGATTACGCTTCACTGCGCGCGCCGCTGACGCTGCAGGCGGCCGGCACGTTCACTCCAGGCGCGTACTCCTGGTTCCATGATTGCGTGCCGTCCGGCGAAGACCTCGACCGCGACGCGTTCGCCGCATCCATGGCTATCGACGATTGGGTGTCGCAGAACGTTCCCGAAGACCGTGCCGTCGTGCCGATCGGCTTTTCCCAAGGTGGCTTGCTGGCGATCCATCTGCTGCGCGTGCACCCGGAACGCTACCGTGCGTCGATTTCATTGTCCGGATTCCTTGCGCCTGGGCTCGTCCGCGGCACCGCGCCTGCCGACGACCGTATCGCGCCGCTCAATATTCCCACGTTCTTCGGTTACGGCAACAGCGATACGGTGATCGCCAAGCCGGAGCTTTTCGCCATGAGCGCCTGGCTGGACGAGCACACGTTCCTCACCGCGAAAAGCTACCGTGGGCTCGACCACTCCGTCAGCCTCGACGAGTTCAGCGACCTACGCGGATGGCTCGCCGTGCATGACATCGCGCCGGGGATTCTGTGATGCATCAGTCGGTGATATCGGCCTTGTAGAAGTTCACGTAGGAGCGGCTCGGGGTCGGACCGCGCTGGCCCTGGTAGTGCGAGCCGGTGCCGGCGGAGCCGTACGGATGCTCGGCGGGCGAGCTCAGCTGGAAGAAGCACATCTGTCCGATTTTCATGCCCGGCCACAGCTTCACCGGCAGCGTCGACACATTGGACAGCTCCAGCGTGATGTGCCCTTCGAAACCCGGGTCGATGAATCCCGCGGTGGAGTGAGTGAGGATGCCGAGTCGTCCAAGCGAACTCTTGCCTTCGAGTCGTGCCGCAACCGTCGAATCAAGCTTCACATACTCCCACGTGGAGCCGAGCGCGAACTCGCCCGGATGCAAGATCCACGGCTCATCAGACCGGACTTCGAACTGCTCGGTCAGCTCGCCCTGGTTCTCCGCCGGATCCACATACGTATACGCATGGTTGTTGAACAGACGGAAGAAGCGGTCCAGACGGACGTCGATCGACGCCGGCTGCACCATTTCCGGGGTCCACGGATCGAGCGAAATATGGCCGTCAGCCTGTGCGGCGAGAATGTCGCGATCGGACAGCAGCATCGAAATTCCTCCAAACATCACCGGAACAATCGTCATATGAGCGGGCGCGCAGCCAACGCGCGCCCACCAACTGTCGTCCAGTCTAGCCCGTCGACGCTATAAGCCAGCATCACCGCCGATGCATCGCACGCAGCACGCACTTGCGCAGCTCGGAGGCGACGAGCACAATCATCGCCAGGCCGAGGCATTCGACCCACGCACCCGCGGACAGCGGCACGGTACCGAACGCGGTGTTGAGGAACGGCACGTAGACCACCGCAAGCTGCAGCAGCGTGGACAGTGCGATCGCACCCCACAGCCACTTGTTGGCGAACAGCCCCACGAACACCGACTGGTCATGCGAGCGAGAGCACAGCGCGTTGAGCATCTGCGCAAACACAAGGATGGTGAAGCCCATCGTGCGCGCCTCAGTCATTTGCGCATCATGTCCGACAGCATCCACGGAACGGTCGGTGAACAAGCCTCCGGCGAGGTGCATGTCCATGCCGATCAGCGTGACGGCGGCCATGATGATGCCGATGAAGATGATGTCTCCCCACATCTGCCCGTCGATCACGCGGTCGGTGAGTTTGCGCGGCTTGCGGGCCATCACGTCGTCGGTGGAGGGATCGACGCCCATCGCCAAGGCCGGTGCCGCGTCGGTGAGCAGGTTGATCCACAGCAGCTGCGTGGCGAGCAGCGGCACGGTCACGCCTTGGCTGCCCGGCTGCGTGATGCCGAGGAAGCCGGCCAGCATCACACCGCCGAAAACCGTGAAGACCTCGCCCACGTTGGAGCTGAGCAGGTATCGCAGGAATTTACGGATGTTGTCGAAAATGCCACGGCCTTCGCGCACCGCTTCGACGATGGTGCTGAAGTTGTCGTCGGCGAGGATCATCTTGGCGCTCTGCTTGGTCACTTCGGTGCCGGTGATGCCCATGGCCACGCCGATATCCGCGGTTTTGACGGCGGGAGCATCGTTTACGCCGTCGCCGGTCATAGCCACGATATTGCCTTGCCGTTGCAGCGATTCGACGATTTTCAGCTTGTGTTCCGGCGCAACGCGCGCGTACACGGAGATTTCGCGGGTGGCCTTGTCGAACGCTTGCTCGTCCGGCAGCTCGTCGAGTTGAACGCCGGTGAGCACTTTGCTACTAAGGTCGGCGCTGCCGACCGAGCTGCCGTCTCCGTCCGTTTCAATAATGCCCAGATCGCTGGCGATGCGTGCCGCGGTAAGCGGATGGTCACCGGTAATCATGACGGTGCGGATGCCGGCGCGATGCGCTTCGGCGACGGAATCGCGCACTTCGGTACGCGGCGGATCGATGATGCCGACCATGCCGACCCAGATCAAGTCGCTTTCCAGCACATCGCTTTGGTCGGCGATGTCCGCCACGTGACCGGCGGCGTTGATGCGCACGCCTGGCACTGCGGCGAGCGACGCGGTGCCGAGTGGCCGGTACGCCTGGCCCAGCGTACGATACGCTTCGGCGGACAGGCGTTCCACGGCGGCGAGGATCTGCTGGCGATCGCCTTGCGTCATCGGTCGTACGGCACCGTTGACCGCGATGCGGCTGCAGTAGCCGAGCAGTACGTCGGGGGCACCCTTGGCGAAGACGGTGAGACGCCCGGCATCGGCGTTGTCCTGCGCGACGACGGCCATGCGTTTGCGGTCGGAGGTGAATGGAATCTCGCCGACGCGCGTGTAGTTGGCGTATTTGCGATCGGCCTTCACCTTGCGTGCGGCGACGATAAGCGACACTTCGGTCGGGTCGCCGACGGCTTCCCACGTTATGTCGGAAGCAGCGGAACCATCGCCGGCACCTGTGTTTTCGCGCAATTCGCCGTCGTTGGCCAGCGAGCCCACGGCGAGCGTGGCGACGGCTTCGACCTGTACGGCGGAAGCGGCGGAACCAGACAGAGCAGCATCGGGAATCGCAATCATTCTGCCTTCTGGCGCATAGCCGGTGCCGGTCAGCTGCACCTCACCGCTCGGCGTGACCACGCGTTCCACCGTCATCTCGTTGCGGGTGAGCGTGCCGGTTTTGTCGGAGCAGATCACCGACGCGGAACCGAGCGTTTCCACGGAATGCAGTTTCTTGACGATCGCATGATGTTCGGCCATGCGGCGCACGCCGAGCGCGAGCACGACTGTCAGAATCGCGGCGAGCCCTTCCGGCACGGCCGCGACGGCCAGCGAAACGGATAGCAGCAGCGAATCGATTACGTCGTGGATGTCGTTGAAGCCTTCGGTCAGCGCAAGCGCCACCAGCACGACCGCCGCGATAATGCACACCGCGATGCCGAGAATCTTGGAAACGTAGTTCATTTCCTTCTGCAACGGACTGTCATCATCATCCGTGGCCTGCAGAAGGTCCGCGATTTTACCGACCTGCGTGCGCATGCCGGTGCTCGTCACGATTGCGCGGCCGGTGCCTTGCGTCACGGACGTGCCGTTGAACACCATATTGGCGCGATCACCCAAGGCCTTGGCTTCGGCAAGTGTGTCGACGTTTTTGCCGACCGGTACGCTTTCACCGGTCAGGCTCGCTTCCGCCACGCGCAGGCTGGCGGCGGCGAGCAGACGTCCGTCGGCGGGAATGGAGTCGCCTTCACCGAGCACGACCATGTCTCCCGGCACCACGTCGACGGTGTTGATGCGTGCGATTTTGCCGTCGCGCAGCACGTTGGTTTGCGGCGCGGTCATTTGGGAGAGCGCTTCGACGGCTTCTTCCGCTTTCGATTCCTGAATGTAGCCGAGTACCGCGTTGACGATAAGGATAAGCACAATGACGATGGCGTCGAACGGCAGTATTTCGCCGCCTTCCGCACCTGGCGCAGCGTTGGCTTTTTCGATGAACCATGCGATGAGCGAGATGCCGGTGGCAGCGAGCAGCAGGTAGACGAGGGGGTCTTTGAACTGCGCCAGGAACTTCTTCCATTTTGGCACGGGTGGTGCGGATGCGAGCTCGTTCGGTCCGTATTGCGCGAGTCGGCGTTTAGCTTCGGCTTGGCTCAGACCGGTGTTCGGATCGACGCCGAGCGATGCGGCCACGGCTTGCGCGTCGGCAAGCGACGGGTCGATTTGTGGCGGCTGCTGGTTTTGCTGGTTTTGCTGATCCTGCCGAATCTGCGTGCGATCGCCCGTAGCGGAATCGCCGTCAAAATTGGCATGGGACTGGATGGACTGATCTTTCTTGCGATCATCCATGGTGATCTCCTTGGGAGCGCCGCGGAGTAGTCAGCTCTCCCCCGTCTTACGTATGCCTCGAATCGCGGAAATCGAAAATCCGCGGAATCGCAAGCATTTTGCAAAGGCGAGGCAACGCTGCGCGGTTGTGGGCACCGGGCGGACGCCATCGGCGCATCCTGTTATTATCGCACATCCTCGGCGTGTGAAAAATGGACATGTGGCGGAACGATGCATGGCACGCGACGGGTGCACGATACCATGAAGTATGATATATTATCGGCAGTTAGTAAAATTCATTACTAAACGGTCGTGCAACATCGCACGGCGCAACCGCAACGATGCAGTGACACCAAGTAATACAGGAGGATGCAAGATGGCAGATACAGCCGAACTCGCAATCGTACATGCAACCACGGCAAGTGCAAGCTGGCTCACCGATCCGACGGTGTTCGCAGCGAACCGCAAGCCGGCACATTCCAGCCACCGATATGTCATCGGCGAGACGAGCGAGCCGAAGCAGAGCCTCGACGGCGAATGGAAGGTCCGTATCGAACAAGCGCGCAACGTGGACGTGGAAAGCGCTCCGTTCGCGGCCGTCGATTTCGAGGATGGCGATTTCGGCGCGATCGAGGTGCCGGGCCACTTGCAGATGGCCGGCTATCTCAAGAACAAGTACGTCAACATCCAATATCCGTGGGACGGTCACGAGGATCCGCAGGCGCCAAATATTCCGGAAAACAACCATGTGGCGATCTACCGCCGTCGATTCGCGCTCGACGCGCAGCTTGCGCGCACGCTGGAAAACGACGGCACGGTCAGCCTCACCTTCCACGGTGCCGCCACCGCGATCTACGTATGGCTTGACGGCACGTTCGTGGGTTACGGCGAGGACGGATTCACGCCGAGCGAATTCGATGTGACGGAAGCGCTGCGAAACGGCAATGGCAACGCCGCCGATTCCCCCGAAGCCGAGCATACGCTCACCGTCGCCTGCTACGAATATTCGAGCGCCTCTTGGCTGGAAGACCAGGATTTCTGGCGACTGCACGGCCTGTTCCGCACCGTCGAGCTCGCCGCCCAGCCGCATACGCACGTCGAAACCGTGCAGCTTGAAGCCGACTACACCGCAGCCGACACCGCCGGTACGGCCGACACCGCCGAACTCAACGCGGCACTCACCTTGCGCAACCCCGCCGACGCGATGACTATCGAAAGCACGCTGCGCGACGGCGACGGAAATGTCGTATGGGAATCAACGCAGGCCTGCAACGGCGAAATCGCCCTTAATTCCGGCAAAATGACGAACATCGCGCCGTGGAGCGCGGAATCGCCGACGCTGTACACGCTGACCGTACGCGTCGTCGGACATGACGGCGCCATCATCGAAACCGTGACGCAGAAGATCGGCTTCCGCACGTTCCGCATCGAAAACGGCATTATGACGCTCAATGGCAAGCGCATCGTGTTCAAGGGCGCGGACCGCCACGAATTCGACGCGAAGCGCGGCCGCGCGATCACCCGCGAGGACATGCTTTCCGACGTGGTCTTCTGCAAGCGGCACAACATCAACGCCATCCGCACCTCCCACTACCCCAACCAGGAGTATTGGTACGACCTGTGCGACGAGTACGGTCTGTATCTGATCGACGAGACGAATATGGAGACGCACGGCACGTGGGTGGCAAACAATGTCGAGCGTCCTGAAGACGGCATCCCCGGCAGCCGCCCCGAATGGGAGGGCGCGTGCGTGGACCGCATCAACAGCATGATGCGCCGCGATTACAACCATCCGAGCGTGCTGATCTGGTCGCTTGGCAACGAGTCGAGCGCGGGCGAGGTTTTTCGTGCGATGTATCGCCACGCGCACACGATTGATCCGAATCGTCCGGTACATTACGAGGGTTCCGTGCACATGCGCGAATTCGAGGATGTGACGGACATCGAAAGCCGTATGTACGCGCATGCTGACGAAATCGAACGCTATCTGAACGACGGCAGCCCGGCACATACGGACGGTCCAAAGAAGCCGTACATCTCCTGCGAATACATGCACGCAATGGGCAATTCGTGCGGCAATATGGACGAATACACGGCGCTGGAACGCTACCCGATGTACCAGGGCGGTTTCATTTGGGATTTCATCGACCAGGCAATCGAGACCAAGCTGCCCGACGGCACGACACGCATGTGCTACGGCGGCGATTTCGGCGATCGTCCAAGCGATTACGAATTCTCCGGCGACGGCCTGCTGTTCGCCGACCGCACCCCCTCGCCGAAAGCGCAGGAAGTCAAGCAGCTGTATGCGAACGTGAAAATTGCGGTTTCGGTCGATGAAGCGCGTATTACGAACGACAATCTGTTCGTGTCTACGGGCGATTATCGCTTCGTGCTGCGGATTTTGGCCGACGGCAAGCCGGTATGGTCGACTACGCGCCGTTTCGACGTGGCCGCCGGCAAGAGCGCTTCATTCGAAGTCGATTGGCCGGTTGATGACTACCGCAGCAACGCCGAAGAGCTGGTTTTGGAGGTATCGCAGCAGCTTGGCAACGCTTGCGATTGGGCACCGGCCGGCTACGAGCTGGCGTTCGGCCAGTGCGTGGTGGCAGGTGCGAAGACCACTGCAGATGCCGTTGACGCGGCCGGAGCTCCGGCCGACGGCACCGTCACCCTTGGCCGCTGGAACGCCGGCGTGCGCGGACAGGGTCGTGAAGCACTGTTCTCCCGCACACAAGGGGGTATGGTTTCATATACGTTCGGCGAGCGCGAATTCGTGCTGCGCCGCCCGTCGATCACCACGTTCCGTCCGCTGACGGACAACGATCGCGGTGCTGGACACGCTTTCGAACGTGCCGCGTGGGCGGTCGCAGGAAAGTATGCGCGTTGCGTCGACTGCGCGATCGCAAATCGTGGAGAAAATGCCGTGGAAGCCACGTATACGTACGAATTGGCGATTCCGCAGCGCACGAAAGTGACGGTCCGTTACGTTGCCGACACGGCCGGCCTCGTTTCGCTCGACGTCGAGTATCCAGGCGAGAAGAACGGCGATCTGCCAACGATTCCGGCGTTCGGTATCGAATGGGCGCTGCCGGTGGAATATGCGAACCTGCGATTCTACGGCGCCGGTCCGGAAGAGACGTACGCCGACCGCAGGCACGCGAAGCTGGGTGTATGGAGCACGACGGCTGGCGATGATTGCGCGCCGTACCTGCTGCCGCAGGAAACCGGCAATCATGAGGATGTGCGTTGGGCGGAGATCACGGACGATTCCGGCCACGGTGTGCGCGTGAAGCGCGGTGCCGGCGCAAAGCCGTTCGCGATGAGCCTACTGCCGTATTCGAGCACGATGCTGGAAGAGGCGCTGCATCAGGATGAGCTGCCGAAGCCGCGTCACATGTTCCTGCGTCTGCTGGCCGCGCAAATGGGCGTCGGCGGCGACGATTCGTGGATGTCGCCGGTGCATGAGCAGTACCAGCTGCCCGCCGACCAGCCGCTCAGCCTCAACGTTCAGCTCAAGCTGTTCTAAGCTAAGCCAGCTTCAGCCTCAAGCATAACCGCCGATTCGCGGCATAATTCCGGCCGACTTGCCAATAGGCAGGCCGGCCGATTCTGTTGATGGCTGAAAACAGGCAGGGTGCCTAAAATGAAAGCACGTCTTTGAAGCAAACGACGCCTCAAAGCATGTTTTTCTGAAGGAGGGCATCATGAGCTATCCAAATATGAATCCCGGCAATCCCAACGACCCCAGTCAACCACCGCAGCCGGGATACGGCGCCTATGCACCGAGCCAGCAAGCGCAGCAATCGCAACAGCAGGACGGTCCACAAAGCGGCGGACCAGATGCCGAGCAGACCCCTCGCTATTCCGGCAATCCATATGGCAACCCCTACGGCAATCCGTACGGTAATCCGTATGGTTACGACCCGAATAGCCATAGCAACGACAGTGGCGAGTGGGAGCCGGTAAGCCCGTTCAAGTTGGTGGAATCGTGGCTGCCGCAACGTGCGAAGAATGCCATTCGCGGTGTGTACGGCGTGCTCGGCGTGATGGCGATTGTGCTCGGCATTGCGCTACTCATCTGGCCGGGGGTGACGCTGAAGATCGCCGCGGTTGCGTTGGGCGCGTATTTCGTGATTTCCGGGGTGATCCGTATCGTCACCGCAATTGTGGAGCTCGGTCTGCCGGGAGGCTGGCGCGTGCTTGACATTCTGGTCGGCCTGTTGCTGACAGTCGGTGGCGTGGTCATGCTGAAGAATGCGACCCTGTCCGGCGCCATGCTGGCAGTGCTCGTCACTATGGTGGTGGGCCTCGGCTGGATGATGGAAGGCGTGATGGCGCTGGTTGAGTCGTGGCATATGCCAAGTTCCGCATGGGCTGTGATTTACGCGCTGATTTCGATTGTGGCCGGCTGCATCATGCTGTTCAGCCCGCTGGCCTCCACCGGTTGGCTGATTCTGTTTGGCGGATGCGCGTTGGTTGCACTTGGCATTGTGGCGATCGTCCGCGCGTTCACGTTTGGCAAGGTCGGCAAGTCCGGCAAGAAGCGCTAACTACGCGTAGTTCTCCCGTATAGGCGATAAACCCATACGGGAGAACGCGACGTGCCGTACGATTGACATGATTTTATAGTCGCGCTATGCTAAGTGAAACGTTTCGACGAAACGATTCGATAAATAGCGGATAGAACGGCACAAGAGGGAGGCGAGACGCATGGCAGGCATCAAAGACGTGGCCCGCGAAGCGGGAGTTTCCGCCAGCACCGTCTCCTATGTACTATCCGGCAAGCGTTCAATCTCTGCGAAAACCACCGACAAAGTCATGGCCGCCGTAGAGAAGCTCGGTTACACTCCGGACGCCAGCGCCCGTAAGATGCGCGGCATGCGCAACCAGATCATCGCGTTGAGCGCCCCGATTCGAGGCGACATCAACCAGGCCAGGTACAACGCCTACTTCCTGCGCACCGCATGGGCCGCAAGGAATGCAGGGTATGACGTGATGTTGCTGACCGGTCCGGATGCAGTGAAGGATATCCGCCGCGTGACGCAAAGCAATCTTGCGGATGGCATCGTGCTGCTCGACGTGGAGCAGGATGACGAGCGCGCCGCTCAATCCGGCACTTTTTCCAAGCCGTGCGTGGCTATCGGCTATCCGTCGTCGCACGCCGGCTGCGCCTGCGTGGACATCGATTTCGCGCTGATGGGCCGCAAGGCCGTCGACTTCCTGTACGAGAAGGGACACCGCACCGTCGTGTTCCTGCGCAACAACGAATCCGACTACAACCGCCATTCCGGTTACGTCGTCATCTTCCGCGAAAGCCTGCTGGCGCACGCGAAGGAGCTCGGCATGACGGTCATCGAATCCGAGCATTACGAAGCGGACAGCTTCGACGCGCAGCACTTCGTCAGCACCGTCTTCGCGCACCCCGACCGCCCGACCGCCATCATCAACCAGGCGAACGCAAGCGTCCTCAGCCAGGTGCTGATGGCGTTGCACGACGCGGGCATGTCGATTCCGCAGGACGTTTCGGTCCTGTCGTGCGGCACGTATTTCGAAGGCGAGCCGACGCGCTTCCCCATCACCGAAATGCCGGTCATGCCGGAGGAGCTGTGCGCCGAAGCCATGAACCTGTTGGTCTCCGCCATCGAGGAGCACACCGACATCAAAGGTTCCGTGGAACTCATCGAACCCGCGATGAAGCGCCGCGGATCCGTTGCGGAAGCGGGGTCCGGCGGAACAATATAGATTTTCCTGCGATTACCGGAAGGCAGAGCGGCCGGACGGAATCGCAAGGCAACATAATTTCATACGGATAATCGAAACGTTTCAATGACGATATAACGGTCTCCGAAGAAACCGAACAAACGAACAAGCCGGGCGAAATCCGGCGAATCCAAACGGACCGCGGAATCGCACGCACGTCATCGAAACGTTTCAATACAACCAGATGTGAGCCGTGCCGCAGGGCGCGCCTCAAGAAGGAAACAAGGAGAATAGCAATGAACATCAAACGAGGACTGGCCACACTGGCCATCGCAGCACTGTCGCTGACCTCCCTCGCCGCATGTGGTAGCGATACCGCCCAAGATGAGGAAAAGCCGGACAGCCTGTCGTTCTGGTATTACGAAGAGGACGACGCAGGCCAGACTCAGGCTTGGCGTCGCGCGGCCAAGGCCTTCGAAAAAGAGACCGGCGTCAAGATCAACTTCGAACGAAAGTCGTTCACCCAAATCGCGCAGAACGGCAGCCAATTCCTGAACTCCGACGAAGCGCCAGACCTCATGGAATCCAACCGCGGCAACGGCTCCGCCGGCGTGCTCTCCACCATGGGCCTGCTCACCGACCTCGGCGACTATGTCAAGCAGTACGGCTGGGACAAGAAGGTGACCGGCGCAAACGCAGCAGTCGCCAAGTACGACGAGAACGGCATCATGGACGGCGATACCTGGTACGGTATGACCAGCTACGCTGAATTCCAGCGCGTCTACTACAACAAGGACCTGTTCGCCAAGTACAACATCAAGATTCCGACCACCTACGACGAGTTCGTGGACGCCTGCCAGAAGTTCGTGGACGCCGGCGTGACCCCGATTGCAGCCGACGCGCAGGAATACGGCGTGATGTGGCTGTGGTGGCAGCTCGTTTCCAAGAATGCCGACTCCAAGTTCATCGACAACTGGCAGCTGTACAGGGGTGACGTCGACTGGAATTCCAAAGTGCTGACCAACTCCGTCAAGACCATCAACGAGTGGCTTGACAAGGGCTTCATCTCCCGCAACGCCACTGGCATGAAGGCCGAGGACACCACGCAGGCCTTCATCAAGGGCGAATATCCGATCTACCAGACTGGCACTTGGAACCAGGGCCGTTTCGTCAAGCAGATCAAGTCGTTCGATTGGGACGCGGCCGTCATGCCGGAATCCAACTACGCAGTCGGCTGCGCAGGCAACCTGCTGGTGATTCCCGAGAAGTCGCACCACAAGGATCTGTCCGCCAAGTTCATCGACTACGTCCTCTCCGATGATGTGCAGAACTTCCTCGGCAACGCAGGCGGCATTCCGGTAGCGGCAGACACCAGCAAGATCACCGACGCGAAGAGCAAGGCCATGATCGAGGAATACGATTCCTACGCCAAGGACGGCAAGCTCAGCTACTACCCGGATTACGCGGCCTCCAACCTCACCGACGCGGTTCCAGCGGAGTTCCAGGAGCTGGTCAACGGCACCAAGAAGCCGGCAGACGTGCTCAAGAACATCCACGAGAAGTACGACACCGGCGTCGAGGATATGGGCGTCAAGAACAACTAAAAACAACCGATCCTTCCTTTCCATTCCAACTCCAATAATGGTGCGGCCCGCCTTCGGGCGGACCGCACCAACCCTTTCCTCCCCCATACATTCCGCACGTCGCATCGCGCCAAATCGTGCGTCATCACAGAACAATCCATCGGAAATCCCTCGGATCATCAACATTTCAAAGGACTTGCAATGTCTCAAAAGACCAAGCACGAAGCCTCCATGTCGAGACTTCCCGGCAACCGCTCCGCGAAATTCGTTCCATACCTCATCCCCGGCCTCATCGGCCTGTTCGCGGTAGTTGTTGTTCCGTTCATCTGGAACATCTACCTGAGCTTCACCCGCTGGCGTGGCGTCGGTCCCGTCAAGTGGGTCGGCCTGAAAAACTGGAAACGCCTGTTCTCCGATTCGACGTTCTGGATTTCCTTCGCTAACTCGTTCTGGATCATCGTGGCTATCGTGGTCATCCCTACCATCCTCGGCCTGTTCATCTCGTCTCTGCTCACCGACGTGATCCAAAAGAAGTTCGGCGGCAAAACCGCTTCCTTCCTGCGCGCGCTGTTCTATTTGCCGCAGCTGCTTCCGGTGGCCGTCGCCGCAATCATCATGGGCTGGATCTTCCGCCCGGAGGACGGTGCCGTCAACGCACTGCTCGCCAAGATCGGCTTGGGTGCATTGCAGCACAACTGGCTGGGCAGCCCTGACAGCGCACTGCCGATCCTCATGTTCATCCTGGTGTGGATCCAGCTCGGCTACCCGATCGTCATCTTCATGTCGGGCCTGCAGCGCGTCGATCCGGAACTCTACGAGGCCGCAGGTCTTGACGGCGCCAACTGGTGGCAGAAGTTCCGCGTGGTCACCCTGCCGTCCATCATCCCTGAACTGCTGGTGGTCATCCTCACCGCAACCATCGGCGCACTGAAGACCTTCGCTCCGGTCTACCTGCTCACCAAGGGCGGTCCGGGCACCTCCACCACGGTTCCGTCGTACTACTCCTACAACCAGTTCTTCCAGGTGCAGCAGGTGGGCTACGGTGCCGCAATCTCCACAGCGCTGACTGTGGTAATCATCGTCTTCTCCATCGTGTTCACCCTCGTGCAGAAGCACGTCGAGAAGGAACTCGTCTGAGAGAAAACCCGAAAAACAATCGCAAGAACATACTAAAAATCCGAAAAGCAAAGGTGCCATCATGACTTATTCCATGTCCACGGCCGCCGCGCGCAAGGCCTCGAAGAAAACGCAGCACGTGCGTTCCGCAGGTGACTGGATCACCCTGATCCTGCTCGTCGCCGGAGCTCTGCTCGTCCTGTTCCCGCTGCTCGTCCTGACCGTCAACGCGTTCAAGACCTCCGCCGATTACAACGCCACCGGCCCGCTCTCCCTGCCGAAGCACTTCACCATGGAGGGCATCATCTCCTTCTGGACTACCACCAACTTCCCGCTGAAGTTCTGGAACAGCTTCATCATCTCCCTAGTGGTGGCTGTCGCGGCGGTCGTGCTGTCGGTGCTCAACTCCTTCGCGCTCGGCATCGGCAAGGTCAAGGGCAACACCTGGATCGTGCTCGGCATCATGCTCGCCAACATGATGCCGCAGGAAGCGCTGCTCTACCCGCTGTACACCATGTTCAAGCAGGTCGGTCTGTACAACACCAAACTCGCGATCATCATCATCTTCACCATCATCCAAAGCGCCTACGGCACCTATCTGCTGTCCTCCGTATACGGCACGTTCCCGCAGGCCATCCTTGAGGCCGCGGCCATCGACGGCGCCTCTCGCTGGCAAATCCTGCGCAAGGTGGTGCTGCCAATTTCTTGGCCGACCATCAGCGTGCTGTTCGTGTTCTTCTTCGTGTGGACGTGGAACGAATACATGATCCCAATGGCGTTCCTCATGAGCGATGACGTACAGACCATTCCGCTGGCACTCGCCACCCTGCAGGGCCAGCGCACCATGGAAGCAACCACGTTGGCTTCGGCATCACTGCTGAGCATCATCCCGACCATCATCTTCTTCATCATCTTCCAGCGCAAGCTGTCGCAGGGTATCACCGCCGGTGCAGTGAAGTAACGCGACCCAACAACGCTGGGATGTTGTGAAATAACGCAAAAACAGATACAACCGGCCGCGGCGGCTTTCAGCACCGTGGCCGGCATTATCGACGCGCCCACCGCAAGGGGGATCTACGATAGTCGGCAGTGGTAGGCGGCGCACCCATTTCCGCGTTTCCCAAGCTGTTTAACAAAGGAGAGAACAATGAATACTATGGCGACTTCCGGTTTCGGCAACGGTGCCCTCGATTCGCTAGCAATCGCGACGGACCACGGCCGTACACGTTGCGTCAACGCCGAAAACCCGACCGGCGGCAAGGGCACTGCAGCCACCGCCGCCAGCGCGCTCGGCCCGTCACGCAAGGGCAGCCCTTGCATCCAGACGATCAAGGCAGGCGATTCGGTCACGCTGATGGACGTCGATGGCCCGGGCGTGATTCGCCACATTTGGATGACGGTCACCGACCGCACTTCCCCGACCGGTCCGAACGTACTGCGCAATCTCATCCTCGAATTCTATTGGGATGGCGAGGAGACGCCGTCCGTGCAGTGCCCGATCGGCGATTTCTTCTGCTGCGGTCACGCACAGGCCTGCCGTATCAATTCCATCCCGATCATGGTGGTGCCAAATCGAGGTTTCAACTGCTATTTCGCCATGCCGTTCGAGCACGCGCGCATTGTGCTGCGCAACGATCACAACGAGGACGTGCCGGCCTTCTTCTACCAAATCGACTACACGGAATACGACGCGCTGCCAGCCGATGCGATGCGCTTCCATGCGCAGTGGCGCCGCGAACGCGTCACCGAAATTGCCCGTGACTACACGATTCTCGACAATGTGCACGGCCATGGCGCGTACATCGGCACCTACCTTGCGCTGACCGCGCTGGAAAGCCGCTGGTGGGGCGAAGGCGAAGTCAAGATGTACATCGACGGCGATGAACAGTACCCGACGTGGTGCAGCACCGGAGCGGAAGACTACTTCGGCGGCGCGTGGAGTTTCGCCGACTTCGACGAGCATGGCCGCATGCGCGAGAACACGTTCACCGGACCGTACCTGGGATTCCCGTTCTATTCGCAGCGTCTTGCCGCGCACCGCGAAAGCGACTACTGGGATGTGGCCACACCCGTCATGCGCGGCCTGTACCGCTGGCACATTCCGGATCCGATTTATTTCGATTCTGACCTGCGCGTCACCTGGCAGCAGATCGGCACCGAGGAAGCCGGCAATTTCGAGCGGCAGGATGACGTCGCGTCGGTGGCATACTGGTACCAGCTTGAACCGCACACGCCGTTCGATCCAATCGGTGACCGTCACTTCCGTCAGCCCCGCTGATTTACGATTATTCCGCTGATTTACGCCGATATCGCCGTATCGTGCGTTGACATGGGAATGGATATGTTCCGTCTCGTGTCAGCGTACGATACGGCGATTGTGTTGTTATGCGGGCACAGTAATCACATTTTCTTCAAGATAACCCGATGATTTTACAATAGAAATGACGATTGCGGCATGCCAGACGCATACCGACGTGCGTATAGTAAAGGCACAACAGAAAAACAACAGAAGAACGAAGAACAAGAAAAACAACACAATAGCGACGCACCGCACGATGTAGAGAAGAAAAAAAGAAGCAAGAAACCAGGCGGTCGTCCGAAAGGAAACATCATGAAGAACAACGACACTTTCAACCAGATCCTCAACTCCAACCTCGCTTCCATCGATCCGGGCTTCGGCCAGTTCGCACTTGCCAAGGCTTCCGCTGATCTGATGAAGAAGGTCCTCAACAAGTAAGACCTTCAAGCAGGAAGGCAAGCCGAACCGCGTCAGGCCATCTCTTTGAAACAGACCGCGTGAGGCAAGGCACCGCCGCAGCGAACGCTGCGGCACCGATTCTCTTCTTTCCGATTTTTTAAATCGCATAGCGGGAGGCCGCGATTCCAACCGAATCGCGGCCTCCCGCTTTTTCATACGCGCACATGCACCCCTGTCTTGCCGGCAATGTCCATTATTTGTGCCACACAATCACGCCAATACATCGCTTTCCGTCAACTTCGCACGAACTTAACAGCAACTTACCAGCGAACTTAACAGATGCGAAGTTGCCGTTAAGTTATGTTAAGTTGTCTGGCAAGTTCGGTGGCGTATCTACCGCACGCCACCTGCGCAGCGCAACCGCTACAGTTCCTCCATCGCAAGATTGCGGGCTGCGGCGCGTTCGCGGGGGCCGCGCGTCACGTAGAAGCCGATCGCCACAATTACGAACATCACCGTGCAGCAGGTCCACAGCACGTGACTGCCGAACGCGTTCAAAATCCAGCCTCCGACAAGCGGCGAAAACGCGTTGGATAGCGACCACACCAGGTTGTACAAGCCCTGATACGTGCCGCGTACATCCTTCGGCGCGATATTCGCCACCGTCGTAGCGGCAATCGGGAATGTGCCAAGCTCGCCGAGCGTCCACAGCACGGTCGCAATCGCGAACGTCACCCACGAATTCGCACCAATCTGGAACGCGTAGCCGACCGCCGTGATGGACATGCCAAGCACCAGCACACGGGTGTTGCTCATCCGCTGAA
>OLNT01000979.1_pt1 | contig 16786 bp, 18 predicted proteins | sample 1672641 | NCBI WGS metagenome assembly OLNT01 (sample SAMEA3136708, study PRJEB25190) | human gut metagenome
GATACTTACATTGTTTAATATACTTTTTAACGTTTTTATTGTAAGTCATGCTCTTTCTCCATAGAAATAGTATCATGAATATATATTTTTATACAAAATATAGGAAAACTATACAGTTGTTGACAGAGATACAGGTGCCATGATAGTATTTAAATACAGTAAGCGTTTATATTTTTGCTAAAAATGGAGTGTTAAGATATGAAAAAAATAATTGTGCTTTCTTTTTTAGTTGTGGCTTGTGCAGTATCGTTAGCTAATACTGAAGTGTCTGCTTCAGATGATACAGTTATTAATCAATATCTTCTTTTAAAAAATGAATATAATATAACTAAATCCAGATATATGCTGTCTGAAACTCATAGTAATGCGGTGAAGTTAAATAAAGCAGGAAAAGATATTGATTGTTTAAAAAATCATATCTATGAATTAAAAAGTAAATCAAGAGAGGAATTGAAAAGATATAAGTATACAAATTCTCAAATTGATGCGATAAAGAATTATGATGGAACAGAAGAAATGACTGTAAAAGCCTCTTCAAAAATCAAGTTTAGCGTTAAGAAGAATATATTAAGTTATGATGCGAAAACAGGATTGTCTACTGTAAAAGCAACAGTAAGCTTTAGCTGGAATGGAACACCTGAAGATTATGGAAATGATGCTTTTGCGATGGCATATGAAGCAGATAATAATCATATTTTTAAGGAAGTTTCATCTGTTACTTCTTTATTAAAATACAAGGAATTCAAATCCTATAAGAGTGTAAAAACATGGACGAAGTCAGCGGTTAAGAAAGGTGATCAAGATGTTATTGGTTCATATGGATGGTCGTTTCCTTTAAGAATAAAAGGTGATCAATACTATGCGTATTTGTATAAGGGATCTTTTTCTATAACAGGAGTAGTAAGTGGAAAATTAAAATATTTCAATGTGCGTTACTTATACAGTCATAAATCATCTATAGTTCCAACAGGATTTGGAATTAGTATATCTAGAGGTATGTCTTCTGCAGGAATAATACTCACAAAGAAATCTCGACATAAAGGGTATCCTGAAAAAAGTGGTGGCGTTGTGACTTGTTCATAGTCTTAATGAATTATAAGGAGATAATAAAATGAAGAAATTATTAATGATAGTATTTTTGTTTTTTTTGATAACTTATGGATGTCATATACTAACTCTAATAAATTTAGAGATATTCATGTATGTATTTAATGCATGGCAGGATTTTGAATTTTATAACGTGCTTTTTAGTGTATACACTGCCTGTGCTATAGTTGTAATAACTATGTATCTTCTGCATAAGAAAAAGAATTAATACACAGGAAAAGACCAATCACTATTATTGATATACTTTGTTTGTTGATACAAATATGAGGCTGTTGAATATTCAACAGTCTTTTAATTTATAAAACACTTGATTATATAGTTAGTATATGCTAACCTATAGATAGTTAGTAAGAGCTAACTAGGAGGTCAACAATGAAAGTAGTCTATGCATCAAGAACTGGAAATGTAGAAGCATTAATTGGAAAACTAGGTATTACAGACGCATTACATATTGAAGATGGTACAGAAAAAGTCTCTGAAGATTATATCTTATTTACTTATACAGATGGCTTTGGAGATGTTCCTTATGAAGTATCAGACTTCTTAGAAAACAATCCATCTATTAAAGGTGTTATTGCTTCTGGTGATACAGGATATGGTGAAGCATATTGTTTAGCTGGTGATAAAATCAGTGAAGACTATCATGTTCCATGTCTTTACAAAGTAGAAAATGATGGTACTGATGAAGATGTAGAAGCCATCAAAGAGTTACTTTAATATGACCTTAGGATATCATCAATTTGAACATCTTCTTCTTACGCATTGCACACCTACCTTGATCAAGCGTAAGTTAGGTAGTATGTTTCATCTTGATAATAGATATTCAGATGTTCATGAACTTGTAGAATATTATGATCAGATTCTTAACCTTCAAGGATTACGAATAAATCTCTTTTTCTCTCATGGTCGTTATACAGTATATGTATATCTGCCTTCCTCACTCAAATACTTAATGACTAACAAAGACATTCAATCCTTTCTGAAACAATATGATTATCCTGATCATGATATTCTATCTCATCTAGAGAAACGTCTTGAGATGAGTCAATATCCACACGAAATAGGGTTATTTTTGGGTTATCCACTTGCTGATGTATGGGGGTTTGTACATCATAAGAAGTGTCAATGTTGTGGCTATTGGAAGGTATATGAAAATAAACGTGAAAAAGAAAGTCTCTTTAAACAATTTGACTGTTGTAAAAAAGAATTCATACTCCTTTATGAGCAGGGCTATTCTTTGTCACAAATCCTTAATCAGGCTGATAATCAGCCTTTTTCTTTTACCTTAAATGAATTATAATATTTTCGAGGTGGTTATAAATGATGAGAGTAAATGAAGCAGAAACTAAAAGATTATTAGAAGCTGTTAAACCAGCGAAGCTTGTTGCAGCAACTAAATATATTGATGAAAAAGAAGTAGAAAAGCTAGAAGAATGTGGTGTTATGATCTATGGTGAAAATAAGGTACAGGACTTCTTAAAGAAGTATGAAGACTACCATGGAAAAGGTGTATGGCATTTTATTGGTACATTACAGACCAATAAAGTAAAGTATATTATTGATAAGGTACAGATGATTCATTCTGTCGCAAACTATAGATTAATTGATGAAATAGAGAAACAGGCAGCTAAACATGATCTCGTTATGGATATCTTATTACAGGTTAATATTGCGAAAGAAGAATCTAAACATGGCTTTAATGAAGAAGAAATGAATGAAGTTATGGACTACTTAAAAGATAAACCTCATTTAAATCCTAGAGGATTAATGATGATGGCTCCTAATATTGAAGTAGAAGAAACAAGACAATACTTTAAAGCAACTAAAGACCTATTAACTAAACTACAGGAATCTTATCCTAACTATCAATTAACTGAACTATCAATGGGTATGACACATGACTTCCCTATTGCGGTTGCAGAAGGTAGTACAATGGTAAGACTCGGTCATGCATTATTTAATGAATAATTAAATAAATCCCTAGAAACGTATGTTTCTAGGGATTTGTGTTTAGAATGGGAAATGTGGATTATTATATGACTCACAAGATTCCTGACACAATGAAATACGATGTACAGAGTGTAAAATGTAATAAGCGTAAAGGATTCACCAAAGATTATTATAAGTTTATAAGTGATAAGGATACAAAGATTGAGTTAATGTTGTATTTTGATGGTTCTATGAGTGGTGATGATGCAAAACAGGTACAAGATCTAATGAAGACTTTATCTGAAAAAGGGTTTAATGGAACTGTTCAATGTTGTAATGGAGAGTATTATAGTGATTCACTTAAACTAGGTACTATTCCTAATATTGAGGATATAGAAAAGTGTGATAGTGAATTAATAGTGAAAGAATAGTGAAAAAGTTCTCTATACAGGTATAATTATAGAAAGAAGGAGGGCTTTTCGTATGATTAAGGTGACAATAACTAATGATATTTTAAATTCAATTATAGAAATAGAATTGAACAGATATAAGATATCGTTAGTAGAATTATCGCAGAACGTTTTGAATAAACTTCATAAAAATTCAAAGAAAAAAAGCTCTTATGCTTCAAACAAGATTGAAGGAAATCCTTTGTCTGAAAAACAGGCAGAAGAAGTCATTGAAAGTGATGAAAGAAAACATTATTTGAAGCCAGAACAGGAAGTAAGAAATTATTTTCTTGCATTGAATTATCTAGAAGAGAAGTTGAACAATAAAGAAAAGTTATCCAAAAAACTCATTTTAGATGTTCAGAAATTAGTTGAGAAAGGTGCTCCTAAAGAAAAAATAGGCCTTAGAGGACCTATGCCACCAGGAGTATTATTTGCAGTATATGATTCTAAGACAGGAAATCCGGATTATATTCCACCAGAATATAGCGATGTTCCAGGATTACTGGATGAGTTGATAGAGTATGTCAATACTACTGATGATCATCCATTGATTGTTGCAGCAGTTGTACATTATCAATTGGTAACTATTCACCCATTTGAGGATGGTAATGGAAGAACTGCAAGATTATTATCTGGATATATTATGGATTTAAATGGATATGGATTTAATGGGGTTGGTTCATTAGAAGAGTATTTTGCATATGATGTAGATGAATATTATGACTCTATTCAAATGGGGTTACCTGCATTGTATTATTCTGGAAGAGAGAATCCGCCACATCCTGAAATATGGATTAATTACTTTCTGCGAATGGTAAAGTTGTATTCTAGAAAAGTATGTGATCTACAATTATCTTCTGAAGAGGAAGATATTGCAGGAAGTTTATCTTTCTTAAAAAAGAGAGAAAAAGAATTATTAGTATTGTTGATTTCAAGTTATCGAGGTGAGTTCACTCCGATAGAAGTGAGTAAACAATTATCAGTCACAAATAAGACAGTTATTAATAGATTGGCAGTATTAGCGAAGAACGGATTTGTGATTCCAATATTAGTTAATAAGAGAATACGTTCCTACAAACTAAGTGAATTTGCGGTAAATCACGAAAGGGAAATTAAGGAAGCAGTTGGGTAAAAAATATGATGAATAAGTATAGAATTATATTCAGTCCAACAGGTGGAACTGAAAAGGTATCAAAATCAATCACAAAAAATTGGGGACATGTAGAAGACATAAATCTTACAATTGTAGATAAGGATTATTATGATATATCATTGACAGAAAATGATATTGTGGTGATTGCTATGCCTTCTTTTGCTGGATTAGCACCACAAGTTGCATTAGATAGACTTGCGAAAATCAATGCACATAACTGTAAATGTGTCATTGTTGCGGTATATGGAAATAGGGCGTATGAAGATACACTTGTTCAAATGGAAGATTATGCACGTATGGCTGGATTTGATGTCATTGGGGCTATATCAGCCATTGCTGAACATTCTATTTTCCATCAATTTGCGACAGGAAGACCGGATGAGAATGATTGTCATCAATTAGAGAAATTTGGTGATCAGATTCTAGAAAAAGCATCTAATAAGATTAATACTAAACCGAATATTCCAGGTCATAGACCTTATAAGAAAGCAGGTGGAGGAACGATTCCTCAAGCAAATACCTTATGTACAAAGTGTGGCTTATGCGTAGTAAAATGTTCTACAGGTGCAATTAGTAAAGAAAACCCACAAGTGACAGACAAGGATAAATGTATTTCATGTATGCGTTGTGTGGCTGTTTGTCCAAAACATGCAAGAAGTCTAGATCAAGAGAAGATGGCAGTCATAGAAACAGCAATCGCAAAGGTTTGTTTAATTAGAAAAGAGTGTGAATTATTTATATAATTGAATAGTAGATCATACAAAAGAGGACGAGATAGGATGATATTTTCATCTTTCCTTCCTCTTTTTGACTTTGTTAGACAAGCACCGTACTTTTCCTTACAAATAGTTAAATTTTGTGTATTTATCGTTATATTTAATAATTTTATTATGCAAAAAACTAGATTATTTCTTAAAATTCGTTTAATATAGGTTCGATATAATACTCAAAAAAGAGAGAAGGATGTGGAAATATGAAATATTATTTAGGAATTGATGTAGGATCTACAACTGTAAAACTCTATTTGACAGATGAGAATGATAAATGCTTGTTTTCTAAGTACACAAGACATTTCTCAGATGTTAGAAAAACAATCTATGGGTTATTAATTGAAGTAAAGAACCAGATGGGTGATATTGATTTATATCCTGTTATGACTGGTTCAGGAGGTTTATCTCTTGCAGATAAGCTTGGTATTTCTTTTATACAGGAAGTTATTGCGTGTACAAAGACAGTAGAAACATATATTCCACAAACTGATGTTGTTATAGAACTTGGTGGAGAAGATGCCAAGATTACTTATTTTGAAGGACAGCTTGAACAGCGTATGAACGGTACTTGTGCAGGAGGTACTGGGGCATTTATTGACCAGATGGCAACTTTATTAAAGACTGATGCTGCTGGTTTAAATGAATATGCGAAAAACTATAAGACAATCTATCCTATCGCATCACGTTGTGGTGTCTTTGCGAAAACAGATATTCAGCCTTTAATTAATGAAGGTGTATCTAAAGAAGATATTGCGGTATCTATTTTCCAGGCAGTCGTCAATCAGACTATTTCTGGTCTTGCCTGTGGTAAACCTATTAGAGGGAATGTTGCATTCTTAGGTGGTCCACTTTATTTCATGGATCAGTTAAGAGAACGTTTTATTGAAACATTAGGTTTAACTGAAGATGAAATCATCTTCCCACAGAACTCACAGCTATTTGTTGCTATGGGAGCATGTTTAAATGCGAAAGAAAAAGTAGAAAATCCATTAAACATCTCTAAGATTATTGAAGAATTAGAAGGTCTTTCAGACTCTCCTACAGAACTTACAAATGTCTTAGAACCATTATTCAATGATGAAGCAGAATTAAAAGAATTCAGAGAAAGACACTTTACTCATATCACTAAGAAAAGAACACTTAAGAAATATAAAGGTAAAGTATTCTTAGGTATCGATGTTGGTTCTACAACATCTAAGATCATCATGACTGATGATCAGGGTGCTATTTTATACTCTTTCTATAGTTCTAATGAAGGAAATCCATTACAGCTGATCATGAGTCTGATGAAGGAAATCTATCAGATGCTTCCAGAAGGATGTTATATTGCGAAAGCCGGTGTTACTGGTTATGGTGAAGCCCTTATTAAAGCTGCTTTAAAGGTAGATATTGGTGAAGTAGAAACAATTGCCCATTATACTGCTGCAAAAGCCTATGAACCTGATGTAGATTTCATTCTTGATATTGGTGGTCAGGATATGAAGGCTATTACTATTAGAGATAACGTCATTCAGAATATTTCACTAAATGAAGCATGTTCTGCAGGATGTGGTTCATTCTTAGAAACATTCGCAAAATCATTAGGTTATAAGATTGAAGAATTCGCAGAACTTGCATTAAAGTCTAAACACCCTATTGATTTAGGTTCTAGATGTACAGTATTCATGAACTCAAAGGTAAAACAGGCACAAAAAGAAGGTGCTTCTGTAGAAGATATCAGTGCTGGTTTATCTTATTCAGTTATCAAGAATGCGTTATATAAAGTTATTAAATTAAGAAGTAAAGAAGATATTGGTAAGCATGTTGTTGTACAGGGAGGTACTTTCTATAACGAAGCTGTACTACGTGCATTTGAAAAAGAAACAGGTATTGAAGTAGTAAGACCTGATATCGCAGGATTAATGGGTGCTTATGGTATGGCCCGTATTGCGATTGAAAATGATGACAATGAACCTTCTACTATTCTTTCATTAGATGAAATAGAAGCACTTGACTATGATACAAAGATTAGAAACTGTGGTAAGTGTACAAATAACTGTATGTTAACTATTACATCATTTAATGATGGTAGAGAATATATTTCAGGTAATAGATGTGAAAGAGGGGCTAACCTTCCAATGACATCTAAGAAGTTACCTAACCTCTATGATTATAAATATGGTCGTATCTTTGGTTATAAATCACTTTCTAAAGATGATGCAAGAAGAGGAGAAGTGGGTATTCCTAGAGTACTTAATATGTATGAGAACTATCCATTCTGGCATACATTCTTTACTCAGTTAGGCTTTAGAGTCGTCTTATCAGCAAGATCTTCTAAGAAAATCTATGAAAAGGGTATTGAATCTATTCCATCAGAAAATGCCTGCTATCCAGCAAAGATTTCTCATGGACATATTGAAAACCTAATTGAAAGAGGTATTCCTTTTATCTTCTATCCATCAGTAGCATATGAAAGAAAAGAATATGAAGATGCAGGTAATAACTATAACTGTCCAGTTGTTGCTTCTTATCCAGAAGTTATTAGAAACAATGTAGACAGCTTAGAAGAAAAGCATGTGAAATATAAGAACCCATTCTTATCTTTAAATAACCCTAAGACATTATTTAAGGTAATGAAGGAATCTTTAGCTGAATATGATATTTCAGATAAGGAAATGCATAATGCGATTGATAAGGCTTATCAAGAATTAGCACGTGCAAGAAAAGATATTGAAGTAAAGGGTCAGGAAGCATTGGAATGGATGCATAAAAACCATAAGAAGGGTATTGTCCTTGCAGGACGTCCTTATCATGTGGATCCAGAAATCAACCATGGTATTGCTAGCTTAATTACAAGTGAAGGTTTCTGTGTATTAACAGAAGATTCTGTATGTAATTTGAATAAAGAAAACTTAGACTTACGTGTAGTAGACCAGTGGACATATCATTCTAGACTCTATCGTGCTGCAGAATTCGTAACAACTCAGCCAGATCTTGAACTTATCCAGTTAACATCATTTGGATGTGGATTAGACGCAGTTACAAGTGACCAGGTGGCTGAATTATTACAGGCAAGAGGTAAGATTTATACACTTATTAAGATTGATGAAGCCTCTAACTTAGGACCAATCAGAATCCGTATTAGATCACTTAAAGCAACAGTAAAGAAGAAAGACAATACTGTACACTTAGAAAATAAATATGAATCTGAAAAAGTATCATTCACAGAAGAAATGAAGGATGATAGATGGACTATTTTATGTCCTCAGATGTCTCCTATTCATTTCCAGTTTGTAGAAACTGCAATGAATTCAGAAGGTTATAACTTTGTCGTATTACCTTCTGTAGATAAAGATGCTGTAGACCAGGGATTAAAGTATGTCAATAATGATGCATGTTATCCAAGTATCTTAGTAACAGGTCAGATGATGAATGCCTTGAATTCGGGCAAGTATGATCCTCATAAGGTGGCATTGATCATCTCACAGACAGGTGGAGGATGCCGTGCAACAAACTATATTGCGTTTATTAGAAAAGCATTAAAGGATGCACATATGGATTATGTACCTGTTATTTCAGCAAACTTACAGGGATTAGAATCTAACCCAGGCTTTAAGATTACTTATAAGGTGGCTAAGAAGGTTATTATTGGGGCTATGTATGGTGACTTATTCATGAGAGTCTTATATCGTGTAAGACCGTATGAAAAGGTCAAAGGTTCAGCTAATGAATTATATGAATCATGGGTAGAAAAGTGTAAAGAAAACGTTGAAAATGGTTCTATGAAGGAATTCAAGAAGAACGTTTATCAGATTGTAAAGGAATTTGATGAATTACCACTTCTAGATATTAAGAAACCTAGAGTAGGTCTTGTAGGAGAAATCCTTGTAAAATTCCACCCTACTGCCAATAATGAGATTGTAAAGATTATTGAAGAAGAAGGCGCAGAAGCAGTTATGCCAGATTTAATTGACTTCTTCCAGTATTGTTTCTACAATACTCAGTATGAACATGAACATTATGATGCAAGCTGGAAATCAGCTAAGTTATGTAATGTAGCAATTAAACTCGTAGACTTCTTAAGAAAAGATATGATCAAGGCATTAGAAGCATCAAATCGTTTTGATGCACCACATCCTATTGATCAAATTGCGAAGAAAGCAAGTGAAGTTGTTTCTATTGGTAACCAGACAGGTGAAGGATGGTTCTTAACTGGTGAAATGATTGAACTCATTGATGAAGGTGCACCAAATATTGTATGTATGCAGCCATTTGCCTGCTTACCTAACCATGTAACAGGTAAGGGTGTCATTAAGGCATTAAGAAGAAAATATCCACAGTCTAACATCGTTGCGATTGATTACGATCCAGGGGCTAGTGAAACAAACCAGCTTAACCGTATTAAATTAATGTTATCAACAGCATTTAAGAACATGGAATCATCTAAATAGTGGAGGAAGATATGGAAGATGGACATTCCACCCCGCCCTCGCGAGGTAGGGCTATTCTAGGCTTTATAAGATCAAAACTGAATTATAATAAGATTTCTGTATTAAAGAAATTAGCCTGTAAGAATAACCCTGTAATATATAGACGTGTATTACAAGAATTAGGCGACTACAAGTATAAAAAGAAGCCTGTGAAGGGTATAACCCTTTCACAGGCTGATTATGATACATGCTGCCTTATACTCACTGTAATGGTTGAGAAAGATTTCGATTATTATTATGATCAGGGAGATGTCAAGCGTACAATAGAACGTATGATTGACTTGCTGAGTTAGGAGACTATTGTGAGAAAGATTAAAGAAGTTGTTGTAGTAGAAGGTAAAACAGATACAGCAACACTTAAACAGTTATTTGATGTAGATACAATTGAAACATCTGGATCAGGAATCAACGAAGATATTCTATCTCTCATTAAGACTGCTGCTTCAACACGTGGTGTCATTGTCTTAACAGATCCTGATTATCCTGGTACACAGATTAGAAATAAAGTCATTCAGGCTGTTCCTAATGCAAAGCATGCCTTTGTCGCAAAAAAAGATGCCAAGGGTGTGAAGAAACTTGGTATTGCAGAAGCAAGACATGATGCAATTATCGAAGCACTAGAGAATGCAGTCACATTTAGTGATGCTAAAGAATCTATTTCATGGGATGAATTTATTGATCTAGATGTATTAGGAAATAAGAAGAGAAGACTACAGGTCTATGATACCTTTCATTTAGGTTATGGTAATGCGAAAGCATTATTTAAGAGATTGAATATGATGGGTATTACAAAAGAAGAAGTACTTAAAGCACTAAAGAGTCAGTAGACATAGTATCTACTGACTCTTTTTTATGTATATTCAATTTCTTCACTACCTACAATATTATGTTTTAAGTTAGTTTTACCATTTATTGGAAACATATTATTATTCATCTATTTCTTTAAAGATGAAATTAAAAACCTATTGTTTTAATAATATATTCTTTTCATCCAGTGCTTCTTTAATACGTTCTAATGTTTCTTCATCAGGTGCTGTAATTGTATGCAAGTGAACGCCATCTGTTAATAGAGAAAGAGGCGCAATATCATTATCCTTAACTGCAGACATAAACTTAGAGACATCATAACGTGAATATATATGTAGATTTCCTTTGATTTCTCCATAAAGAGGATGTTCTACTATTACATCTTCAACCTTACCACCTAAATCTACAATAGTATTTAATTCTTCTTCTAATTGATCATTATTATGCTTTACTGCAATCGTATAAAGATTACTCCTATTAGTATCTAATATATATCCTCTAGGTGTTGCAGTAATATCTTCTCCCGATGCTCTTAGTAATGCCACATCTCCTACAATAATCTGTCTAGAAACACCTAATTCTTTCGCAATTTTACTAGCTGAAACAGGTTTATCACTACTACTTATTATTTCTATTATTTTTGTTTTTCTATCCATATACATCACCTTTTTGACCATTATAGAAGAATTTTTCAGGGAACTCAATGGTCTTTTCTTTACATATCCTATATAATAAATGATATGGAAAATATCGCAAAAAAATCAAATACAGAATTTATATTAAATACATTTAACTTAAAGCCTTCTAAGAAATATGGACAGAACTTCTTAGTAGATCCAGGTATTATTCAAAGTATCGCAGATCATGCTTCGCTGGATAAGGAGACAGCAGTTATTGAAATAGGACCTGGTATAGGCGCTCTTACAGAACAGCTCTCTAATAAAGCTGGTAAAGTATTATGCTTTGAAATAGATGAACGTTTAAAAGAAGTATTATCATTCTCTTTAGAAGGACATGATAATGTAGAAATCATCTTCCAGGACTTTATGAAAGCTGATTTAGAAGAAGCCTGTAATAAACTAAAGGATTATAAGGATATCTGTGTTGTCACAAATCTTCCTTATTATATTACTTCTAAAATCATCACAAAGATTGTGTCTTCTTCTACACCTATTAATCGTTTAGTCGCTATGGTACAAAAAGAAGTCGCACTAAAACTCTGTTCTGAAGAAAAGAGTCCTTTAAAGATGATGATTGATTATGTAGGAGATGTTCAATATGAATTGAATGTGCCTAGACATGTATTCATGCCAGCACCTCATGTAGATAGTGCTGTTATTTCTATTCATAAAGAACGTGTTATATCACAGGAATTGATTGATCTGATTGAAGCAAGTTATACTGCAAAAAGAAAAACACTCTATAATAACTTAAAGCCTTTATATCATGATCAAACAAAAGAATTATTAGAATCATGTGGTATTCCTGCCAATAAACGTGCTGAGGAATTAAACATTGATGACTATATAAAAATACTAGAAAGGAGTCATACACTATGAAGATTCGTGCTTATGCGAAAATAAACCTTGCATTAGATGTAGTAAGTGAAAGAGAAGATGGATATCATGAATTAAATATGATTATGGCCCCTATTGTTCTTCATGATTTGATTCTTATCGATCCTATTGAAAAAGGTATAGAAATTACTACAAACACATACCGTGTACCTACTGATGAACGTAACATCATGTATAAGGTGGCCGATGCATTAATCAAGAAGTTTGATATCCAAAGTGGTGTAAGAATCCACTGTTATAAGCATATTCCTTCTCAAGCTGGAATGGGTGGAGGAAGTGCCGATGGTGCAGCTATCTTCCGTGCAATGAACAGTTTATTCCATTTACGTATGTCTTATCAGGATATGTGTGAAATGGGTAAAGAGATTGGTGCAGATATTCCATTTTGTGTATGGAATCGTATTGCAGTTGTAGGTGGTATTGGTGAAAATCTACATTTTATTGATCGTTCACTTTTTAATTGTCATTTATTGATTGTAAAACCTAAGAAAGGTGTTTCTACAAAGAAATGTTTTGATGATTTAGATATAGAAACAGCTGTTCATCCAGATATTGATTTGATGAAGCGTGCAATTGAAAAGAATGATTATCAGGGTGTTGTAGAATGTTTAGGTAATACTTTAGAAGCTCCTTCTATTAAGATGGTACAGGATATCCAGTCTATTAAGGATGATATGATGAACTTTGGTTTTGATGGTGCTCTTATGTCAGGTAGTGGTTCATCTGTTTTTGGTATGACTCAAGATCCTGAATTAATTGATAAAGTGCTTCCATATTTTAAAAAGAAATATAGTTTTGCAGTAAAAACACAGATTTACTATCTAGAGAAAAGGAAAAAGGGATAACTTGCGCCTTTTCTCTTTTATTTTGAATTGAATTTTGCTAGAATGTAGGGGAAAAAAGGAGATATGTCGATGAAAGTTTATGCAGTTGTCTTAGCTGCGGGTAAAGGTACCCGTATGAAGTCAGATGCACCTAAGGTTGTTCATGAAGTTTTATATAAACCAATGATCAATCATGTGGTGGATGAATTAAAGAAGTTAGATATCGCAGAAACAGTCGTTGTTGTTGGACATGGGGCTGACCAGGTCAAGGCTTTGTTAGATAACGACGTCACTACTGTCTTACAGGAAGAGCAGAAAGGCTCTGGACATGCTGTCATGATGGCAGAAAGTGTTCTAGGAGATAAAGAAGGTATGACTCTTGTATTAAATGGAGATGCACCTTTAATTACTGCGGAAACATTACAGGGACTTATTGATTATCATATGAATGGTAAGAATAGTGGTACTGTAATGACTTGTGATTGTGACTTGTCACTTCCATTTGGTCGTATTATTAAGGAAGATGGACAGGTAACTGGAATTGTAGAATTCAAAGATTTACAGGAATCTCAGATGGATATCACTGAGATGAATGTAGGTGAATATTGTTTTGATAACAAATCAATGTTTGAAGCTTTAAAGAAAGTAACAAACAACAATGCTCAGGGTGAGTATTATATTACAGATTTAATTGGAATCATGAATGAAGAAGGCAAGAAGGTTGATGGCTATAAGATTCAGGATTTCAGTGAAGTAGGTGGCATTAATGACCGTGTTCAGCTTGCTGAAGCAACTAAGTTACTTCAGAAGAGAGTAAATAAGAACTGGTTATTAAATGGTGTAACTATTGTAGATACTGATAACACATATATTGGTACTGATGTTGTAATCGGTAAGGATACAATCATTGAACCAGGTTGTATTATTAAGGGACATACTACTATAGGGGCACACTGTCATATTGGTCCTTATTGTGAATTTACAGATGTAGATATTAAGGATAATGTGGAAATCAAGTTCTCAGTATTAAGCGATTCTGTTGTAGAAAGCGGTACTGATATTGGTCCTTATGCAAGACTAAGAACTAATTGTCATATTAGAGAGAATGTACACATTGGTAACTTTGTGGAAATGAAGAAAGCTGATTTTGGTAAGGGAAGCAAGTCTGCTCATCTTACTTATATCGGTGATGCTAAAGTAGGCGATGGCGTTAATATTGGTTGTGGTACTATCACAAGCAATTATGACGGTAAGAATAAGTCAATGACTGTTATTGGAGACAATGCATTTATTGGATGTAATTCAAATTTAGTTGCACCAGTGACTGTTGGTGAAGGCGCATTTGTTGCAGCTGGATCTACTGTAACAGAAACTGTAGAAGATGGCGCAATGTCTATCGCACGTGCTAGACAGGTGAACAAACCTGGCTATGCAAAGGTTTTAGAAGAAAAACGTATGAAGATTTATAACGAAAGAAACAAGAAATAAAAAAGGGGACACATATGAAAAACAAAATTACAGTATTTTCTTTATCTTCAAGCAAGAAATTAGCTCAGGATATCGCAAGCATTTTAGGTACTAAGGTTGGAGACTGCAAAGTTCATCACTTCGCAGATGGTGAAATCTTATGTGAAATTGGTGAATCTGTTCGTGGTAAGGACGTATTCATTGTTCAGTCTACTTCTAATCCAGTAACTGAAAACTTAATGGAAATCTTAGTATTAACTGATGCTTTAAAACGTGCTTCTGCTCGTGAAATTACTGCAGTTATTCCATATTTCGGATATGCTAGACAGGATCGTAAAGCTAAACCTAGACAGCCAATCACTTCTAAGTTAGTTGCAGACTTATTAACTACAGCTGGTGTTAACCGTGTTGTAACTGTTGACTTACATGCAGCTCAGATCCAGGGATTCTTTGATATTCCAGTTGATGAAATGCAGGCTTTACCACTATTAATCAAATACTTCCGTAAAAAGAAGGTTCAGGATTTATGTGTTGTATCTCCTGACCACGGAGGAGCTACTAGAGCTCGTAAGATGTCTGAAGCATTTGACTGCCCTATCGCTATCATCGATAAGAGAAGACCTAAACCAAACGTTGCTGAAGTTATGGGTATCATCGGTAATGTTGAAGGTAAGAACTGTATCTTAATTGACGATATGATCGATACAGCTGGTACTATTACAGCTGGTGTTGATATGTTAAAACAGAAAGGTGCTAAGGATGTATATATTGCATGTACTCATGGTGTACTTTCTGGACCTGCTGTTGAAAGATTATCTACTTGTGCGGCAAAAGAAGTTGTTATTACTAACACTATCGAAATTCCACAGGATAAGAAATTTGATAAACTTGTTTCTGTATCTGTTGCAGGATTACTTGCACATACAATTGAAAACATTGAAAACGATTTACCAGTTAGTGACGTATTCACTCAGTATGATTGTTAATGTAGAGGACTCATCACGAGTCCTTTTTTAGACCAAATATAAGATTGTATATATGAAGTGAAATAAGGAAACTGCTCCTGTGGTTTCTATGCAGTAACGACTTGACTATGAAGTGGTTAAGTGTTAGACTTCAAATGAATTCAGAAATCAAAATGCATCAAACGAAAAGGTAAGGATCGGCATATCATTATCTTTTCTAACTTTTAGAGTGGTTTAGCACTAGGCTAGTTATCGTTTGAAAAATTCGTCTAACCATTTGCAGATGTAGTAGGTAAGAACACCCACCATGACGGTTATGAAAAAGTCGAACATCAAACTATAAGCATATGAAAATGAAGTGAAATAATTACTTATATCATTTTTATGTTACTATGACTTATATCGTTTTTATGCTACGACGACTTGACTATGAAGTGGTTAAGTGTTAGACTTCAACTGAATTCAAAAAACGAAATGCATCAAACGAAAAGGTAAGGATCCACCAATCCTTACCTTTTCTAACTTTTAGAGTGGGTTAACACTAGGCTAGTTATCGTTTGAAAAATTCGTCTAACTATTTGCAAATATAATATGTAAGAACACCTGCCATGACGGTTATGATAAACTCAAAAAAAATGTATCACCCCCCCTTTCAAGGAGGACGATATCAAACTAGATATGAGACAAGTAGTGAATTGGAAAAGTGCATTAAAAACATAGTACGTAAAAATATCCTCCTGGTTACTACCTAGAGGATATTTTCATTTCTAATTAAGTGCTTTTTTATTTAATGTCCTTAATATGGAATCCACTTATACTCTTTTTCTTAATACTCTATAGAGGATGATTGAAAGAATAGGAATCATTAAATATATACCAACAAGGATAGCCATATTAAAGAGTATAATCCAGATTCTCTCTTCCATATATAAGCTTATTGATGTGACAACAGTGCTATAGTGCAGTATAGATATTGCGATTACTTCTACAACTATGAGAAGGTAGAAAAACTTTGGCATTTTAGCTTTAACTAATAGGAATGTAAGTAACAGCGATACAACTAATAATGGTAGAACCTTGAGCAATAAAGCGCTATAAAAAGCCAGTAAGAAATGCATCATTTTATTCACCTCGATTGTATTAAACCATTTTTCTATTATGTCACATCTTTAAATTTAGAGTATTCCATCCTCTTCTACTACTTAAATAATATATTTGAATACCCACAAACCACAGGTCAGTGAAAATTAAATTTCATAAACACCG
>OLNT01000982.1_pt1 | contig 16750 bp, 7 predicted proteins | sample 1672641 | NCBI WGS metagenome assembly OLNT01 (sample SAMEA3136708, study PRJEB25190) | human gut metagenome
CAATTTTTCCAAAAAATTTTGTAATTGGAACATACCCTTCCTGCTCCGATGTAAATAGTTTGCACTTTGATGCTAGTTTATCATGATACTTTTCTACTGTATATATTACAGAATCACGGCATATGATATTGGCAATTTGAGAAGCGTACATTTCTGAATAAGGTTCTAATCCAGCGTTTCTTGCTCCTTCACTTCCTCTTTTTAAAAGATAAATTCCGTCCTCTTCTTTTACCCAACACTTTGCAAAACTTCCACTTGTTCCAAATTCCGGTGATGTTGTAGTAAATTCTTTTCCATAAAGTCCACCTTCAAACGCTATCTTAGCTATTGTTTCATCAAATTGATTTTGATATAACGATACATTTTCCCACTGCAACTGACTGCTTACTGGCTTGATCCAAAAGGTATCGTTTAAGGATAAAGCATGTGTGACTCTGATAAATCCATCTAAGTTATAACATCCACACATTCTTAGAAGATCTGCAATGTATTGTCGATGTTTCGGAGCCTGCCTTTGACTGATCCATTGACCAATACCTTCATATCCATAAGGTCGTATCTCAGAATATGATTCTTTTTCTTCAAAATTCACGCCCAGAGGAGAATTGTCACAAGTAAAATTTAATAGTTTATTATCTTTATTCATTAAATAAAATTCATTTTCTAAAAACATCTCTACTTTTTCTCTTTCTTCTATTCTTTTACAATTTTCTATGTGCTTTCATTATATCATCGTAATTTCCACATATAAACCATTTCTTACTCTTGACTGAATACTTAAATACTTTTTTATAGGTATTTATATGAAACCTATCTAAGATTTCCACAACACCTTTATAATAAACATAATAATTTTCTTTAAGTGATCTATCAATTTCTGTCCTTGCTCCTGCAATCTTCATTTCTCTTAATCTGAATTCTTTAATCTGACCACTTTGATCCAGAATCTGTAATCGAACATTCGGAATCTCACCCACAATATTAACCAACTTTGTTTTTTCCAATTCCTTTACATTTAACATATCATCACCTCACTCCTTCATTATATCAGAACATATGTTCTTTTCAAAGTGTGAACGACTATTAATTTCGTGCAGTTATTATTTTTTCTATCGCTCATATTTAATTTATCACTTGGGAAAGGAGGAAATTATAATGCGAACCTTAAAAAAGTGGTTACTCAAGAAAATTGTAAAAACATATTTACAACTATTACTGTATATTATTCTTCTTATAAAGTTATAAGAATCAAACTGGGCTAGAGATTTTTATCTCTAGCCCAATTATTAACATATCATTGAAAAAAATATCAACAAAATAATAAAATCCCCAATGATTTATGATCATCAGGGATTTTTATATTTCATTGATCAAATATAAAATTTCTTAAGGTATCATCAACTTTTCAATAAACTTTTGACATTTTTCCTTTTGCATGATACTATAATTATAGAAAAAGGATACTGTCGATAGACGGTTAGTCCGATATGTATTTTAGCAAAAATAGCTGCTTAGTTTATCAGACATAGGGCGGCTATTTTTGTGTTTTATTACTATCTCGGCCAATAGTATATCCTATACTAAAGCAGGTTAAGCCGAAGCTTACTACTGCTATAAAGTCAATAATACTCATGGCTTAGCCCTCCTTTCCAGTGGATTCCCTTACAGGTTTCTATGTAATCAGAGGGTCACAGTCCCTCTGTTGAAGGACTAACCGCCTACCGTTATGAACAATATCCTTGGTTTGATTATAACAGCATATAATCCGATATGCAATATAAATGAAAAAAGCATCCAGATACATAAAATCATGTGTCTGGATGCTTTTTGTTATGTTTATTTTAGTTTATGATTCTTCTTTGATAACTCCTTTCTTCTTTCGGTAATATACGAACAATCCGCCAAGGATCAGGATCATTCCGCTTACTAATGGTAGTTAAAAATCACCAGATAATATTTAAAAATAGCTCCAATGACTGATTAAGCCATCAGAGTTATTCCTGTAACTTATCGTACATTTACCGTACAAACAAATTTCTTCTTACCAACTACAACCGTCACTTTTGTTTTTCCTTTTTTAACTGCTGTAATCTTTCCGGATGTTACTTTTGCTATTTTTTTGTTGGAAGATTTATATTTCGCCTTATCCGTACATGTGATCGGTTCGATCATCGGTTTTAGCTGGTAAGTCTGTTTTTTCTTTAGATTGATCGTCTTTGGCACGTTCTTGATCTTGCTGCAAGTCACTGCTTTTTTCTGTACTGTGACTTTGATCTGCTTTGTAAGTCCACTGGCCAGTTTGATTGTGATCGTTGCTTTGCCTGTCTTTGATCCTGCTTTGATCTTGCATGTGCCGTTTTTGTTTCCTGTTGCGGTTACGATTTTGTTGTTACTGCTTGTTATTGATGTTACATAATCGCCTTTTGCTAATCCTGTGATGGTAAATTTCGTTGTAGACTGTTTCTTTTTTAGTTTTAAGGATGCAGCGTTTGTGCTGATCGTTGCTTTTAGCTTGTCTCCGATCGTCCTTGTTTCTGTTTTCCCGCATATGCTGCAGGTGCGTTTCTGTTCCTCTTTGGAAAATACATCTACTTCTTTTGTAGTTGTCCATGCTCCAAATTTGTGTCCGCTGGCTTTGATCGATTCGCTCTTTGTTGTGCCGCAGATATCACAAGTATATGTTTTCATACCATCGTGTTCACAAGTCGCTTCTGTTTCTGTGATCGTCCAGTCATGATCTGTTTTGGCGATCGTTTCCCCACTTGCAAGTTTCTTACCGCATGTGACACAGTAAGTGTCTCCTGTATAGCCTTCTTCCTTGCATGTAGCCTGTTTTTTATTTCGGATCTCTGTCTTTGTATGTCCTGTTGGTGCTATCGTCTCTTCTTTAGTCTTTTTGCACGTCTTACATGTGTATTCTTTGATACCATCTGACTCGCACGTAGCCGCCTTTTTCACGGTTCCTTTATCCCAGTCATGTCCAGTTTGATTGATCGCTTTTCCTGTCTTTATGATCTGCTTACAGTCCTCACAATAAGTATCTCCGCTGTAGCCTTTCTCTTCACAAGTCGCATCTTTTTTATTGATCAGTTTTGTATGCTGATGACCAGTTGCTTTGATCGTTTCTGTGTAGGATTCATTGCAGTTTTCATCGGTACAATGATAGGTCATCTCACCTGGTTCGGTACATGTTGGTTCTTTTGTTACTGTGCCATTATCCCAGTGATGTCCTTTTAACATCGGGATCGTCTCTGTTCTTGTCTTATGGCATTTTTTACATGTATAGGTTCTGATTCCTGTCTCCGTCTGTGTTGGCTCTTTTGTGATCGTTACATCGTCCCATGTATGTCCTGTTGCAGCAATTTCCTGTCCTAACTGGATAATCACACGGCAATCCTCACAGTACAGATCTCCGCTATATCCTTTTTCTTCGCATGTTGCATCTTTTTGATCGATGATCTTTGTGTGCTGATGTCCTGTTGGATCGATGACATCGATCTCATATTCATTACAGCGTTTACAGATGCGTTTTTTCGTTCCGTATTTTGTGCAGGTTGGTTCTTTGGTAGTTTTCCATTCTCCAAAGTCATGCCCTAGCGGATCGCTGATCTGTGTTTCTTTTGTTTCTCCACAGACACTGCATTTTTCTACTTCCATTTCGCCTTTTTCACACGTTGCCGGAATGTTGTCCTGTTTTACCCAGGCATGCTCTTTCTTGGCGATCGTTTCTCCGGAACTCAGCTTTTTGTTACATACACTGCAGTAGGTGTCTCCGGTGTAGCCTGTGCTAGAGCAGGTAGCTTCTTTCTTGTTTCGGATCTCTGGTTTGTGGCCAGTTGCGGTGATCGTATGATTTTCAGCATACCCACATGTTTTACAGATATACCTTGCAATGCCGTTTGAAGTACATGTTGCTGCGTTGATCACTTTGATCTCATAGTCATGTCCTGTTGCCTTGACGGGTTCTGTTTTGGTCTGATTGCAGACAGTGCATGTGTATTGTTGTTCTCCATTGGTTGTGCATGTTGGTTCTTTGATGATATCGCCTGCCTGCCATTTGTGGCCACCCAGGGATGGTTTTGTTTCTACATCCTTTGGATCTTTACAACGTGTACAACGATATCTGGTTATTTCTGGGCGTGTGCAATCTTGAGATTGGATGATCTCGCCATTGGTATAGTCGTAATTGTGTCCTAGTGGAGCTTTATTGTAGTCTCGGTAACGATAGATACATCCTGGATTTGTACAATAGTATCCTGTATATCCCATTGTTTCACACGTTGCTGGGCCTTCTCCTGTCATTACCAGATTGTGATTTCCTTTACATACGGAATGTTCTTTACTCCAGTCGTCCTTTGAGATGTTGGAATATGTGTTTTCTATATCGTTGTTTTTCGGTGTGACAGTTAGATTAAACATCGTATCCTGACCTAATAAAAATTCTCCATTTGCATTTCCATCTTTATCTAATGAAATACTTGTATTGTCCGTATAATAAAATGTTCCATCAATCCGTACAAGATTCCATGCATGTTGCAATCCACTCGATATCTGATACCCTTCTTCAATAAGTGTCAATAACCCCGCCGCATTTGCCATGTAATGAAAAAGAAATGCATATCCATCACATACAGCATATCCATCTAAGATAGCTCCCGTCATATCATGGGCATTTTTTCTCGGACAATTAGCTGCATCTTTTACAAACTCTCTATCATACTTTACATTTTTCCCAATCCATTCTCTGATTGCCTTACACTTTTCATAATCAGTTTTTCCATCCAGATCCAAGCTTTCCATTACTTCTTTTAATTTCATGATCGTTTTGGAATATCTTTCATTTGACAAATTATAAGTAACACTATAATAAAAAATTCCTTTATAAGATTTTGTTTTTTCATCATACATAATCTTCTGATGATCATCACTCATAAGATTTCCCCGAACAACAAAAATCTGTCGAAGTCCTAGTCCTTCCTCTGGATTTCCTGTTTCTCTATAAAATTCTTTCTGCACTGCATCATTAAAAGGATTCGCTCCTTTATCTCCATCAATATCTGATACTTTTTGATCCGCTTTAATTTCAACCGGAATACTGATTGAATACTGATCCATTTTTCGTTCTAATACAATCTTCTTTGATATATCAGCAATCGCTTTGATTGCCTCTTGATAATTATCGTAAACTTGTCTTGTATCAGAAGTACAAATATAATCATTTGTACCTGATGTTCTTAACCGATATTCAAAGTCATCTACAGATGACTTGATCACGCTTTCTTCTGCATGAATACTGATCGGACTATTCCATGGAAAGAACCCTGTTATGACCATGATCCCTGCCAGTAAGCATGCAATTTTTTGTTTCCATTGCTTCATAAAAATAAACCTCCTCGTTTTGTTTTTCTTTGTATGATCCCCTATATTTATATATTACCACAGGTACTTAGAAAAACCTAAGAAATACAAGGATTTTTGAACTTTTTTTTCATGGATTCATTGTATTTTCTTAACTTATCTGTTATAATATTTATTGATCTGAAGTACAATCAATAAGTACTGAAATCCCAGATGATCTTTGATCTTCTGGAATTTTTACATCATTGAAAAAATCCTCAGTAGCTAAATTTATTCCTACTGAGGATTTTTCATTTTATTTTCTTATCTATTTTTCATAGCTAATCCACTTTGCTATGGAGAAACTTTTTATATCTCATCAATCAGACTTTAAAATTCTTGAATATCATAAACTGATTCAATAAATTTTTGACATTTTTTCTTCTACATGATACTATAATTGTAGAAAAGGATACTGCCGATAGACGGTTAGTCCAGTATATGCTTCAAAATAGTCGCTTGTTTACCAGACAGGGCGGCTATTTTTGTGTTTTATCACTATCTCGGCCAATAGTATATCCTATACTAAAGCAGGTTAAGCCGAAGCTTACGACTGCAATAAAATCAATAATACTCATGGCTTAGCCCTCCTTTCCAGTGGATTCCCTTACAGGTTTCTATGTAATCAGAGGGTCACAGTCCCTCTGTTGAAGGACTAACCGCCTACCGTTATGGCAATACCCTTGTTCCAATTATAACAACTCATAATCGAACATTCAATATAAAAAGAAAAGCATCCAGATACGCAATTTCATGTATCTGAATGCTTTTTCTTATCTGTATTTTATGTAATGCTGAAGCCTATAAAAATTCTACTTTGTTTCTAAATCTTCGCCATGAATCACACCTACCTTAAAATATAAAAAAATAATTTTTAACAATGTATGGAATGACTGTTAATGAAACATATGCGACAAAACAACATATGCACATGCCTAAAACACTAATTGCTATCCATGAATCTTGCGATATATCTAGCAACGTCAAAACTAATGGTGTTTGAGTTATCGCAGTGCAAAAATCCACGCTTATGAAAATTGTTACTATAAAAGTCAAGAACGATTTTATAAGTTCTTTCACCGAAAGAATATCTTCATCTTTTTGATCGTTTGTGTTTGATTCATCTGTTACGTCTTTTTGTTTATTGTGAGCAATCTGCAAAATTCTGAATACCTTGATCGGCATCAAGAAAAAGTAAAAATAAACTCCATTTGATATAATAAATAAAAGAATTATCCAAGCAGTACAAAAATCAAACAATCGCTTCAATGAAAACGCCTGGATAGGAAATGCGATCAAAGATTTTGACATACATTTTCGGATAAAACCAGCATTCCAAATTATTCTTATTGAGATAAGATCAATACACCAAATAGCAACAAATGCTATTATATAATGAATTAATTTCTTGTAACTTATGTTCTTCATAATTATAACTTTCTCCTGTTTGATTTCGTTTTCCTAAATCCGTTCGGTTTATAATTCTTCCTTTAAACCTCCCTTCTTCTTTCGGTAATACACGAACAATCCGCCTAGGATCAGGATCATTCCACCTGCGAGCGGAAGATAATCCATCCATCCTCCTGTCTTTGGAAGATCCAGTCTTGCATCATTCGTAACCTCGTAAGTCATATGATAGAAATAATACGTATTTCCATCTTTGATCGCTTTACTCGTATCAACCTTTTGCTTGTCCACTTCTGCCTGTGACATGGTCAGTGGAATCGTTGCTGTGATCGGTTCTTTTAACAGTGTCTTGCCTTCTTTGGTCTTTGTCTCCGTGATCGTATAAGTATCCGGGATCAGTCCGTCAAAGGTGATCTCTCCTGCAGCATCGGTCTTTGCTTTGGCTACCTGGGCTCCGTCAGAGGAATGGATCTCAAATTCCACGTCTTTCAAAGCACGTCCGTTGGAATCTTTCTTTACAAGTTTGATAGATCCCTGGATCATCTGGTTTGTAAACTTCGCTGTTCCTTTTAACTGTGCTTTCGCCGTCATTCCTGTAGGTCCGATCTCAAAAGTTACAGTTCCTTTCTTCTGATCCACTATTGCATTGCTGCTGTCGCTTGTCAGACTCTTTAACTTAAAGTATTTCAGCATACCGCCTTCATCACATGTATATGTACCATATTCGAGATCATCAAATGTAACGGAAAGTTCGATCGGATCTCCAGGATGATCTTTCATCTGTTTCTCAACCTCTGCCTTTGTAAACTTGATCTGTTTCTCGTAGCTGTGTTTCTTTCCATAGACATCCATGCCACTCAGTGTGAACGTAAAGGATGGATCTCCGACATCCATGTTCAGATTTCCCGGATCCAGTGCCTTGGTGATCGTTACACTTCCTTTTGGTTCTGTCCTGTCGTGGAAGTTTGTGATCAGCGTCAGATCCTGATCGGTCGCGTCCGTATCATAAGACGGCTTATATCCGATCTCACTTTCTCCTGTGATCAGATCTTCCTTGACCTCTTCCCATGTATAGTTGACTTTCTTTCCATTGACTTTCACCGGAAGGAGCTTGCTCTTTGCCTGCCAATTGTTTTCAGCACTTAAGGTAAACGACTCTTCTACTTTTCCATCGGCAAGCAGATTCACAGTCACAGATTTCGGACGGATTCCATCCTTGTTTCCATTGTCATTCCAGATCTTTTTCACTTTCTTCTGTGTCGTTTCTGGCGTATGAGTGTTTGTGATGATGATGTTCTTCGTTGTTGTTCCATCTGTATCGGTTGTTTCATTGGTTTCGTAGGAATCAACATAATCTGTCTTGGCATCACCAGTTAATCCATCAAAGGACTCTTCTTTGATCTCATAACTATGTTCTTCTCCAGCTTTATCATATTTATCTAATCTTTGAAATGTTGTATTATCTGTCCAATTATTAGATTCATTTAATACAATAGAATCCCTATATTTTTCTCCATCACGATAAAGTTGAACTCTAATAGAAGCTGGTCTTATACCATCCGCATTATTACCATCCTCCCATACTTTCTGTACATTAATATTGACATATTCTGGTGTTTCATGGAAGTTGGTAAATGAAAACACATACATTTCATCATCCCAATGTGTACTTGTCAGTGTGTACTGTGCAGGCACATCCTCCGTAAACTTCCAGTTATCCTTATCATCCTTCTTGATATCCGTAAATGTCATCCAGTTGTTATCCTTACTCAACGTATACGTCTTAACTTCTTTCGTCGTCTTATGTGTCGCTTTGATCCTGATCGACGTTGGCCGGATCTTGGCTGCATCGTTATGATCATCCCATATCTTCTTTAATGCGATATATTCTGATTTCTGGTTCACAAAAGTATCGGAATCATGAATGTAGGTACTTGTGTCATTATCTGTATTGTTCTCGGCTTTCACATCATGGATCAGGTTCTCTTTCGTATTATTGATCACTTCTCCTTTCAGTGTCAGCTTCTTGTCACTTCCTTCGTATCCCGCTGGTGCGGATGTTTCCACAACTTCATACATCTCACAGCCTGTTCCGTCTTTTGCGTAGATATCCGTTGGCAGTCCGATAAATTCCAGATATTCAAACTGATCGTCCTGTGAGATGGCTGTTGCGATCGTATCACCTTTCTTGAAGATCGTGTTGCCTTTACCATTTACGATATCTGTTTTCGCCTTTAAGGCAAATTCTGCTCCGGCAAGCTTCTTTCCGTCCTGATCGGTCTTGATCAGATGGATGCTGTATTTCTGCAGGACGTCATTTGCTTCGATCGATACACTGGCTTTCTTAGCCGTCTTTAATGCGATATCTTCTTCGTCCAGATCGATCACATCCACGGTTGTCTGGATTGTCTGGAACTTCGCATATTTCCCGGTGCTTTTGAAGTTGACGTTCAGTTTCATCTTTCCGCCTTTTTCTGCAACAGTTGGTGTAAATTCCACATCATCATCGGTCACATCCACATCTTCTGCACCATCATCGTCGTATTCAATTCTCCAGCTGAAATCCTTTGCCTTGAACTTATCACCTTTTAAGAAGCTGTTCTTTGGCATTGCTTTGATCTTGACCGGCTGTTCTTCGATAAACTTATCTTCTTCAATCTTTAAGATCTGATCCATGACATATGTTGTCTTAAGCACTGGATCACCATAGAACATCTGGCTCATATCCTCGACATTGGATGTATTAAAGGAGGATAAGTCGAGCGTCTTGATCGAATCCATACCATAGAACATCTGGCTCATGTCCACGACAGACGCAGTGTCAATATTCTTAAAGTCGATCTTCGTGATCTCTGAACAATCCCTGAACATCTTTGCGGATACTGCGTTCATATAGATCACCTGTCCGGCTCTCTGACTTGAGATATAGTAATCTGTCCCGTCGTTCCATAAGACAACGCTGCCATCCTTATTCTGTGAGACATCCTTTGTACTTGTTCCTTCGGGTGCTGTTACCCAGGTAAAGGTAACCGTCTCCGCTTCTTTGATCTTCTCATTTAGTTTTTCTCCTTTTTCCAGGACATAAACGCCACTGCTTGGATCATTTCCATCGTTTCCAAACGGATCTTCCTTATCTGGTACCTTATCACTGTCTCCCATGTCATTGACATTTCCTGCCGTCGTATCCCAGTTAAGTTCGACTTCATGTTTTTCCTGATCCACGACATATCCTGCAGGAGCCTTGATCTCTTTGATATAATACTTTCCAAGGTAGAAATCCCTGGTCTCAGTTCCATCATCTCCTGTTCTTGTAAAATAGATCTCATCATCTTTTGTCGTTGTCTTCTGATCAATGAGAGTATCTTTCTTCCAGACAACACTGCCATCATCTTTCTTGATATCCTCGTCGGCATACAGACCATAGACGGCTCCTGTGATCTTATCATTCTCATAGACAAAGCTCTGTGCTTCCTTGTCATAATCGGATAAGACTTCTCCTTTTTTACTTAGACTGATCTGTCCAGGAACCGGACTGTCCGTCTGATCAAACCTGTATGTTCCATTTCCTGCATTATCGTATGTGATCTTGACACTCGTTGATTCCCCGCTCAGTTCAAATGCCTGTTCTTTAGCATCATCCATGTTGTAACCTGCGGGTGCTTTCGTTTCCTTGATCGTGTACTTTCCGTATGGAAGATAGCAGCTTGCTTTTCCATCTTCGTCTGTTCCTGTAGTTAACGTCGCCACGACATCCTTGTCTTCATCATAGATCTCATAGACGGCACCATTGAGCAGTTTCTTTGTTTCTTTGGAACGTTTGGTCAATTCGATCTCGATCATCTTTTCATCATCATTATACGGTCCGAACGTTACCGTCTTGTGAACGTCTGATTTGATCAGAACGACATCTTCATCTTCCATCATCTCATGTTTCGGATCGCCGTAAGTCTGATGCAGGGTATAGACACCGATCGCTAACGGGATCGACGTTGCTTCCCCTTTTTCATCTGTTGTCAGAGTATCGACCACATCCCCATGCGGATCGATGATCTGAAACCTTGCCCCTGCTTCTGGTACATATTTGTCTTTGTTTAATGACATCTGCTTTTTGATCGATATTTTTGCGGATTTTGTGAAATCATCACTCATTGTGAACTCATAAACGATCCCACTGTCTTCTTTTTTGGCTTTCATTTCTGAAGAATACTGTGGTGCGGCCAGATCATAGTCTTCCACTCCTCTCGTCTGCAGAACGATAAATCCGCTGTCTTTTGTAAAATCTTTTAAGAGCATCGCCGCAGATCCTTCCGAATCCGTGACCATTGTTCCAAGGATTGCCTCTTTGTTACTCTTTTCAAGCTTTTCGATATAAGCAATCCTGTCTTCTGAGGTCACCAGTGTCTGGTCCTTGAACTCTTTGACAAGGGATTCATCCAAAATGACAAACTCAGCTCCTGGTTCTGGCTTGGACTTCCCATTTCGTACCATCGTCTTTTTGATTCTGACTTTCGGACCATCATAAGGGTTATCGATCTCAAATTTATGCAATTCCTTATCCCCATCTTTGATCGTCACGTCAAAATCTTCTGCGATCTTGTAGTTTTTTGTTCCCTTGGTCTGGTGGACGGTATAAGTTCCAGGCTGCAACTCTCCTGTCTGTGCAGCTCCGTTTTCATCCGTGACTAGTGTCTCCACCACTTTTTTCGTCTCTTTGTTGATGATCTGAAATTCTGCCTTATACTCTTCTTTCTTCGTGTAAATATTCGTTTCCTTATCAGAGATTCTTGTGACTTTGGTCACTGCGATCGCTGCGTGTTTCTCCGGATCGTTGGATTCGACTTTATAGGTCGTCTTTGATCCATCGATCGTTAACCATTTATCCGGTACCATCTCATATCCGTCTGTCGTTTTGGTCTGATGGATACGGTATGCACCATATGGCAATAGGCTCGTCTGTGCAACTCCATTGGTATCTGTCGTGATTGTTTCCTTTAAGTTATTCTTGGAATCGTAGATCTCAAAGACTGCCTGTGCTTCCGGAACATTTTTCCCACCAAAGGTCTTGACCACTTCGATCGTTCCCTCGTACTCATCTTCTGGCAGATACTGTGTGGTATTCTTATCGACCGTAACATAAACATCCTGACTCGACGTTTTGTATCCTAAAGGAGCTGTCTTTTCGTGCAATCTGTAATATCCAGGATACAGATCTGTGACCTTTGCATAACCGTTGGCATCTGTCACAAGCTGTGTAATCAGTGTTCCTGCCGTATAAACGGTACTCTTATTATCGGAACCCGTGATATCACGTGCAGCATACAGTTCATAGACGGCATTTTTTAAGTTTGCTTCGACTCCAAGATCCCCTTTCGGGTTCTTGACTTTTCCCTGTTTGAAGATCTCAAGGTCCACCATTTTAAATTCGTTCGTGTAATTGAAGGTGAACGATCTGACACCACCCTGTTCTACCTTGCTCTGGTCCGTCTGTGATGGTAATAAATGTCCAAATGCGGATTTCGTTTCTCTTATCATCCAGGTATGAACGGACGCACTCTTCATCGCTGCGATCTTATTCTGTGCATCCTTTACTGCTTCCTGCAGTGCCACAGAATAAGCTTTTGCCCTAGAATCATACCATCCATTTTTGATAGCTTCTTTTTTCTGTGCCTTGGACAGATCGTTCCAGTTTGTTACATATGTTTTATCTTTGGAAGATCCTTTACTGCTTAAGGTACGCTGCACTGTATAAGATGCTTCTCCGTTTTCATCCGTCTGCACTGTTCCTTTCAGCGTTCCATCCATGTAAATCTGAAAGACTGCCCCAGCAAGTCCTTCCCTTGTCTCTGCATCCTTTTTTCGGATTTTTATCTTAACATTATCCGGACTTTCCATCGTTTTTGTTGCATTTGTCTTTGCTTTTTTGATCGGTGGCGGTGTATGACGGAATCCAAACAAGACCTGATGCGAATCTAATTTCTTCTTTTTCACACATTTCTTGACCGTGTAATAATAGATTGTTCCCTCCGGATCCTGATCACTGATCGTTTCACAGAACTTCTTTGCATCGTTCTGTGAATATCCTTTCTGGACATTCTTTCCAGCTTGATACACGGTATTCTGTTTGTTTGCTCCATGTCCGCAAGCCCAGATATATGCCTGTGTCAGTGCCAGTGCCTTTGTATTCTTGTTACTCTTCATAAAATACCACTGCAGAGCCTTTGCGATCCCTTTTTTCTCATAAGTCGCTGCATTGACTGTTTTGTACTTTAAGGTATCGCCAGAACACATTGTCTTTCCTGAATTTAAGCAGAACACTCTGTGTCCGCCTGCCGTCATTGCCCATAAGCCTTCGGATGCAGCACGTCCGATCGCAGGAATCTTATTACGGCTCATTGCCTGACTCATCGCAAGTGTCGTCTCTCCTGTGTCTGCTTGAACTTTCTTTGTCTTTAAGAAAAGACTTCCTCCTGAATTACTGAAATAAGTTGTCATTACAATCAGGAGGGCAAGCATACTAACACCGATCTTTCTTAAGATCATCTCTATGTATTTCTTCATCTCTTCCTCCTTTATTTATAACGGTCCGTAAAATATCCTGGTTGATTGTTCTTATCGATACGTCCATACTCGGAATCAATATGATCCCGGCTGAATCCTGTTTTATTTCCACCTTCAATCTCGACATCCCCCTGGAACATCGCATCATCACGGATCAGGTTGTGCAGATCGAACGATCCGTCAATCTTCTTCCAGATGGCATACAGTTCATAGGTCTGTCCTGCATCACAGAGTGTATTGACCGTCTGTCCGTCCGTATATTTCGGTTTGATGGCATCTGGATCTTCACTCCATCCGATAAAGGTATAGCCTGCACGCTGAAAGGTATTAGATGGAAGCCGATCATCTTTTCCATATGCAAGATTTTCTAATTTTTTACTTCCAGAAGCCCCATTTCCGTCGAAACTGACTTCATAGGTACTCTTTTCCCAGACTGCATACAACTGCAGTTTATCGGCTCTCTTCCATGTAATTGTCTGACCTGGTGAATAAGTGGCTGTCGTTGCATTTCGATCTTCACTCCATCCAACAAAAGCATAGCCTTTTTTTGTGTAACCATTGTCTGCAAAGGTGAAGTTCTGATCATATGTTGCTGTACCATCACCTGTCCATCCGGAATCTTCTCTGTTTCCATCATAGCTGACAGTATAAGTATTTGCTGTCCATTGTGCAGTCTCCGTATAATTATTACAGACTAACCATCCAGTGTTTGATAGCCAACCTGTATCTTTATCCAACCATCCATCAAGTGTATATCCTTTTCTTGACACAGTTGGGAATGAGAAATTATCTCCATCTGTAAAATTCCAGGTTACATCTGCACCGGTTCCTCCATTTCCATTGTAATAAATGCTTCGACTTGGTTTTTCCAGATTCAGATTGATCGAACACCAGTCATAGGTTTTCCATCCATCTCTGTCAGACGAAGCCACGCCAACTAAACCAGTACTGACATGAATATTTACTGATTTCCAATGTTCTTGAGTATCATGATAGGAATTGTCCCAAAATCCATCATTTCCTCCGCAATAAAACGTTATATCCTTGCTTGGATCTGAAAATGTTGGTTTATCCACCGTTACCCATTCCCAAGAACGATGCTGTTCATGGGCTGGTAACAGATACCAGACTTTGATCGTTAAAAGCGTATAGTTGTTATTACTGTTCTTCTCTGAATATATCGTCTGTTTATTCACTGTAAGCTTATAATCTCCACCTCCACCGGAATACGTCGTTACCGTATATGGATGTTTGGAATTATTAAATGTCCCACCGCTGACATTTTTATTTTTTTCATAATCATCACTATGAATATACATTGTCAAGCTGTCACTTTTTCCATTTGGTCCAGTCATATTTACCGTTAAATGCCCATCTACAAAATGTTTATTTCCACCAGTATTATATGTTTCATATGCATGTGCATTTTTCATCTGGTGCCATGTTAAAACAGAAACAAATGTCGTTACTACTAATGCAGCAACGATCTTCCATCTCATATTTTTCTTTTCTTTTTTCATCATCTTCCTCCTTTCTCTTCATTTTTGATCTATCTTCATCTTCCTTGTTTTCTTCTTCGTAACCATACCCCTCCTGTCAGTATCAGCAGGAATATTCCTGCATATCTTATCCATTTTTCTTCCTCTATCGTTTTTCTGGAAGAATCACTTAGCTGTATCCTTTCCTGTTTCTTTATCTTTTGTCCATGATCCCTCTCACAGTAAACTAGATAACGATACTTTCCATGCCCCCGGTATGGATGACATGTTAAAAGTGTTATCATGTCTTTCCCTTTTTGGATTAGGATCTTATCCGTATCATATGGATCGATCACTTTGATCTTTGTCACTTTGTATCTTAATCTCTCCCATGGATTCCGAATGATCACCAGATCACCTGTTTTCAATTCTTCGATATCCCGAAAATACGGAAACCCCTGATACCCACGATGGGCTGCAATCACACAGTTACTATCCCTCTTACCTAAAGGAAGCGAAGTCTGTCCCATGATCGCTGCTCCTTTTCTCATATTTTCCATCGTGGCACCAAGATATAGTGGAAGTTTCTGTTTCATCTTTGGGATCTTTATATATCCAAAGGTCCTATCTTCATTTCTTAAAATGATCGGTGCCTGCTTATAACTCCAGACATCCTTTAAATCTTTCTGTCCGTTTTTCGATATTCGATCGTTATATCTGGCAGATTTCTGATACAGCAGATCATTCTTTTTCTCTCTGTTCCTGTTTTCTTCTAATTTCTGTACAACCTGATCGGATTCTTTTTTTTGGATAAAAGAAATGATCTCCGGATAGAGCAGTAAACTAATACTCAGGAAAAGAAACAGCCATCCAGTGATCGTGATCAGTTTATGTTTCATTTCTTTTTCCTTCCTTTGATCCTTCCATACATCTTTCTTGATCCAACCAGTGAAAATACGATCAATAATCCGATCAGGATCGCCTGTTTGTAAACTTCCATCCATTGGGAATGATGCGGTCTTTCTTTCGTCTGTTCTTCTTTTTCGTGATATCTCGTTCGTTTTCCTCTCACAAGTAAACGATGATCGTTCACCCCATATGGTGTGCATGTAAGAAGTGTCACATGATCCTCTCCATCAATGATCTGTAAATTTCTCGTATCATCTGGTTTTACAACTGTGATCCGATCGACACGGTAAGCAAGTTTTTTATCTAGTACATGAATAAAAAAAAGATCACCTTTTTTCATCTCGGTAAGATCGGTAAAAAGTTTTGCAGAACTAAGTCCCGTATGTCCGGTCAGCACTGCATGGGTGCTTTCCCCTCCGATTGGAAAGGAAGATGCGGCCAGATGCCCGATCCCCCGTTCCAATACTTCTGCACTTGTTCCATGATAAATCGGAAGATCAACGGAGATACAAGGGATCTTTACATATCCCATGATTTCTGAACGATCTACATTTAAAATGTTATTATAAAAAACTGTTTCCCCATTTATTTTCTTTGTCTTGAACGGGTCTGTCAGCTGTATGGATGATCTCAACAGATTTTCGTTATATCCTCTTGCCTCATCCAATACTTTTTCTTTAATCTTCTGATCCATCATGTCCGTCTTTTCCTGATAGCTTTCCACCGTTGATCCGGCACTTTTCTCAAACAGATAGTTACTTAAAAACGGATAGGCTAACAATAAAAAACCTGCAATAACGATCAGAATCGGAATGACCTTTTGTTTCATTTCTATGCTGCTTTTTTATTTTTACGAAAGATCATCACTCCGCATCCTGCCACAACGACTCCCACAATGATCAGAAGATAACTTCCTGCTCCACCTGTCATTGGCAGCAAAAACTGCTTCTGGTTTGTTACTTCCATGTTGATGTAGGCATTATCAGATTCTCCCTGTTTTG
>OLNT01000986.1_pt1 | contig 16685 bp, 8 predicted proteins | sample 1672641 | NCBI WGS metagenome assembly OLNT01 (sample SAMEA3136708, study PRJEB25190) | human gut metagenome
GCCAGTTTATGCAGATAATTGAAAATGGTGGCTCGTGGTATTCGGATATGGGAGATATATACGGACGCCCTAGTGGCAGGGGCAGCGAGTGCTGCAGCCTGCTAGCCACATTCCTTTGCTGGCAGATGTTCTGCTGCTAGTATATATTTTAATAACTCTACTAATGATAACAGCCTGTGACTCAATGAGACATGGGCTGTTATTTGATATTATGCTGTGGTGTACAGCCTGACAAAGTAGTTATATAGCTTTTAAAAGTTGAAAAAGGTACTGGATGGTTATATAATTGTACTAAATATATAGGTTGTATCGACAGTGTTTTGTTTAGTTTAGGGGGCAAAAATGGAGAAGTTGAATATACTGATCCTGGATAGCAACAATAAGGACAGACAGGAGTTAAGGACAATAATCGAGAGCATAGGCTTTGATTTTATATACGAGATAATGGAGGTGGCAAATCCACAAAAAGCCGCACAATTGCTTGGTGAGCGCAGAATAGATATCATGCTTACGGAGATTTTTGACAGCATAGAGACCGGGACAGATATCATAGGCTATGCCAGAGAAAAAGGTGTCAATCCTCATATACATATAGTAATTGTAAGCAGACAGCGTGATTTTGAGAGCGCCCGAATGGCGATAGAGCATGGAGTGGAGCTGTATATCTTAAAGCCTGTTGCACCGACAGAGATTGCGTCGTGCATGGCACAGATGATTTGTGAGATACATGATAGCAGAAAAAATGAAGAACAAAAAAACAAGATGACATTTTTTATGTGTGGATTTTTGCTGTCGCAATATATTGCAACAGGAAACAGGCGGTATATGGACGAGCTTATGAGACTCACACAAATGAATGATTTAAACTCTGCCCAACATGTGAGTAATATCATGCTTTTGTGGGTAGACAGTGTATTTTGGAAGAAAAATGCCGATAAAGTCATTGATAGAATAAATGAGAGCTTTGATTCAAGGGCAGAGGCTGTCAGTCTGGGCGGCAACTATGTGCTCATCCTGCTTTGGGAGAATCATTACAGCAGGTTAAGCTATATGGCTGAGGGCATATACTATATGCTTACTGAGGTGTATGGTCAGCAATGCTATCTTGCTGTTGGCGCAGGCATGAATGATATCTATGAGATACACGACAGCTGTCAGAGGCTTGAAAAGCTTATGGAAAACAGATTTTTTGCTGACAACAATGGCATCTACTACGAGGATGATGATGAGCTTGTCGAACGTGATGAATCTGAGAGAGCGGAGTGTATAAACAAGCTGCTTATGTACATCAGAAAGAGGGATATCGAGCTTGTCAGAAGAGAGTATGGGCACTTGAAGCACATGATGTTTCAGAATAAATCGGACTCCGAGACATTTGTGAAGTTTGTTTTTGCAGAGATTGCGCTTGAGCTGGACAATGCAGCTCATGGAAGTGTCTATGGACTGGGTAAGAAACAGGTCGAGAAGCTTTTTGAGGCAGAATCTCTAAACGAGTTATATAATATCTTAGAAGAAAACATCTGTAATTATGGGGAAAATATCGCTACAGATGACAAGCAGATCCGAAAGGATGTAGCACTGGTCAAGAGCTATATCAAGACGCATCTGTCAGAGAAGATAAACCTGGAGAGCCTTGCAGATATGGTCTTTCTTTCACCGGGGTATTTGAGCCTTATTTTCAAACAGTCGACAGGGGATACAGTCAGTCATTACATTATCTCCCAGCGTATAGATGAGGCAAAGAGACTGCTTGAGACCACCAATATGAAGGTTAACCAGATTTGTGAGAAGGTAGGCATTGATAATGTATCGTATTTTGGACAGCGGTTTAAGTTGTTTTATGGAATGAGTCCAAGCGAGTATAGAAAGCGCAAAAAATCCGGGGGTGAGGTAGAACCAGATTAACATATGAAGAAAAGATATGAAAATAATGATACAAATCTAAAAAAAATTATATTTACGAAAAGCATCGAAAGTATATAATTATATATATATCGAAAAAGGTCTAAGAGAAGAATCGCATGGAGAGTTGATGATGAGAATGATGAGAAAAATGTTCAAAAGAATAGTCAGCATTGTGATGGCATTGCTTGTTATATTGGGAACAGCAGTTTATGGGGGAAGTGTGTTTGCGGAGGAGCAGGCAGATAGTGGAACAACATCATTAGATAGTGGCTATATTTATCTGAATCCTGAGGGAATGGATTTAAATTCCGAATCGCACTGGTGTAATTGGACAGAAGGCCAAGATAAAGTATATTTTGGAATAGTACAAAGCAATTATGTGGTAAGAGAAGGTGATTATGATTCGACTGCCAAATTATGGAGGTGGAAAATTGAAAATTTAAATTTACCATCGAGTGGTACGGTGAATCTCTTTTTTACATATTCAAATGACTGGGAAGGCAAAATAAAACAGAAGCCTTACTATAGAACAGCTGAATACACAATGGAAGTGTCATCTATTGGTGGAAAAGTATTTGTACAGAAGAATGTAACAAGTAGTGATGTAATTGATAAGCAGCCAGTCTATGCATTAAAAGAGCTTTCATCATATGCAGGCAAGACTTTATCAGTTGTAGATATGACCGGCTCTGGCATTGGCATAAAGGCTTTATTTAGTACAGATGGTTCTAATTTTGATACAGATAAAGCTATAGTCATGACAGATAATAAGGTGACAATACCTGAAAATGGTGTATATCCATATCAGTATGTCAAGTTTATTACAAATGATAATACTGAGCTTCTTGCGTCTACAAAAATTGAAGATGCTATTAATAATGGAAGTATACTATACTATGGAGTTAGAACGGATTCTGATGGAATAATAAAATCTGTATGGAGTAAAGATAAGAAAAATTCATCTGCACCGACAATTACAAAGCTATATTTTAAACAAACTGATTTCCCTATTGACGAAAAAGATAGTATAAAAGTGAAAATAGGGAATGGTATTTATGAAAATGTTATTCTAGAAGATAATACAATCCTAAGCTATGACCTCACTGGAAAAACATTATCATCAGACACTATTATAGAAGTGGAAAAAGATAATATTATCTATAGATTTTATCCAAATAGAAACCTGAGTTTGGTTACTATAGATAGTGACGGAAATGCTGGGTTAAGTATATATAGAAATAACCCTAGTGGTACATATACAGTATATTATGATGCAACATTATCAAAACTGTCCTATGAAGGTACAAATGATGTGAAAAATGGTGGAAAAGGAATTCCATATCCAGATAATGCGGCGAGGGTTTATTATTATGCCACAAACGGAACGAAACCAATAACTGGGGAAATGAAATTAGATAATAAAGAAGGCTATCCAGATGTATATAAGGTTGATCTTCCGGATGGATATGATCAGGTAAGATTTGCAGCTTATAATGTCCAGAATGAGAAACCATCGGATAATGGTGACGCAACAGATTTGGTAACTATTCCAGGTAATTTGATGAATCCATGTTATTACGGTGATTCAAGTGATGATGTTATTTACAAAGGTGGAAATCGTGGTGGATATTGGGATGAGGCTTATACTGTAAGAGATCCTGAAAAAGAAGCAGAACAACATAATAGTAAAGATGTTGTAGACATTAATGAAGGCACCTTTACAAGAAATGCGAGCACTTTATATGTAAATTCAACATTTTATGATTATTATACAGATTATGAATTGAACGGAAAAAACAGAGATGATTATGATCAAAATAATCCGGCGGCTGGTTCGCAAAGAAGTTATGTTACCTTCCGTCAGTTTGACCAAGCACTCAGTAATTACTATAAAAATAAAAATGTAAGTATACCGATTTATACAGGTCATTTTCAGCCGGATTATAAAGAAAATAATAGCCAGTGGGGTAATCCTTTTTCTGCAATCGCCGGTACATTAGACCTTTATGGATATAATAAAAATAATCAAAGTGGTTTTATGTCTACGAATAATTCAACATTGGATGCGAATGGAAAAGGCAAATACTATGATTCCGCAGCGCAAGGATTGGTAGCAAATGCATTAAGTGAAAACAATCTAATGACTTCAGATAACAATGCATTAGAACCACATTTTAATGAAGAATTCCTTACAGGAGATAATAGCAAACACACAGCTCTTGCAAAAGTATACAAGAATGTATCCTTTCCATTTACAAAACAAAAAGTAGATGATAAAGGAGATAAGAACGACAATAGTGGTGTTGAATACTGGTATTTTGATAGTGCAGATACAACATTGGCAATGCGTACTGACAAAGAATCAGGAAGTTATTATTTGAAGGATGTAGGTCACCAGGATTGGTCAAAAAATGTAAATAGTTCCAGTAATACTAGTGGAGTTTCCAATACTTACGGTTTCTTCCCATTTAATGAAACAGCGGCGAAATGTAGTGCCAGCAATTACAATTATGGATTTGGTACGAAGTTAGAATTTAAATTCCGCCTGACAGAAGATGGACAGGTAGTTGGAACAGATGGAAGTAAACATCCAATCAAATTCAACTTCTCCGGTGATGATGATGTCTGGGTGTATGTAGATGGAAAGCTTGCACTGGATGTTGGTGGAGCACATGGAAAAGTAACAGGTCAGATTGACTTTAAAAACAAAATAGCAACAGTTAGCAATACAAAGAAAAGTCAGAATGAATCTTCAAATGAAGGAGCGCCTACCACGAGTAGTGTTGAAATTAAAGGTTCGAATTCAGATGAACATACACTTACCATGTTTTATATGGAACGTGGTATGTGGGAATCAAACATAAAAGTATCCTTCAACTTCCCGGATGAAAATGAATTCGCTGTGGAAAAGAAAGTTGATACAACAGGTGTGAATACAGATTTATTCCCGGCATCATTGTTTGAAGATGCTTCCGTATTCCCATTCACGATTCAAAATCAGGCAACACATTATGCACCGAAAGCAACAGAATCTTCCGATGCAAAAAGTCCTAAAACTTATAATGATAGTTTTTCAGCAGAAAAGTTATCAAAAACATCTTCACAAAATACATTTGAAACTAAAGATGAGATGGCTGGTCAGAAAAATGTGGTTTACTGGAAGGCAATACGTGATGATGCGGAAGGAGAATATGTTAACAAAAGATTTGGAATCATACAACCGGCAAAAGGAGAAACATTTGATGCATCTGATACAAATGCATTCTTGCAATTCAAGATGTACTATGACTATCAGGACATTCCGGGACTTACAAGTACCTATCTGGAACTGGAAGATTCCTTGGGACGAAAAATAGGAGGTTATCTTTCAGGAAAGACTTACGGAAACAGTAGTCTTGTACAGAAAAAATGGAATACGATTCAGGTTGACTTGTGTAAACTACAGGGAGATAAGACATTTGATTATTCCAAGATAAAAAATATCAAATTTAATTATAATTTCGAGAGAGATATTTACTTGGATGATTTTATATTCATTCCTTCCGTTGTAGCAGCAGCCAAAACTGGATTTGTAACACAACAACAGGATATTCCGGATTATGGTTCTGCGACAAGTGGAACGTTGAAATATCCGGAAGGAGCACAGTATACATTATCTAAAAAGGATGGCTCATCAAAACTGTACAGAATCGACAGTGACGGAATTTTCGCTTTGGCAGATGGAGAGACGGCAACATTTAGTGATCAGTTTAGACGAGGAAGCTACATTGCTGTATCGGAAGATGTGGATTCATCGGTATTTGATACGACATGGACACTTTATGAAAATGGACAGGCTGTGTCAACAATGGGAACAGGAGATACGGTGGAAAATGAAAATCCTATTCCATCAGTCCAAAATGTTAAAAGCAATACAATTCGAGATGGTCGTAAAGAAAAATATAATTCTGGTTCAAATGGTAATAATGTAAAAATATCTAATAAAGGATATACTACTACCGGATATGCGAAGAATCAAGATTCTAAGAAGACAGAAAATAAAAATACAATTGTTTTCAGATCATATGCAGATCCTGACAATCAGACGACAATGACAAAGCTGAAAGCAACATTTGTCAATAAAGTAAAAACCGGAAAAATAGAGATTTGGAAAGGAACTGCAGAAGGATCAGATAAATTGACGGATGAGTATACATTCCGTGTAGAGTTCAGTAATGTTGCAGATCTTTCACTGGAATCTAAGAAGATTGTAAAGGAATATACAATCAAAGCTGGAGAGTCAGTGACTATAGAAGGAATTCCGGCAGGAACAGACTATAGAATCAGTGAGATTAACAGTAAAGATGGTTCAACACTGGAAAGTGTAATTGTGAAAAATAATAATACATTCGATGCAGGATATGATCCGGTTACGAAAGTTGTTTCCGGTAAGGTGATTGCTTCTAGTGATATGAAAGGGGATGGAATAGAAAATCCAGATACATCATCGGATGCTACAATTATTATTTTCAATAATACGTTAAAACCTACAATCAATCTTAATCTTACGAAAGTGTGGGAAAATACAGAGGGTATCACACTTCCAGATTCAATTAAGATCCGGCTCCAGAGAAGCAGCGATAATGGTCAAAACTGGGAAACAGTTAAATACGATGGAACAAACAAAACAATAACACTTTTTCAAGGATATGACGGAAAGTGGAGTTATTCATTCAAAGATTTGGATCAATATGTGGATTATAGAGCAGAGCAAAAGGTTCCATATATCTATCGAGTTGTAGAGGTATCAGGAGACGATGAAAGTGAGACAGAGATTGAAAGTGGCGGATATCTGAATGATAAGTACAAAGTAGCTTACAGTGAGAATGTTGATTGTTCAAAGATTTCCACAGAGACTCCGGAAAGTAAAACACAATCCTATACAATAACAAATACTTACAGTCCTAAGACAAATATTAAGATCACAAAACAGGATGCATCAACTAAGAAACCACTGAATGGTGTAGAGTTTAAACTGGAAAAGATGAAGAATGATACATCGGCAAACAAGCTTGTAGTTGATGAGAGTTTCAAACCCCAATCAGTAACAACAAGTGACAATGATTCTCCTTCAGGTTCAGGAATTGCAGAATTCAAGGATCTGGAAGATGGAACCTATCGTCTTACTGAGACAAAAACCGTAGCCGGTTACAATTTATTAAAGGATCCAATAACCATTAAGATAGATAGAAAAGGACAGACAACAGTAAATGATGAGGCTTGTGAGGTGAAGGATAATACCATATATCTTACAATCAGTAATCGTTGCAAGTTCCTTCTACCAAAAACCGGTGGTTATGGAGCAATGTTATTCATATTATGCGGAATGGCGCTAGTAACGCTAGGCTGCTTGATATTTTTCTTGATTAATCTTAGGAAGGAGGTACAATACTCCAGACTTAAGAGACAAAGAAGAAACGCGATTGGCAAGTAAAACCTGCCGGTCGCACGTAACACGACAACAATGAAAAAGAAATAAGAGAGGAAAAAAGCATGAAAAAATTTAAAAAAATGTTGGCTGGTCTTCTTGGCGCAGCCATGGTGCTGACATCATTCGGCACACCGGCTTGGGCAGATTCTAAAACCCAAACGAAAACAACTGCGACAATTGATACTACAAAAACCGGTAGTATCACAATTCACAAGTATGAGTATAATGGAGACACGGCGCAGTTGCCAGACGGTACAGGTGAGACCTCAGATTTGGATAATGTACCTACAAATCCAAAAGATGCAAATGCTGAAAAAGCTACTCCATTAAAAGGAGCTGGATTTACCATTTATAAGGTAATGGATGCCACTGAGATGTTAGCGTATTATGATGAAAAAACAGAAACAAAGGATGTGACTGTAGATGACTATGTTGACGACGGAAGCATAAAATCAGATTACAAAGCAGTTGGCGATGAGCAACTTACAAATGCAGAGGGTGTAACAACATTTTCTGGTCTGCCCCTTGGTATTTATGTAGTTATAGAGACAACAAAACCGGATAGTGTAAAGACTCCTGTTAGTCCGTTTTTAGTATCAATTCCAATGACAACTTCAATAGGGGATAATTCAAGTAAAACTGAGTGGTTATATGATGTAAACGTATATCCAAAGAATGGAACACAGTATGGTACAATAAATCTTGAAAAGCAAGGCAATGATGTGTCTACAAAACTGTCAGGAGTAAAATTCTGCTTACAGAAAGAACAGACAGATGGTTCATGGAAAGACTGTAAAGAACTTGATGAGTATTCTGCTAAAGCAGATGATTTTGCAAATTTAACTACCCAAAATGGAAAAATTACAGTAGCTGGATTATCAAAAGGACATTATAGATTTATTGAGACAGACCGTGGAACAAATAGTGGATATATCATGGATGGTGTTACAGCTTATGATTTTGATATAGACGCAGAAGGAAATGCAATAGTACATAATGGAAGTACAACAAAAGTTACAAATGGCACAATTATTGTAAAAAACGAAAAACCTGACATGAAAAAAGAGGTTGAAAAGAGACCTACAACTGCTGAGGGTGATGCAACATGGGGACATGAGGCAGACTATAGTGTTGGTGATGCTGTACCTTACAAAATTACAGTAAATGTACCAAGCAACATTACGAAATTAAAAGAATTTACACTTACTGATACACCTACTAACCTTCATGACAAAATCGATACAATTAAAATGTATGATTCATCAGATGCTAATAAAACAGATATTGTTAAAGATGGTGAAGAGGCTACTAAAATCTGGTCTGTAGTACAGGATACAGATGCAGATGGATTTAAGATTACATTTTCACCTAAGAATATGAAAAATTATGCGGGTAAAACACTTGTAATTGAGTATACTGCTACATTAAAAGATTCTGCTGTAAAGACTATAGCAGGAAACCCGAATACTGCTACATTAGAGTATACAAATGTTATTTTGCCAGCTACAAAAGACGATAATAACCCGAATCAGCCAAATGAAAATCCTGGAAAGGATAAAATTGATGACAGTACAGCAGTGTACACATTTGATTTTAAGATTCACAAAACCAATTCAAATAATGAGGCTTTAAATGGAGCAGAGTTTGATTTATATAAATCTGTTGATCCAAAAACAACTGGTGCATTATCAAGTGATAAGGCTAAGGCATTAGGATTAGATGAAAATAAGACTTGGAAGAAAGTAAATAAATCTTCTTTAGTAACTGCTGGTGATGGAGATCTTAAAGGAGAAGTTACACAGTCAGGCCTTAGAAATGATGAGTATTATCTTGTTGAGACAAAGGCGCCACAGAACTATAATTTATTAAAGGCTCCTGTTGCTATAACACTTAATATTTCATATACAACTACTTGGACCGAGAGTAAAGAGTGGATTACTGATAGTGATGGAACAAAAATACTCAAAAAGCATGATATTTCAACAAAAACAACTAAATTCACGAAAGGAGAAGGTTCTACAGGTACTGTAGTAGCGGTAGATAAGGTTAAAGATACTGATAATAACGATATTAATGGTACAATGACCGAAACCATCATCAACCGCAAAGGCTTCACCCTTCCAAAAACCGGTGACATCGGAACTGCAATGTTCCTTATCATTGGTATCGGTGGAATGCTCGCTGCAGTATACATCATGCTCAGAGGAAGAAAGAGAGCCTAACCAGTGGCAATAGCCATAGAGAGTTTAGATAAGATTTAACCGAATAAAGTGCTTTTACAAAAGTAAAGGGATGACTAACCTTCGTACATACAGACTTACCTGTCTGCGTGTGCGGAGGTTACCATTCTATTTTACATTTTTGAAACGATAAGCTAACATTTATTCAACCCCACAATCAGACAGCTATGCAGCTTATGCTGTTGTGGATTTGAATAAGTGTTATCAGAAGCCTTATGTATAGGAAAAAGCTATAGGAATACAAGCTATGAAGAAACTACGAATAATCTTTTGCGCCATCCTCTTTTTCACCGGAATGTCGATAGCGCTATACCCATATATCAGCAACCGTATAAATGAAAAGAATGCTAGTTCTGCTATCACAAGCTACGACAGTGAGGTGAAGCAGCTGGACGAGGAAAAGGTGGATGCCTTAAAGGAGGCTGCGACCAAGTACAATGACCAGCTGAGTACTGTGGTGTCGGCTGAGAGCACAGAGAGTGAGAGCAGTGCGGTAAGCTATGCAGACCTCGTGGATGTCGGGGAGTCACTTGGATATATCACTATTCCAAAGATTGATGTGAATCTGCCTATATATAGCGGCACGAGTGATGATGTACTCGCAAAGGGTGTTGGTCATATGGAGCAGTCCAGCTATCCACTCGGCGGCGAGAGTACTCACTGTGTGCTGACAGGCCACAGAGGTCTTCCGAGTGCGGTGCTTTTTACGAATCTTGATAAGCTTGAGATAGGCGATGAGTTTTATCTGCATGTGCTCGATGAGATTCTTGCGTACAAGGTGGATCAGATTAAGGTAGTCGAGCCTAACGAGTCGGGAGACCTTGATATAGTGGAGGGGAAGGATTACTGTACACTTGTCACCTGTACACCGTATGCGATTAATTCGCACCGTCTTCTGGTGCGCGGTGAGCGTACTGAGTACACAGGCGAGGAGAAGAGTGAGACAAAGAATCAGATGCAGTCTGGCGCACTCACGAAGCGAATAGTGGATGTGTGGCCGTGGATGCTTGTGGCACTTGCTGTGGCAGGTACACTTGAGACTGTGATTTTTATTATAATTGTAAGGCGCAGAAGAAGAGAGAGGAACGAGTAGTATATGAAGGGTTATGAGAAGGCCGCTCAGGCTATACAATCTGTGAAACAGGTGATTATTGGAAAAGATGACTGTGTGCTTGCCATCATGGAGGCTATTCTTGCAAACGGGCATATACTGATAGAGGATATTCCGGGCGTGGGCAAGACGAGCATGGCGCTTGCGCTTGCGAGGGTTTTGGATATGAAGCAGAGCCGTGTGCAGTTTACACCTGATGTACTGCCTACAGATATCACAGGCTTTTCCATCTACAGGAAGGAGCTTGGCAGGTTTGACTATGAGGAGGGCGCTGTCATGTGCAATCTGTTTTTGGCCGATGAGATAAACCGTACATCGCCAAAGACACAGTCCGCGCTTCTTGAGGTGATGGAGGAGCGTACGGTGACGGTGGATGGTGTGACTCATCCGGTGCCAAGACCGTTTCACGTTATCGCTACGGAGAACCCTATTGGCTCTGCAGGTACACAGATGCTGCCGGAGTCGCAGCTTGACCGTTTTATGATAAGCATCAGCATGGGATACCCAAACAGGGCGGATGAGCTTGATATTCTGATGAGCCGTGACCATGGCAATCCTATGGAGAATATCATGCCGTCCATTCACACCGATGAGCTCGTTGCGATACAAAAGGAAGTGGAGAGTGTATTTGTTCACAGGACAGTTTATGAGTATATTGTGAGCCTGGTGGAGGCCACGAGAAACAATGACAGGATAGAGCTTGGAGTCAGTCCGCGTGGTGCGCTTGCACTTGCCAGGATGAGCAAGGCGGCTGCTTATGTTGAGGGGCGTGAGTATGTGCTGCCGCGTGATGTGGCTTCTGTGTTTATCAATGTGGCGCGTCACAGGATTGTGTTGAGTGCGCAGGGCAGGATGTACAATGAGTCTGCGCAGGATATTCTTGCTGAGATTTTAGCATCGGTGAAGCAGCCCAAACCGCAGACAGAAGGCAGATAGCCTGTCTGATTTTCGGAGGTATTGATGAAGAAAAAGGTTTCTTACATAGCTTTAATTATATGTACACTCGCAGTTGCACTGTTCTGGGACAATGATATAGCGCGCACACTGCTTTCATTTGAGCTTTTGCTTGTGCCGTGTCTGTTTATACTTTCCGTATATCTGGAGCGCAATCTGAGTGCGTCTTTAGTGGTGCCAGACAGATATGTGCCAAAGGGAGAGAAGTTTGAGGTGGATGTGCATGTCTCAAATGCTTCTGTGCTTCCGATGAGCACTGTACCTGTCACGCTTTTGTGTCACAGCAGGATTTCAAGCAGGGAGAGTGCCTATACGCGCGATGCCTTTGTTACGCCGGGCTCAGGCTCTTCGCTTTGCTTTTACCTGCGTACCGGCTACTGCGGCAAGCTGTATTTCAATATAGGAAAGGTCGCAGTGAAGGATTACCTGAACTTCTTTACGCGCGAGTGCAGCGTTTCGGAGCATAGCTCGTCAGTATTTGTGCTGCCGAGGATTCATATGCTTGATATGGCGCGTGTGCTTGGGCTTTCGGAGTCGGTGGACGGTGAGCTTTTTTCAAAGCTGCGCCATGGTGAGGATTCGTCTGAGGTGTTCGATATCAGACAGTACAGGAGAGGGGATTTGCTCCACAGCTTTCACTGGAAGCTTTCCGCAAAGAAGGATGATTTCATGGTGAAGGAGTACAGCCTGCCGATGAATGAGACTGCATTTATCTTTGCCGATATGTCATATAAAGGTACCGGCGATGAACGTGTCAGTGTGATGGATACTTTTCTTGAGATACTTGGCTCTGTGTCGTGGTCTATGGCAGCAGCCTCTATGAAGCATAATGTCATCTGGTGGGATGATAAGCAGAAGCGCATCATGAGCCGGTTTGTGGCGAGTGAGTCTGATACATACTCCATGCTCGAGCAGCTTTGTGAGTCGGGCATATATGAGGAGCCTGTGGATGTGGAGGCACTCTATGAGAACAATGAGATTACGGCTGACAGCAATACGATGCGGCTTGGCATGGATGGCAGCTTTTATCACAACGGTGTGCGCGTGAAGCATATTGACTATGACAAGGTGGATGAGGAGCTTGCAGGATGGGAGATTTAGAGCTTGTAGGAGCCACACTGCTCACGAAGCCGGGAAATAAGGGGACACATGCTCTATGGCCTATGACGGCCATGTGCTTTTTTTCAGTGATGGCGCTTTTTAGGATTTTTCTGTATGCGTTTTCAGTGTCTGTAAATTACCCGGTGCTTGCGGCTGTCGGGGCAGCCCTTTGTGTGTGGTTTACATTTATATTTGAATACAGGGCTTTAGCCAGATATCGCTTTTTAGTCCTTCTTTTTAGCATCATGCTGTGGTGCTTTGGCATTTTGCTTGCGCAGGAGGCTTTTAAGAAGGGTTTATTATATACCTTTAATTGTATTGCCGGTCAGATGAACCGGACTTATCAAAGTGGCATAACTCTCATTTCAGATGCCGGAACAGGGGCGACCATTTTTTTTTGTTTTATGTTTTTTGCGGTTGCCTGGTTGATGGCTGAGGCTGTTATTAAGAGGCAGGATGGAGCCATGTTTTTGTTTGTGGCTTTTCCTGTGGTGATATGCTCACTGCTTAGTGGTGGGAGGATTTCAAAGGGAGCTTATTTTGTGATGCTCCTTTGTTTTTTATGTACATATGCAGGCTCGTCTGTGCGCGTGAGAAGAAAGCTCTGGGGCAAGGGCGATGAGGCTGTGTTTGATACGAATGTGAAGGAAGCCAGACGTGCTGCCAATATGCTTGTGGCTTTTTGTGCAGGCTTTGGTGCTGTTGCGGTGCTTTTAGCTTTTTTCGTGGTGCGGCCAGCTGTAAATGCTCCGCTTTCCGTGGTGTCTGATGTGACTGCTCCTGTGAAGAGCAGCGGTCTTCAGTTTCTGTACAGGTTTTTGCCGCAGGTGTCAGGCGGCAGGCTCAATCTATCGCTCGAGGGCGTGGGAGGAGGCGTGTCTGATGGTGTGCTTGGAGATGTGGACGGTACGGCTTATGATGAGGTGGAGTCGCTTAAGGTGACTGTCAGTGAGAAGCCTACGGAGATTCTTTATTTAAAGGGATATGTGGGTGCAGACTATACGCCAAACAGGTGGAGCATGGGCGATGCAGACAGCCTGACAGATGCGGCTCTTAACTGGAAGACGGATGGTGATTCGCTCCTTTATATCCAGAATATGCCATTTCTTCGGATGATGTATGTGCAGAGCTGTATGAACGGTGCAGCTTTAGATGGTGCAGGCGATGGCTCTGATGCCGAGGAAGCTGTGTCTTCACGCACAATCTCAGTCGAGAGGCTTAATGCGAATACTGCATACACCTATGTGCCTTATCAGGCTTACCTGAATGATTACTATAATATTTTGGGCGGTGACTGCTCGGTGCAGGGGCAGACTGCACAGGATGACCGGTATGAGTACTTTGAGAACAGCGCATACATGGATACGATGAAGAAGTGGATGGATGTGGATGCTTCTGCTTCCGATGGCGGTGACACAGCAGGCTCAGGCAGTGGTGCGGCTGGTTCCGATGGCGGTGACTCAGCAGGTACGCTTGGCTCGTACAATCACCGGAATATGCTCGATGAGTTGGAGGCTTCATACGAGTCGTATGTGAATACCCACTATACCGATGTGCCTGATAGCCAAAAGCGCATCGAAAAGCTTTGCAAAAAGAAGAAAAAGGAGTGGGACAAGAAGCTTGAGGGAAATCTGAGCGATACGCAGAAGCAGGATCTTTCATATGAAAAGATTGATGATGTGAAGAATTTTGTTGTGAGGACTCTGTGGGAGAGGTGTGAGTTCTCCAAATCCGCTTCAAAGATTTCTGATGATGAGGATTACATAGAGCGCTTTATGTTTGAAAAAAAGAAGGGTGATTCCACTGCCTTTGCTTCGGCGGCTGTTGTGATGTTCCGCTCCTGCGGCATACCGGCGCGCTACGTGGTGGGCTATGCGGCTCCTGCCAATCTGTTTTCGGGACAGGCTGACGGTTCGTATATGGCTGTGCTTCAGGATAACAATGCGCACGCATGGGTGGAGATTTACATGCCTGACTGTGGCTGGACTCCTGTGGAGACGACTCCGGGCTTTGCCGGCACGATTGACAATCTCGATATGCCGGAGGCTGACACAGAGGATACGGAGAGTATTGCGGACAAAAAGGACAAGGATGCTGACCGTGACGGAGAGGATACAGCGGGTACCGGGGTCGATATGAAGCGCATCAGGCAGCTTAAGCTTTTGCTTGGTACGGTGTGTGGCATATTACTTGTGATAATTGCGGTCATACTGCGCGTATGGTATGTGAAGAGACGCACGCTTGCGCTCGATAAGAGGCTTTCACCGGGAGATAGAGTCAGAATCATATTCATAAGCTTTTATAAGCTGCTTGAGAGGGATGGCAGGATATCTGCTAAGGCTGGCGCTTGTGTGGATGCCGCTGGTATGGATACCACAAGGCCTGAGTTTGTTGATGCGGTGCTGGATGCTTATCCTGAGCTTGTAAGGAGTGATTTTGAGCATTTCATGAGTCTTGTGCTTATGGCCAATTATGGACCTGATAAGCTTGAAGCCTGTGATTGTGAGCTTGCAGTCGTGATGTATAAGAGGCTTAAGAAGCTTGTGGCGCGAAAGGCTGTGGTCAGAGGATATTTTTAATTATTGAATGATAAAGTGCGGTCATATGACTGCACTTTTCTTGACATATGAGAACAAATAATATATCATATTAAAATGCCTCGGTTTTCATGAGGATGATTTCGCATAGGTTATAGGAGGTGGAGTCAATGAAAAGATATTGTGAAGAATGCAAAAAAGAAGTTGAGACTACAATAGTTACAAAAAAAGAATCTTATAATGTATGCGGAGAGATGATAGATGTAAACGCGCAGGTGCTTGTATGTGCTGAGTGCGGAGAGGAATTATTTTCTGAGGAATTAGATAATGCTACTCTTATTAATGCATACAATGAATATCGTAGGAGGCATAAGCTTCTTCTTCCGGAAGAAATTAAAGAAATAAGACAGCAGTATGGACTAAGCCAGAGAGGCTTTTCAAAATTATTGAACTGGGGAGATAAGACTATCTGCAGATACGAGAATGGTTCTTTACAGGATCGGGCTCATAATAGTCTTTTGATTTTTTTGAAAAATCCTGAGAATATGAGGTCATATCTTACAGAAAATGAGATAGACATTGATGAAAAGCAGAAGACAAATTTGCTTGATATTGTAGAAAAACTTGAGCAGAATTTGGAATACAGAGAAAATAGAAAGTTTTTTGATGATTTTTTCTCCGAAACTCCATGTGAGGAAAATGGATTTAAAGCTTTTGATTATGAAAAATTGTGTGCAATGGTTTTATTTTTTGCAAATAAAAGCACAGAGCTGTTAAAGACAAAGCTGATGAAGCTGTTAAATTATTCAGACATGATTTTTTATAAGGAAAATGGTATTTCAATATCAGGCTTAAGGTATGCGCATTTACCATATGGCCCGGTTCCTGAAAATTTTGATATGCTTTTTGGAAGGATGGCAGCAGACCATTTGGCTCATATTGAGGTGGCTTATGATAATGGATATGAAAAGCATCAGGTGATTCCTGAGTGTGATATGCCAAAGGGTGTTTTATCCGATGAGGAAAAGAATGTGCTTGAACGCATTTATTTGAAATTTAAGGATTTTGGTTCAGTTGATATATCAAACTATTCACATAAAGAAAAAGGTTATATTGCTACTAAGCAGGGAGAAATAATCTCTTATTCATATGCGAAGGATATTTGTCTAAATTAGATAGCATGAAATGAAAATAGAAGCAGCTTCCGGATTAACCGGAAGCTGCTTCCTTTAAATAGTGTACAATGTGCAAATTTTATTCCATCGAATCCGGAATACCATCATGGTCTAAATCAGCCATGTCTGCTCCGTGTGCACCGATATCCACAGTGTTTAAGGTGCGTCTTTTAAGTCTTGCGGCCTCAGACT
>OLNT01001024.1_pt1 | contig 16284 bp, 16 predicted proteins | sample 1672641 | NCBI WGS metagenome assembly OLNT01 (sample SAMEA3136708, study PRJEB25190) | human gut metagenome
CGTGCGCGCCGACCTCACCGTCACGATGATCGTGCCGAAGCCGGGTCTTACCGCCGGAGATGGCCCTGCGCACTGCGGCCGCGTCGTGGTCGCGCCGATCGCCTACATCGAGCCGCTCGTCTAGAACTTGCCAGGATTAGCCATCGCAGAATACGCGGGGATCGGGCCGAACTGCTGCCCCCGCATTGCGCTGGGGCAGATGCGGATGTGTGCGGCCCCTATAAGGTTTCCGCAAGTTGAAATTTTGCTGTCGAGACCATGTGCCTTATGGAAGTGGGCGGGCGAGGGTGCTATGGTGCCCAGGAAAAACTAGTGACCGCGCGGCACCCTCCCCAAAAGGGGCGAACGCGCCGCGGCGGCATTCAATCAAAGGAAAACTCGCCATGTTCAAAGTTCGCTCGAAGTACCTGCTGCTCATCGCGGCGGCCGTGTGGCTCATTGCCGGAAGCCAAGTCGCGCGCATGGGCATCGAGGCCATCGCGGCCGGCAACGGCAACCTGTGGCTTCTGCTCATCGGCATTCCCGCCACGTTCGTCGTCTTCCACATGATGTTCTCCAAGCTGGTGGGCAAGCATGCCGCCCGCATCCGCAGCTACGGCGAGGAGAAGATGCACGTGTTGAAGTTCTTCGACGTGCGGGGCTACCTCATTATGGCCGTCATGATGGGCGTCGGCATCGCCCTGCGCTCCTTCCATCTGGTGCCGGGTTGGTTCATCGCCTTCTTCTACACCGGTCTCGGCATCGCGCTCGTGCTTGCCGGCGTGGGCTTCCTTGTGCACTACTTTCATCGCGACGGGTATATCACCTGCCCCGTGACCGGGAAGGTGCGAGAGGGATAGGGGCTTCGGCCTCAAGGTGACTCCTCGCGTGCCCGTTTCGCGCGTCGGGGCCTAGGTGTGCGATTGCGATCGCCGTTCCTGAAGTTTGCGGCTTGCCGCTTCGACGATCTTGGCGGCGGCGAATCCCGCGAGCAGCCCGACGACGGTTCCCGCCAGCACATCCGTGGGGTAGTGCACGTAGCAGTACAGCCGCGTGAGGGCCATGAGCAGCGCGCCGATGCCGACGACGATGACGAGGGGCTTGGGCCCCTTCGAGAACAGCAGCGCCCCGAACGCGGCAAAGGCGGCGGTGGCGTGCCCCGAGGGGAACGACGAGCCGTGGGGTCGGTCGACGATCATGGGCACGAGCGGGTTCACGTCGCACGGTCGCGGGCGCATGATCAGGGGCTTTAGAATGCCGCTCGTGACAATGGCGCCGATGAGAACGGCGACGAGGACGGCCGCGCCCAGCTTGCGCGTCTTTGGAATGATGGCGAGCACGATGCCGAGCAGGATCCAAATCTGGCCGACGTCGCTCGTGCTCGTGTAGGTGGCGACAATCGTGTCGAGCCACGGCGTATGGATGAGCTGGATGGCATCAAGGACGGCAAGTTCGTTCACGGCAGGGGAGGCGAGCGTCTTAAAGGGAGGGATTCGGGAAAGGCTCGCCCCGCGCTCCTTTCAGTCACAAGGCTACAGGAAGCGGCGCCGGCGGGCAACCCGTCGCGCTCTCAAAAACGCAATGCCGATCGTCCCGAAGCGCTCCACCGGCTGCGATATCCGTGGTTTTCCAGGTAATCCGCGCGCTTGCTTGCCCATGTGCGAACGCGGCGATGCGCATTCGGCAATCCGCATAGCCGATTCCCTTTCTGCATTGCCCAAAGGGCGCCGCGCCCGTTACTATGGAACCAAGCAGTATTTGGAAGGCGCCGGGCGGCAGGGCTCGGCGCCGGCGAAGGAGGCATCATGGATCAGACGCGCGTCATCGAAGTGAAGAAGAACATCCTGGCGGCCAACGACGAGGCGGCCGACGCCTTCCGCGCCGCGCGCGCCCAGGAGGGCACGTTCTTCGTGGACGTCATGGCGAGCCCGGGCGCCGGCAAGACGACGCTTTTGCTCGCGCTCATCCGCGAGCTGCGTGCCCGGGGCGTCGAGGCCCTCGGCGTCATCGAGGCCGACCTTGAGAGCGACGTGGACGCGCTCAAGATCAAGGAGGCCGGCGTGGAGTCGGTGGAGCTCAACACCCGCGGCGTGTGCCACGTGGAGATGGGCATGGTGGAGATGGCCTTCGAGGCCTTCGGGGGCGACCGCTTCGGCTACCTGTTCCTGGAGAACATCGGCAACCTCGTGTGCCCGGCCGACTTCGACACCGGGGCGCACACCCGGGTCATGCTGCTCTCGGTTCCCGAGGGATGGGACAAGGTGATGAAGTACCCGCCCATGTTCGCCGCCGTGGACGCGCTCATCGTCACCAAGTGCGACTACCTGCCCTTGAACGAGGACTTCGACATGGACCGCCTCAAGGAGCAGGCGCGCCTTTTGAACCCCGCGCTCGACATCTTCGTCACGAGCGCCCGCACCCACGAAGGCATCCCCGAGCTGGTGGACTGGCTCGAGGCCCAGCGCGCCGCGAAGGTGAAGTAGCGTCTCCGACGCTCCATCGGTTTAGCCGAAGAGCAGCTGCAGGAAATCGATGCGCTTCTGCAATCCCTCGTAGATGAAATCGGTGCGCCCGTACATGGAGGGGTTCTCGTCGAGCAGGTCGGTGGCCCATTCGGGAAAACCCGACAGCTTGTCGAAGTCGAGCCAGGAGGTGTTGCTCGCGAGACGCAGCTGCCGATCGGCGTCTTCGTAGAAGGGACGCATGTCCACGGCGAAAGGGGCATAGGCGAGCTCGCGGGTGGTAAGGCGGCACCACAGGCTCGACCCGGTATCGAAGAGGGGTGCGGGACGGTACTCCAAGGTCTCTACATCCCGGATGAGGCCGAAATTGCGCCAATGACGATCGGTGTTCGCCATAATGTCGTCGCAGACGATCATCTTGGCGAGAGCGTCCTCGATATCATCCACTCCGAGCGAGGCGCAGCATTCCACGTAATGACGGTAGTCGTCGCGATGGGAAACGCGCGGCAGAATGTCGTTCACGTAGTAGGCGGGAATGAGCTCCTCGGTGGGGCCGACGAAATTCGGACAGGCGCTGACGAGCGTGCCTCCCCATTCCTCGAGGTGATAAGGAACATAATCCCCCTCGTTCAGCAGGCGTGAGAAGAGCTCCGTAGCAATGACCTCGTTATAGGGTTCCTGCTCCAGCAGAGTGCCGCCTTTGAGCAGCGTGCGCACCCCGTTGCGGCAGACCCAGCGCTTTGAGAGCACGCCATCGGAGGTGTTGTCCGGTGAATCGAGGCCCACGTCGGCCATCCAGTCCTGCACTTCTGCTTCGATGAAGTCGTTCTCGAAGAAGTTGACGTCATGCCAGTGGACGTCGCTGTCGTAGGGCTTGATCCAATACTGGTCGGAGAGAGAAAGCCCCATGCTCTTGAAGGGCAGGTCGTACGTATCGGCAATGCCGAGCTCGACGAGCTTGGCCTCGATACCATGGCGCGCTTTGGGAATGGCCCGATGCGCCCACCAGTAGGAGAGGGCCGCGCTCGAGGCCTTCTTTCCCCGCGGCGACATGACCGACAGGGGCGCGCGTTTTGCGTCGATGATCTCGTCTGTGTCGAAAAACTCACCAGTGCTTGCGTCGAATTTGAAAGCAAGCACCTCGTGATTGCGGCTCATGAGCAGGTACTTTGCTGTGGACTTGCCCTTGGGCTTAGAGCTCGGACGCCCGGGTCCAGGGTTGTTTCGCACACGTGCCGCAACGCTGCCTTCGTCAATCAACCAGATGCCCGCCACCTGCTCTGCGGCGAGCGTGCCGCGGTTGACAAGCTGGCGAACCCTCTCGGTGCTAACGCCGAGCATTCGACTTGCTTCGGCAATAGTGATGCTGAACATGCGACCTCCAAAACCTTGGTTCTAAACAAGATTATCATGAAAAAGTGAAATTACATAAAACCTTTTATGAAACCAAGGTTTTTTTAAACGGAAAAATCTCTGCGTACGCCGAAATCCTACATACTGAGGCAAGAATTACTGCGTACGCAAGAATTACGGGATAAGCAAGTACTTCGTCTTTGACGAAAAAAGTCTTGTCTGGCTTTTCATTTTCTTTAGGGGTGTAAATATGTTTGCCAGGGAGCTTTGAAAGAGAGGTTTGGCGGCAAAGCTTCTTTGGCAAAAACGTCCACCTGCCCTTCTTAAAATCAAATGCGTCATTGGTCTTGCTTGCGATGAGACGTTGCAAGGCCTGGAATGCTACATAAGGAGGTAAGAGACATGGGAGAGGCGAGGAACACGAGACTTCGTGGAAACGGGCTCAGTCGTCGCGGGTTTTTGAAGGGAGTAGCGACCGCTGGCGTCGCGGCAGCATCGGCTGCAGCTCTGCAGGGATGTGCCAGCCAAGGGGGATCCTTAGCCGACACGGCGAGTGATGCTGATGAGAAAGCGCGTGCTGCCTTCGAGGCCGAGGCTGCCCCGATTCCGCCCGTTGATGTTCCCGACACGTGGGATGCTGAGACCGATGTGATCGTTGTTGGTTCGGGTGGTGGCGGAATGGTCGGCGCTCTGCGCCTTGCTCGCGCTGGCAAAAAAGTCATCGTCTTGGAGAAGGATCCCGAGACGGGTGGCGCCTCCCGTTACTCGGGACTCATTGTGAATTTGGGCGGTCACCGCTTGGCGGAGGAAGTAAAGTGGGCCTGGCCGAGCTACCCTTACGACCCCGATGCCATTGTCCAGTACCTGAACGATCGCTGGCAGATGACAGCCGATACGGTTCTGCTCAAGGAAATGCTTGTCCAAGGGCCGAAGTGCATCGACTGGATGGAGAGTGAGCTTGGTGTTCCGTGGGCGCCCATGATTCCCGGCCTGCCTGCGGGAGTACAGGCCATCTACTGGGATGGCCAGATGACGCCGAAAAACTCCATAAAGATAAATGATCACACGTTCAATTACTTGACCGACCTCGCAGAGCAAGAAGGCATTGAGATTCGCGTAAATACTCGCGTTGACGCCCTCGTTGCCGAAGATGGTGCGGTAGTTGGCGTGAAGGCTACCGCTTCAGATGGCTCAGAAGTGTATCTAAAGGGCGCTGATGGCGTGCTCCTCACTGCTGGCGGTTTCGAAATGAACCGCCCTATGATGTTCAAATACCTCGGTGATATTACTGACGGCTTCGCTAATGTGGCGTGTCCTCCGTGCAATACTGGTGAGTGCATTCGCATGGGTCTTGGCATGAATGCCGATATGTCGGGCTTTGGATCGACCCACAGCTACGATGGCGGTGTTTGGTGGCGCGAATACGACGAGTATGAGACGCGCATGGATGCCCATATCAACAAAGACGGCAACCAGGGCATCCGTCAGCCGTGGCTGCGTATCAACAACCACGGCGAGCGTGTGCCTTATTTGGGGGCAAGTTACACAGCCGCACCTTATGCCCCGAGTGGTAACTTCATGGTGCATGGCCTGACTGACCAGGCGGCGTTGGAGGTGGCGCAACCCAATGGCGTTACCTACGTGTGCTTTGACTCCAAATACGAGGACCTTGTGACAGAGAACTACTTCGGTCAGGCCGTGTGTCGCGTGGGAAAGATTATCCCTGACGACGATCCTTGCATCGATCGCGTCCCCGAGTTCCAGCGCGATTGGCGCACGGGTTTCAATCAGATGGTCGATCAAGGAGCGGTGGTGAAGTGCGACACTATCGAGGAGCTGGAAAGCAAGCTAGGGCTTGAGCGGGGCATTCTCTCAGATGCTGTAAAGCAGTGGAATGAGGCCTGCGAGCGCGGCGAGGACTATCTGGAGAGCTATCCGTACGATCCTTCGTGGCTCGTGTCCATAGATGAGCCCCCCTATTACGGCGCGAAAACGGGAGCACATCTGTTTACCACGAAGTGCGGTTTGCGCATTACCCCCCGCATGGAGGTGCTCGATGTCGAAGGCAACGTTATTCCCGGACTTTACGCCGGCTGGCATACGGCTGGCGGATCCAATGGAGAGAATATGGTCTCAGGTCATCCCTTCGGCGGTCCCTTTGGCGATGTTGGCCTGTCGTTCTTGGGCGGCTATATGGCTGCTGCAACTATTGCGGGTATCGAGTAATCTCGGTCTTCCTAGGGGAAGATGCTCGAATACATAATGCGACAGGGGGCTTCCCTCCCGGCCCCCTTGTCAATCGCCCGCGGTTTTGTTCTTGTCTTCGGCCACGTCGGCTAACGCATGGACAAAACCGCGGGCTTGCTCGCTAAGACGCGACTCGTCGCAAATAGCGTAGATATCGGTCGTGAGCGACAAATCGCTGAGGCGAAACGCATGAAACCCTTCGCGAGCCTGTCGGCTCTCGTCGAACTCTTGCAGGGTAATGCCAAAGGTTTCTGCCCCGTTTGAGAGCAAATAATCCGTGTAGGTTGCGAACGGCTGATTGTCTGTTTTGATGGCAATGCCCTTATCGGAGAAGTGCTGTGCAATAAGCGATGCCGCCGCATTCATGGTCGGGGTGTTTCCCAGTAAAAGAGTCATGCCTTCCAAATCAGCTGCGCAAAGATCGTTGCGCCCGAAGAGCCGGTTGCGACTCCCCATCCATAATTGGCATTCGCAACTGCCCAAATAGACCGATGTTCCCTCAGTTGTTGATGGGGGAACATGGCGTACCCCGCCAAAGCCAGATTCTCTGATGGCGGGGTAGACGGTGATATCTACTTGCCCGTTTTGCAGAGCTTCCCAATTGGCGCTCATGCTGCTCGAGAAGAGGAACTCCAAAGTTGAATCGGGGTGATTGGAGCAGTAGCGTTCGCGTGCTTTGAGGAACAGGTCTTCTACCCATCGGCATTCAAGAAAGCTAACGAGCAGCGAGACGGATTGCTGCGCTACAGCCCGTGTGTGCTCGACCACATCCTCAGTGTTTTCTACAAGCTCTCGTGCTTTCGTGAGAAAGAAGCGGCCTGCAGGGGTGAGGACGATGCGATCCGCCCGTTTCGTCGCCAAATCGACGCCGATCTCTGCTTCGAGGGAGCGAATATGCGACCTCAGTGTGGGCTCCGATAGGTACAGCTCTCTCGCGGCCTTTGCGTAATTGAGCGACCTCGAAAACACGATGTACTCATGCAAGAATGAGATGTCCATGTTCCTCCTCCTTTGCGATACTCCCATTATAGAGGAGCAAGGGGGTCTTCAAGGACATCGGTGCTGAGGTTTAAGGAGCGGTGTGCAAAACACTTGGATGCGGAGACTCTATTGCGGCAGCACGTCGTACTCCACGTCGGTGACGGGCTCGCACCACTCGTTGGCACAGTCGGTGCCCGGGGCTTCGAAGGCCACGTGGCTCATCCAGCAGTCGGCCGCAGCACCATGCCAGTGCTTCACGTTCGCGGGGATGTGCACCACGTCACCGGCGACGATCTTGCGGGCCTCTTCGCCCCATTCCTGATACCAGCCCTCGCCGTCGGTGACGAGCAGGATCTGGCCGCCGCCCTCGGTCGCATGGTGGATGTGCCAGTTGTTGCGGCGGCCGGGCTCGAAGGTGACGTTGGCGATGAACTGGGTCTTCTCTGGGTCGGTCAGCGGGTTCAGATACGAGCGGCCCGTGAAGTACTGCGCATAGGCGTCGTTGGGGGCGCCGGTGCCGAAAAGGGGCGCGAAGGTGCCGAGCGAATCGCGGCCGGCGGTCTGGACTACTTTGGTCATGGGGTTCCTCGATTCACGAGCGACTTTGCTAACACGTCCGACTCTATAACTTTGAGCGAACTCAAGGTCAAGAATCGAAGAGCGGATAATGAAGGGTTGCGGCGGGTGGAAAAGAAGTTGCAGAAGCGGAAGTCATGTGCGGCTCCGCCGTTCGAGTTCCTCGCGTCCTGTTATACGAGCTCGATGGTGTCGCCGGGGGCGATGGTGCCGCCTTCGATGACTTTACAGAACACGCCCTCGCGGGGCATGATGCAGTCGCCCATCTGGTGGTAGATGGCGCAGTGGGCGTGGCACTGCTTGCCGATCTGGGTCAGCTCCAGCACCACGTCGTTGCAGGCGAAGCGCGTGCCGATGGGGAGGCTTTTCAGGTCGAAGCCCTCGACGATGATGTTCTCGCCGAACGCCCCATGGCCCACTTCGGCGCCGCGGTTCTTGAATGCCTCGATCTGCTCGTAGGGCAGAAGGCTCACCTGGCGGTGCCACGGCGCGGCGTGGGCATCGCCCTCGATGCCCCAATCGGGCCGAAGCTCGATAGCGGTCTGCTCGGTTTTCTGGATTCCCTTGACATCGCTTGTGCACACGGCTTTGATAACGCCCATCATGCACCTTTCTCGCAGGCGACAGGCCGTGCGCCACTCTCGACCTGCCCGGTGCACGGAACACGCCCCCAGCCCGCTGCACGACGGCGAAGGGGGAACTTCTCGGCGCAAGAAAATTTTAGCGAACTACTAGACTATTTGCAAGAGAGAATAATTGCAGCTATTGGCTTGCCCCCCGAGTCTGGCTGCCGGCTCGGGGGGGGGCTTGTGCTTGTCGCCCTAGAGTGCGGCGTACTCTTCATCGGTGACGGGTTCACACCACTCGTTGGCGCACTCGGTGCCCGGCGCCTCGAAGGCCACGTGGCTCATCCAGCTGTCGGAGGCGGCCCCGTGCCAGTGCTTCACGTTCGCGGGGATGTAGACCACGTCCCCCGGCAGCAGCGCCCGGGCATCTTGGCCCCACTCCTGGTACCAGCCGCGTCCGTCGGTGACGAGCAGGATCTGGCCGCCGCCCTCGGCGGCGTGATGGATGTGCCAGTTGTTACGGCAGCCGGGCTCGAAGGTGACATTGGCGATGAACTGGGTCTGCGCGGGGTCGGTCAGCGGATTGAGGTACGAGCGCCCCGTGAAGTACTGCGCATAGGCGTCGTTGGGGGCGCCCAGGCCGAACAAGCCGCCGTGCGCCTCCGGGTTCTCGGTGTCCAGGGGATCGTCGGCATATACCTTCAGCGCCACGCGGAATGCCGCCCAGGCGTTCGGCCAGCCGGCGTAGAAGGCCACGTGGGTGAGAATGGCGGCCAGCTCCTCCCGGGTGACGCCGTTTTTCTTGGCGGTGGCCAGGTGGTGCTCGAAGGAGGCATCGGCCATGCCCTTGGCCACAAGCGTGGTCACGGTGAGGATGGAGCGCATCTTCAGGGTAAGGTTGTCGTTGCTCCACACCTCCCCGAACAGTACATCGTCGTTGAGCGCTGCGAACTGGGGCGCAAAGGTGCCGAGCGCATCGCGGCCGGCGGTCTGGACTACTTTGGTCATGAGGGTTCCTTTCCCTGAAAGGTCGAGAGGCAACCATAAACCTTTGAGTTGACTTTAAGTCAAGTGGCCTTTGGTGTTTACCGGGAGGCTAGTAATAGGGCTCGTAGGAATTTTGGCCTACCGCACGCTGGCGATGAAGTTCTCCAGGGCAGTATCCTTGGCGCCATTCTGGAAGCGGCGGCCTGTGAGGATGGAAGCGTGTCAATCCTCACAGGCCCTTTCTTCCAGTGTCGAAGGCGCGACAACTCTTGGAACGAGCCCCAAGCCAAGGGGCGGCGGGATGGAGCCGATCGATCGGACGCCGCTACTTCACTCCTGCGGGCACCAAGGTGCCGGCCAGGGGTTTCTCCCCGGGGCGCGCCAAAGGGCCCACCAGCTCATGGGCGCGATAAGGCTCCTCTATATATGCGATGTCGTCGTCAGAGAGCATCGTATTGAGCGCCATCACAGCGTCAGTGACTCGCGAAGGCCGCGAGCAGCCCACTGTGGGAGCCGTGACGCCGCGGGCCCACAGCCAGGCCAGAGCCACGTCGGCCATGGGTCGATCGAGCCGACGGGCCACCTCGGTCACGCGCTCGACGATGGCCATGTCGTCGTCGCGGGCAGCGTCATATTTCTGACGCATGGTGGCATCGGTACGACTGCGCACTGAATCGGAATCCCAGGTCGAACGCGCCAGATGTCCCGAGGCTAAGGGCGAGTAGGGGGCCAGGGCCACATTATATTGATGACAGACGGGAATAAGTTCGCGCTCGTCCTCGCGGTAGAGCAGGTTGTAATGGTTCTGCATGACCGTGAAAGGCGTCCAGCCGTTGGCTTGGGCGATGATCTGCATGTCGTGGAACTGGTAGGCGTACATCGCGCTGGCGCCGAGAGCCCGCACCTTGCCCTCCTTCACCAGGCCGTGCAGGGCCTCCAGCGTCTCCTCGATGGGAGTGTCGTAGTCGAAGCGGTGGATGACGTACACATCTAGGTAGTCGGTGCCCAGTCGCCCGAGCGTGCCGTCAATTTCCCGGCGGATGGCTGCAGCGGACAGGGCGCCTTCGTTGAAGAAGACCTTGCTTTGCAGCACGATCTTATCGCGAGGGATGCCGAGGTGCTTGATGGCCCGACCGATGTGCTCCTCGCTTGTGCCAGTGGCATAGCAGTTAGCCGTATCGATGTAGTTTAAGCCGAGCTCCCAGGCCCGCTCGATCACCGCCTCGGTTTCATCAGGGCCGCACACCCACTGGTGGCCCCCGGGTATGACCTTGCCGAAGCTCATACCGCCGATGCAGATCGGCGATACCTGAATGCCCGACCAGCCTAAGTCCCTGTACTCCATAGCGCTTCCCATCTGTCGATTATGAACGGCTCTACTTGATTTTAGATCCTATCGCTCCATCGTTCCGATAACTATTCAGAATCGAATATCCCGAGATCATGCGAGCCTGGAATCAGGCATGCCAAACAGGAATTTGGCGCCCTCGCCCAGGCTCCCTATAGTAGGGTCCGAAACGGGGCGGGAAGGCCCCGCTTGAGCGAGAAGGAGGAAGACATGGAGATGGATCGTCGGAATTTCCTGAAGGGCGCGGCCTTGGCCGGTGTCATGGCCGGCAGCGCTGCTCTTGCAACGGGATGCGCCCCCAACGTTCCGCCGGCGAGTCCTCTGCTGGGTACTGGCGAGACCTCAGGGGAGGGGGCCGGCGTGGCCTCGTCTCTTGTCTGGGATGACGAGGCCGAGGTTGTTGTCGTGGGCTGCGGCTCGGGCGGCGGCCCCGCTGCTGTGGAGGCTGGACGCGCTGGGGCCGATGTGCTCGTCATTGAGAAGATGGATTGGCTTGGCGGATGCATGCGCCGCTGTGGCGGCGGTCTCATCGGCTGCAACACCTTGGTGCAGAAGAAGCTGGGCGTGGAGGATCCGGGTCCGGATGTGCTCTACGAGTACATGACCAAGTGCGCCGCCGACAACTTCGATCCCGATTTGCTTCGCCTGTTTGTGGATGAGTGCGGACCGACGGTTGACTGGTTTATCACCCCGGTCTCCGAGGGCGGCATGGGCGGTACTCCGGTCGATGAGTGGGACTTCTCGACCCCCGAAGACGAAGGGCACACGGGTATCGTGAAGGCGGGCCTGAACGTGGGTGCTCCCAGCGATGTGGAGAACAATTACTGGCACGAGTTCGGCTATCCCGACGACATCGAGCATCGCCGTGTGCACTGGTTCCCGCCGAATCCCGATGATGTGGATCCGGGTGACCGCTTCTATGCGGCCTACACCGGCAATGACTTTGGCGCTGGCCATGGCTCCACGGGCGGCGGTGGCACGGGTCTGTGGAGGCCTATTGAGGACGAGCTGAACAACCTGGACAACGTGCGTATCGAGATGGAGACCACCATCACTAAGATCCTCACCGACGATGACGGCATGGTCATCGGCGTGCGCGTTGAGCCCACCGACGGCGGGGATGCGCGCAACATCATGGCGAAGAAGGCCGTCATCATCGCCACCGGCACCTTCGTGGTGAACAAGGAGATGTACGAGAACTTCACGGGCAAGAAGTGGACCTATGAGGAGGATCCGAAGTCCATCGTGAACGGCTCCCCTTACAACACCTACCAGGCCGATGGCGCGGGCATTGCCGCTGCTATGGCCGTGGGCGCCGCCCCCCGTTACATCATGGAGGGCAACTCCGGCGGCCTGCGCATCAACACGAGTTCCCAGGCCATCGACAACTTCGGCAACGTCATTCCGCGTCTGTATATTACCTCCCGCGCGGTGGGCGGACTCTTTGCCGAGGACCACTACCCCCAGTGCGGTGTGTTCGTGACCTCGAGCATCATCACGGGTCGTCACGCCGGCCAGAACGCAGCTGCCGAGGAGCCCTGGTCTTAAGCGTGCCCTCGCACCTTCCAGCGAAGGAGGACAACCAATGAAGCGAAAAGGAAAACTCGCCGCAGCTGTACTCATCATGGCCGGCGCGATGGTGGCGCTTGGCTGCGCCTTGGGCTGTGCACCGCGCCACGAGGCCATGGTGCTGCCGGCGACTCCCGCTGCCATGGAGGGCATGGAGATGCCCACCGAGTTCGCCATGGACATCACCTGTACCGGCTGTCACAGCGAGGCTGCCGAGGCGATGCAGCAGACGGGATTCACGGGCGCTAACCATGCGACCCAGGAGTGCGTCTCGTGTCACAATGACGAGCAGGGGCTTGTCGCCGCCCACGCCAGTCGATTCGATGCCGAGGCGGCCGGTCGCGTCGTGGCTCTGACGAAGAGCCAGGTCGATCCCGAAACGTGCTATACCTGCCACGGCAGCATGGAGGAGCTTGCGGCGGCCACGGCCGATTCCGCGGTGCTCACCGACAAGCAGGGGAAGACGGTCAACCCGCACGATCTGCCCGAGGGGCATTTCGGCGCCAACGTCACTTGCGGGTCTTGCCACAAGATGCACAGCGCTACGGAGACCGCCACCTCGGCGCAGAATTCCTGCATCGGATGCCATCACGACAGCGTTTACGAATGCGGCACCTGCCACGCCGTCTAGGCCGGCCGGCGATTCGAAGCGCGGACGATGTTCCGAAAGGACGATAACCATGAACGAGACGAATAAACCGGGTGCTGTGGCATCCGAGGAGAAGCAGAGCGTGCCGGCCTCGGCGCGGCGTCCGAAGAAGCGCTGGCCCATCGTGGCAGGTGTGGCCGCGGCCGTCGTTATCGTGGCCGGGGCGGCGTTTTGGACCTGGCACGAGCAGCCCAGCTTCTGCGCTTCCATCTGCCATACCCCCATGGACCCCTACTACGTGACCTATGAGCAGGGCGCAGGTGGCGTGGGTTATGACAAGTACTACCACACTGTGGAAAGCACCCAGGGCATGATGGCCGCCGTGCACCGCGATGCCGACGTGACCTGCATGGGGTGCCATGTGCCGCAACTCTCCGAGCAGATTGGCGAGGGTATCGGCTGGGCGTCGGGAGGCTATACGGTCTACGACACCGACATGCAGACGACGGTGCTCCCGCAGCGAACCCTGGCCGATCTCACCGAGGCCCGTGCCATCGAGGACGACGCCTTCTGCATGAATGAGCAGTGCCACACGGCGGGTACCATGCCGGCCACCCGCGACGACTTGCAAGAGGCCACGGCCTCCGGAGCGGGTCGCAACCCCCACGACCGGCACCACGGCGACATGGCCTGCGATACCTGCCACAAGGCGCACACCCAGTCCATCAACTACTGCAGCGATTGCCATGACGACGCGCGCACGCCCGACGGGTGGCTTACCGTGGACGAAGCCGTGGACGCGGGCATTCTCGCACCGGCTGAGCAGCAATCCTAGGGCATCGCAGCCCAACCTTCCAGTGGCCCGGCCCCTTCCCCTCCCTTAAGGCGGGCCCCTGGCGGCTCCGGCTTCGCGCCGGGGCCGCTTTTTTTGCGCAGGGAGACCGCTCTATAACGAATGGGAATGGGCCATTCCAATTCTAGAGGGGCGCACCGCCGCCCCAAAGCTGTGGGAATGTCCTATAGTGAAGAGGTTGTGCGTGCAGATGCGGGAAGGGCAGCTCATGGATATCGAGAGAATGCGCGAGTTCATTGTGTTCGCGCGGACGCTGAACTTCACGGAAGCGGCCCGTGAGCTGCATATGACCCAGCCGAGTCTGAGCAAGCACGTGCGGGACATGGAGAGAGATGTGGGTGTCACATTGGTTCACCGTGGTACTCTCACGGCCCCCAACACCCTTACCATTGCCGGTGAGCGCTTCGCAGACTACGCCCGGCAGGCTACGGTGGCCTACGACGATATTGTCGAGGAATGCCGGCGTGTCGATGCGGCGGATCTCCCGATGAGGATCCAGGATGTGCGCCATGTGGTAAACGTCGTGTCGAATATTCGGGGGCTTTCCTCCCCCGAAGCGGAAAAGGCGATGAGCTACCAGTACGTTACTGGTACGGGCACTTTGGAGAAAATGCTTGACGACGATCTGGTGGATATCGCGGTGTCCCTGGAACCGACAGCCGACGGGGCCGCCCTGCGGGCGATGCTGTCAGCGGATACGTATGGGATCATCGCCCTGGAGCCGGAGCCGCTTTTTGTGCTCGTTGGTACCGAGAGCCCCTATTTTGGCCGCACGGCCATCACCTTGGATGAGCTTGCCGAGTGCTGGGCCATGCACGGCGAGGGCCCCTTCTTCGGGCATGCGCGGGATTCCATCGCCGCGGTGTTCGCCGAGCGGGGCTGCGACTTGCGTTTCCGTGCCCACACCGATCGTCCCTTTTGCGGCGGCGCCTATCCCTTAGGGCATCGTGATGCCAATATTTGCACCCGGCGCTTCGCTCGGTACTACCGCGACCTCGATGCTGAGGATTTCTCTAGCCTTGAGGTCGAGGGGTTCAGTCCAGTCCTGTACCCATTTGTCGTTTTTCGACATGATAACGATCATCCAGGTGTGGCGGCCCTGACCGCTGCGGCCCGCACTGCCGGCGTGCTGAGCTGAGGTGGTCGAACGGGGGGGGGGTCCTCTTTGACATTGCGCCGTCCTGGTGCGTGGAGGCGTAGCCCTCAGGTGCAGAATCGTTCGCAGCGCGATTCTGGAATCTGCTCTTTATTGCGAGCTGGCTGCAATTGGTGGGGCGCTGCCGCCCGTGGGGCGCAGTCCGCAGCCGATACTGCCGTTCTCCCCACGGTCGTATCAGGCTGCTTCTCTTAGGGCAGCTAGCGTGTTTCTCGTCGGCGACGGCGCTCTCCCTGCTCGTTGGCGTGCTCAGCGGCCCGATCCTCGAAGGCCACGTGGCTTATCAAGCTGTTGGGAAGCAGTCCCGGGTGTTTCTCGCAAGGCTGATCCGTGCTATAATCTGGCTAAGTTAGCCAGAAAAGGAGGTCGCCATGCTGCAGGCCAATGTTCTCGAGGCGAAAAACGGGCTGTCGGGCTTTCTGCGCCTCCTTGAAGGCGGCCAGGAAGATTGCATCGTCATTGCCCGCCACAACAAGCCGGTGGCGAAGCTCGTTCCCTTCGATGAGGCTCCTCCGTCCAAGCGCGTGGGGGTGGCAAAGGGGCAGGTTCTCTACGCCGATAACTGGGATTCCCCGGAAACCAACGCGGAAGTGGCTGCTTTGTTCGGAGACCCTGCATGAGGGCGCTTCTCGACACGCATATTCTTCTGTGGGCGCTCACCGACGATGTGCGCCTTCCCCCGGTGGCGAAAACGATCATCTGCGATGCCTCCAATGCGATTTTCCACAGCGCTGCGTCATCGTGGGAGATAGCCATAAAGCACGCCTTGCATCCCGACCGCATGCTCATCGGCGCGGCGGCCCTTCTGGACTATTGCCGCGAGGCGGGGTTCCAATCGCTGCCGGTGATGGATCGCCACGTGCTCGCCCTGGAGACGTTGCGCAGGCCCGCGGACGTACCCCGGCACCATGATCCGTTCGATCGCATTATGGTGTCCCAGGCGAAGGCGGATGACTTGATCTTCATCACCCACGACGCGCTCATAGGCGGCTATGAAGAACCGTGCATTCTTATGGTGTAGGCGCGTCGGCTAACGAGCGGCAAGGTGCAAGCGAAGGGAGGCTCTATGGCGCAGGTGGAGCATATCGAGCACGGTATCGAGCCGGTGTTCGACGAGCGCTCGGAGGTGCTCGTGCTGGGAACCATGCCCTCGCCGGCCTCGCGGGAGGCGGCGTTCTTCTACGGGCATCCGCGCAACCGCTTCTGGCCGGTGCTGGCGGCGCTGTTCGACGAGCCGGTGCCCGAGGACAACGCCGAGCGCACCGATTTGCTGCTGCGCCACCATATAGCGCTGTGGGACGTGCTGGCCTCCTGCGACATCGAGGGCGCCTCCGACGCCTCCATCGCAAACGCCCGGCCCAACGATTTCTCTCGCATTTTGGGCACGGCACCTGTGCGGCGCGTGTTCTGCACCGGTGCCACCTCGGCGCGGCTCTACGGGAAGCTCTGCGAACCCGATACGGGAATAGCCGCGGAGAAGCTGCCGTCCACAAGTCCCGCCAACGCCGCCTGGTCGCTGCCACGGCTCGTGGAGGCCTATCGGCCCGTAGCCGAGGCGGTCACGCCCTTTGAGCCGGCGGCGCTCGATGTGCCTGCGGTGGTGGCGCTGGAGCAGGCC
>OLNT01001028.1_pt1 | contig 16242 bp, 9 predicted proteins | sample 1672641 | NCBI WGS metagenome assembly OLNT01 (sample SAMEA3136708, study PRJEB25190) | human gut metagenome
ACGTGGTGTACGGCATCGTGGGCCTGAAGACCCACTGCAAGCTGAGCCTTGTGGTACGTCAGGAAGCCGACGGCCTGCGCCGCTACTGCCATGTGGGCACCGGTAACTACAACCCGAAGACCGCCCGTATCTACACCGATCTCGGCTTGCTGACCTGCGATCCGGTGGTCGGCCAGGATATGACCCGCCTGTTCAACCAGCTGTCCGGTTATGCTCCGAAGTCGAGCTTCCACCGCCTGCTGGTGGCGCCGCGTACCGTGCGTTCCGGCTTGATTCAGCGCATCCGCCGCGAAGAGGATGCCGCACGCGCAGGCAAGGAAGCATGGATCAAGATCAAGGTCAACTCCATCGTTGACGAAAAGACCATTGACGCGCTGTACCGTGCAAGTCAGGCCGGCGTGAAAATCGACATCGTGGAACGCGGCATCTGCGCGCTCAAGCCGGGTGTCCCGGGACTTTCCGAGAACATTCGTGTGCGTTCCATTCTGGGTCGTTTCCTCGAGCACAGCCGTATCTACGCATTCGCGAACTCCGATGGCCCGCAAATCGGTGAAGGCCCGGCCGCAGGTCCGGAAGTGTGGATCGGTTCCGCCGATCTGATGCACCGCAATCTCGACCGTCGAGTCGAAGCGCTGGTGCGCATCACCGCTCCAGAGCAGATCGACGAACTGATCAAGTACGTGGATCTGCAGATGGCTGATTCCACCACCTCGTGGCATATGGCAGCCGACGGCACCTACGTGCGCCATGCGAAGGATGAGGATGGTCGCCCGCTGGTCGATTCCCAGGAATATCTCATCAAGAAGCATACGCGCCGACCGGCAAGGCACTAAGTTTCGCGAAAATGGCCGATTCTGCAATTGCGGGATCGGCCATTTTCGTTGCGCAATCATGACCAATAACCACGCCTACCACTTACAATGAAAGATATGAGCGAGAACATGAGACGTGTCGTAGAAGCCGCCGGGGGTATTGTATGGCGGTGGAAAGCCGGTAGCGAAATCGCTGAAAATCCAGCAATTGCAGCACAGAAATCTCCAAAAGAACAACTCAACAGCATTGAAGTGTGCATCGTGCATCGACCAAAGTACGATGACTGGAGCTGGCCGAAAGGCAAACTCGAGCAGGGCGAATCACATCGTCATGCCGCAGTGCGAGAAATCGGCGAGGAGACAGGCGTTTCCATCGCCCTCGGCCCGTATCTGTGCGAAGTCGAATATCCGCTGTCCGAAGAAGGCAAGAAAACCCGGCATTCGCGCGATCGCGCCGTCGACACCAAGCACACTTTGTATTGGATGGCGCAGCCAATTTCCGGAGATGATGCGGAACATCTGCTTGACGCATTCGGTCCCGTGCATCGCGCGGATGTAGGCGAAATCAACGATATCGTGTGGGTTTCCGTACGTGAAGCACGTAAAATCCTCACACATTCCACCGATAAAGACACCCTCGCCATCTTCGTGGACCGCGTACAAGAGGGTGCCGCAACCGCGCAGAATCTGCTGATCGTGCGCCACGCCAAGGCTGAATCGCGCAAATCGTGGAAAGGCACCGACGCGAACCGGCCGATCACTCCGAAAGGCGCGGCCGCGGCATTCGCACTCAACCGCGAACTTGCCTGCTACAACCCAACCCGACTCGCAACCTCACCATGGCTACGCTGTCAAGAAACATTGCAGGTGCTTAGCTGGCAGACCGAACGCTCGATGGAACACATCGACGCGCTCACGGAAGACGCCTTCGCCGAACACCCGACCATCGCATGGCTGGCGTTCCTCAAGCAGATCCAGCTCACGCTCGAAACCCGCGAAACCACGGCGATCTGCATGCACCGACCGGTAATCGGGGGTATGTTTGACCATCTGCGCGGACTGTGCGCTCGCAAAGCGCTCTCCAAGCAGCTCATCGCCAAAACGCCGTTCATGCCTACCGGCACCGCCGTAGCGCTGTTTATAATCGATACGCCGCAAGGTCCCAGCATTATCGATATTCAAAAGGTTTCACCCATTGTCTACTAACATGCATTACGGTTCCGGCTCGGTTATTCCAAGCCGTTCCGCCGGTTTCACCAACACTGGATCGCCGCGCCCGGCCCGCCCGGGGCAGCTCGACCAGATGATGGCCGACAATATTGCGGGAGGTGCCGATCCGGCACAAATCAACGAGATGAGCCACGCCTCGGCGGCCGCGTTGCTGGACCGCGTGCATCACACGCAGGACGCCGAACTCGTGGAACGCGTGCTCACGCTGGTGGACCGCGAAGGCGTTGACGTGATCGCCGAATTATGGAGCAGATCCGAGCCGGATTCGCTGCCGGGCATTCTATGGCGACTGTATGTGCTGCGCACGTGGATGCGGAAGAATCGTGAGTCGATCGCACGATTGTGGCGCGTCGGAGAACCGGTCGCAACTACCGCTTCGGCAATTGCCGGAGTCGATCAGGCACCCACGGAAGATGACATTGCACACACCGCCGATTCGATTCTGGCGGGCGCATTCACCGGCGATTTCGCGATTGCGTTGGAACGTGCGGCGGCGTTCACCGACGTGGTTGCGTTGGGATTGCGCATTGAGGCACGAAATATGACCTCACGCTTGGAGGCGAGGAATTCAGAGGCAGTACAAGCGGAAAGCTCGGACGCCGCGAAAAAGCAAGCACGCACGAAAGCGGCCCGCTTGATGCACACGGCCGGCAATCTGTTTGTCACCGCCAAGGATTTTCGCCATGGGGCGAATCTGTGGAGGCGAGGAAAACTGGAGTAGCGCGATCTGGAGTAGCGCAATCCACCTCTTACCCCCTAATAAAAGTGCCGCACAGCAATCGCAATATCAATTTGCGACACGGCGTACCGTGCGGTCTGCAGCATCTGTAGAATAGGAATTCGCGCCGGGCCATGCATAGCCCCGGGCTCCATTTTTTGCCGCTGCGAGCGGCCTTTGCGCCGACAGGCGCTTTCGTGGTTCGGCGCTTTCCCTCTTCTTAAATTTCGTTGCTTTTTCATACGATTTTCAGCGTCTTTCTTGACTCCTTTCCCGGCTCCCGCGCTTTTCCTCGCAATTATGGACTACGCTTAGAAAACATGGATATTCATGTTTTGAACCACCCGCTGGTGGACCATAAGCTCACCGTTCTTCGCGACAAGAACACCCCGTCCTCCACGTTCCGCGAGCTCGTTTCCGAACTCGTGATGCTTGAGGCTTACGAAGCCACCCGCGACATCGCAGTCGTGGACAAGCCGATCGAAACCCCGGTCGCTCCAATGGTAGGCAAGCACATCGCTGCCCCGGCACCGATCATTGTGCCTGTGCTGCGCGCGGGTCTGGGCATGCTTGACGGCATGACCAAGATGATTCCGTCCGCCGAAGTCGGCTTCCTTGGCATGAAGCGCGACGAGGAGAACCCGACCCAGCAGATCACGTACGCGAACCGTCTGCCCGACGATTTGAGCGGCCGTCAGTGCTTCCTGATCGACCCGATGCTCGCCACCGGCGGCACGCTGGTCGCAGCAACGCATTACCTGGCCGAGCGTGGCGCGAAGGATGTTACCGCCGTGTGCATTCTGGGCGCTCCGGAAGGTCTGAAGTTCGTTGAGGAGAACCTCGACCCGTCCATCAAGTTCAAGCTGGTGCTGTGCGCCGTCGACGAGAAGCTCAACGACAAGTGCTACATCGTGCCAGGCTTGGGCGATGCCGGCGACCGTCTGTATGGCGTGATCGACTGACCGAAGCAGAGCTCAACCGAATCGGTCCAATCAGTCAATCGAGTAAATCGAATAAAAAAAAACGGCCTGCCACAACGCAAATCATGCGGCGGCAGGCCGAAATCATATGTAAAAACCTCTACCGCTCATCGGGCACGAACGCCTCGAAAATATGATGGTCGAACCAGTCATCGCACTGGGCGAGCTCATCGCGGCTACGCACCGTCCACGACACGGGAACGACACCCATGAAACGAGCCAACCGCACCTGCGGACTGTTGCCGCCATGCCAGTCGTAGGCGACGAAATCAGGGCGGGAAATCCAGTCGAAAATCAACGCACCGGCCGCATATTCCTTGGCGAGCGCACCCGGATCAGACGGCTTCCCCTCCCCCTGCGGCCACCAGGAAAGCTGGCCACGGCACACTTCCGGACGGTTCTCCTTATACCAGTTGACGGCGGCCGGATTGAACGATTCGATCACATACGCACCGGAATAGGCTTGCAGCAGCGCGTCGCCCTTTTCCATAAGCTCGACATCGCGCGGACCCCACTTGGAATTGTCGTCGAACTTGTATTCAACGATCAGCGGCACACGACCGGCCACTACCTTGAGCACGTCGGCGAACAGTGGCACATGCTGGAAGTATCCGTCCGGAGCACTGTCGGGGGTAGTGACCAGCGGCGGCTTCTCCAGCGAGCCCGACAACGGCGCTGCCACAGCGGCACCCGGGGCATCGGTTGGGAACAGCGGGATGCGAGTCAGCTCATCGTAGGTAAGATCGGCCACGCGGCGTGGATCTCCGGCGACGCGCATCAGATCGCCGTCATGCACCACTACGATTTCGCCGTCGGCGGTCATCTGCAGGTCAAGTTCGATGCCGTAACCCGCCTCACAGGCCGCCGCGAATGCCGCAAGCGAGTTCTCCGGAGCGATCGCCCCGGCTACGCTAGGGCTGCCATAGCCGGCCTTCATGGCCATGCGACGTGCCAGCGCCACATATTCGCCGCTTTCGCTGGCGTACTGCGCGGTGAGGCCGGAACCTGCGTCATGTAGGCCGCGATGCGCATACCACACGTCGGGCACGGCTGGCACATAGTTGCGACGCTTGTCGGAGAAAGTACGCGGGGCGATTGCCCATACTGCGGCGCCCGCAGCGAGTGCACCGCCCACTAGCACTTTGTTGACGAATGATTTGGACATGGGCTTTCCTCCCTTACATGGCCGTTCGCGCATTCTCTCGCGTTGGTTCGCACCGTTCACGGCCATCGAATCTGTCTCTTCTGAGATTAGCCCATAAATCACAAAAAAGCCGTCATCTACGCAATACGCGATCGCCTGTTTGTTGAGCGTCCGTCATCTCCGATAACGTACAAACCCATTTGGTACTTTCGTGTTAATACGAAAGGCAAAATTAGCATGAAAGTATCAGCTAAGGAAGATTCAAAGAACGACTTCCTCCCGTCTGTGACAAATCGGTAACAAACCGACCAGTAGTGACCCAAGCAAAATTTGCACGTAAAGAGCAACAACAGGGAAGCGAGGTAGCACGTTGCCAGTAATCAGTATGTTTTCGGCATCATCACAATGAATGTAGGCGGCCACAATCCACCTCATATCCATACAAAATATCAAGGATATAAGGCTTCATTCACACTTGGAGGGGTTGCCGGCAACGCACTGTTGTCGATTTGTGTGACGGTGACGTCGGGATTGCCGACCGGCAGATCGTTGTAGGCGTGTCCGGCGACGCTGGGCGCGGTACTTGCGTCGGCCGCGTTGGCTGTCTGCATGGTTGCGATTGCTCCCGTGCATAAGGTGGCTGCGGCTGCGATGCCTGCCACCAGCGTCTTCATCGACGCATGTGAGATGTGCGAAAAGCTCATGAATATTCCTGTTTTCACGATTGGATATTGAAAAGTCCTCTTACGGATTGCTTAGGTTACGTTGGTATTCCTCGTGCGATCCGTAAGAGGACTTGAGCAATTGCTAGCGCTAGTCGCGGTTGCGGCGCGTCAGCATGATGGCGGCTCCCGTCAGCAGGACGATCATTCCTACGACGGCGATGCCGATGACATTGCTGCCGGTGCTGCTGATTGCGGCACTGACTTCAGACTTGGAAACCGGCTTGTTTCCAGGCTTGGCATTCGGCTTGGGGTCGGTCTTGTCGTCATCCGGCTTCGGTGCTGGCTTGAGTTCAAGTCCGGCGATGGCCTCGGTCAGCTGCTTGACTGCGGCATCCGCATCAGCTTGGGTGGCGTTCTCATCGTTCAGCACCTTGGAGGCGGCATCCACTGCTTCAGCCAACTTCTTGGCGCTGGCTTCGGTGTAGAGGTCACCGCTGACGCCCTGTGCCTGGTCAAGAACCGTCTTCAACTCAGTGGTATCGGCTTTCTTCACCAGTGTCTGCTGGGCTTCTTCAAGCTGCTTGATGGCCGCATCCACCTGATCCTGGGTGGCGCTCTCGTCCGCATACACCTTTTGAGCGTTACCCATGGCTTCGGAGAATGCCTTCCAGCTGTTCGGCGTGAAATTAGCTTGTTGCACGGAACCGGCTGCGTTGATGGTGGATTCGAGCCTGCTCTTGTCCACGCTTGGTTCCGGATCAGGGGTTGGAGCCGGGTCAGGAGTCGGTTCTGGATCAGGAGTGCTTTCCGCAGCATGCACGCCCCACTCGGCAACCGCCAGACCGAAGGTGACGCCCTCGGCGGTCGGCGGATCAAGCACCAAGCGCAACGACGTTGTCTTCACCGGAGTGAACGTGGCCACGCTCCAGCCTTGAGCATCGTCAGAGGCACGTGAGGCCGGGGAATTACGCACGGTGGAGTATTGCGCATTCTCCACATCCTTCCATATACCATCAGAAGCCAAGTACTGAATCTTCCAGCTGTCCGGAACATCCAAACCACCCTTGGCATCATTACGCTCCGCGAAGTTGGCCCAGAACTGCACACGGCTGGAATCGACGGTGGCTTCCTTGCTCCAGGTGTACTGCGCATACATGCCAGCGGAAGCTTGACCCCAGCTGCCCCACACGCGGCCATTCACATCGGCGTCATCATCAGACGGCCACGTATCGTCAACCAGCACACCATCGTTGAGCTTGCCGGAAGCCGGAGACCAGCTCGCCTCGGCACTCACCGTGGTGTCAATGGCCCTGCCTTCAATCCAACCAGTCAACGGAGTATCGGGCTCCGGCTTGGGATCCGGCGTCGGCTCAGGATCAGGATCGGCACCACCATTCGGATCGGCGACCACATGCACTGTAATCTTGGCCTGCGAGCTTGAACCCTCAGCCGTGCCGGACACCTCATAATCGCCGATGGTGTCCAACTTGACACCGGCAACACTTGCCTCATCCCACATAACCGTGCGATCGTCAAGCATGCCGTTGGGGAATCGCACCGGAACCACAGACGGCAAAGCCACCGACTTGGAATTCTGGTACACCGTCTGTTCGATCGGTTGAGCCGCACCAGCAGTCTGAGACTGCGCGTCGGAACGCACGCCAATAGTGGCCTTGGTTCCAGCGAGCGCGCCAATAACCGTTCCGGAAACCGCAAACTCGCTATCGGAAGCAAGCTGATCGTCAGTGATGGCATCCCACGCAACACTCAAGTCACGACGGGAACCGTCCGTATAGCTGGCACTCACCGTCTTCGGCAGATTCACATCGGCAGCCTTGCTGCCAGTCTGCACCATACGATTCACGCCATCCACGCTCACCGGATCAAGCGCATACGCCTCAAATTCGGTAGCACCAACAATGGAGCCCTTCGGGAACAGCACACGCAACTTGTTCGTCTCCACCGTTTCGGCAAAACGAACCTCATTGCCTTCACCCTGCATCGTGGTATAAGACTGGCCGGCGGCAAGCTTCACATCCTGCCAATCGCCATTCTCATCCGCATACTGCAACTTCCACAACTTGACCATCGGCACACCGCCACCGTCAGTCCAGAAGAACAGCTTCGCCTTCTTCAACGGAACAGTGCCATCCCAGGCAAGCTGCAGCCACGGCTCGGTACCGGTATTGTCACCCCAATTATTCCAAGTCTCATTCGGAGTATTGGTATACAACACCTGACCGTCGATAACCTTCTTGGCATTGTCCTTCGCCTGATATGGATTGGTGAAGCTGGCGCTCGCAGTGGACTGTGAAGCCACATTCACCGTGCCGTCGGAAGGAATGCCGTGAACGGTGACTTCCTTGAAACCGGTCTTCTCACCGTCGAATGCGGTGAGTTTGAGCACATAGTCACCCTCACGGTTGAACGTGACCGTAGTGTTGGCAGCGGTTGCGTCGACGAACTTCGCTTCGCCGTTTTCAGGGCCAGACACCTGCTCCCATGTGGTGGTGAGCGTGTCAGACGGCAGGCCGTCGTCCTTCACCGTGCCCACCAGCTGCGCACCGGACGAGGTGCTGCTGGCAATGTAGGCGTCAACGCTTGGCGCCTGGTTCGTAGTTTCGTCTTCCGGCACAATGTCGGTTTCGTAGGCCTGAATCTCCTTCAAGCCAATGGCCTGACCTGCTTGCGGAGTGAAGGTGGCACGAATGGCTTTGGCCACGACCTTGGAGAACTGCACGCGGTTGTAGTTGGCTCCCGCGTAAGTAGGCGTACGCACCTGGTTCGGCAGGACATGCCATGCGCCGGCCTCATCCTGATATTCAAGCGTGTACACCGACGGCTCACTGTAGCCGGAAATCGTCTGGCTGGACGAGGTCTGGTAGAAGTACAAACGCACGTCGTCGATGTTCTGCACGCCATTCTTGAACGTTACGGTCAGCGAATCCTTGGCGTTCTTGGATCCCTTGGTGCCCCAGAAGGATTCCATCACGTTCTTGCCGTCCACTGCATTGGTTGCCGGGTATCCCTTGGTTTCGTAAGTGGCTTCCACATCGGCGCCCTTGGCCACGTTGGTCTGGCTCTTGGATGCTTCGTCCACGTTCTGTCCGGACTGCGCGAAGATCTGCGTAACCCTGCTGTTCGATGCATAGGTCACTTCGTTGGCGTTCGGCATTGTGGCGGTGGTCGCGCCGGTGATCACCGCTCCGGAATCATCGGCAACCTCAACGGTTCCACTGGCCGGATCGTAGATGAGGTGGGCGAGCTTATCGGAGGTGAACACGGCGTTGCCGTCCACATACAGGGTGTATCCCTTCGGAGCGTTGTAGGTGCCGTCGTTGTTCCATACGATCGACAGATCCTGCCCGTGGTAGCTCAGGTTGTTGACGGTGAAGTGGTTCCAACCGGGAATCTCGATCGGATTGAGTTCGATCTTGTTGTCTTCACGCGGAACCATACCTGCCACGTCTTCCACAATCGTCCAGTTGGTGGTGCCAAGCTGGGTGTGGTGAATCCAGGAACGGTAGGTGATTTTTCCACCGTTCTTGCTGGCGTCGGCGTTCTTCTCCGGAATCGTGCTTCCTGCGGAATTATTATCCATATTCCAGAATTCGTTCTGGTCCGGATACTGGTTGTCGCCTCCTTGATAATGCGAGAACGCAACCCAATACAGCAGTTTCTTGAACGATTCGTTCGTGATATATCCGTTGTCTGCAGCATTATAATCACGGATTCCCGCAGAATAGATTTGCAGCAGCGGAGTTGCATTGATAATGGAGAAATTGTTTGATCCTGGGAAATTCAGCGCCTTCTTGTCTGCCTGATTTGCAGTGAAGAACGGGAAAATCGGGAATTCGTCGGCATCTTCGAACAAGCGCAACGCACTATCGTAATCATCATTGCCGGTCGGCATCAGACCTTCGGAATACGGATAGTAGTTGTTGAGTTCCTTGTATTTCGCGAATTGACCGTCGTTCAGCCACTTGTGCAGCAGCAGTTTGCTGTCGGAATCCCACAGGTTGTCGAGCACATCCTGCTTGATGGCGTCGGCGATCTGCTGCATTTCAGCGGCTTTTTCGGTGTCTCCGGCAGCCTTGTATGCTTGCGCGGCGGCATTGGCGTTGGCCCACATGTTGGCGGAACCGTCGGCACGGTCCATACGCTGGCCGGAACGACCGGGTTCGGAGAACGACACCGCGTCGGCATCGTTGCCGGTCATGGACCACCACGACCAGTCGATCAGATTGTTGCCGTTGCTATTCTGGTTGTCGTTGCTGTCTGGCTCGCTTTGCGAATTGAGCAGACCTTTGACATCTTCGGAACCGTAATCACCCAACGCTTCAGCCAATGATGACGGGCCGCCGTGCACCTTGTAGGAGTCCCAACCGGCCTTGGTGATGTACTGCGTGTAGCTGTGGTTCCAATTGGCTGGATCGCCCGGATTGTCGTGGTAGTAGTAATACCCGGACTGGCCTTTCTTAGCTGTCTGCCCGGCCGACACCCAAGTGCCGTACGAGTATTCGGCGTTACGGAACCACTTGGTGTCGTTGATGAACATGCCGGATGTCAGCACGATCTGGTTGTTGTATCCGAGCACGCCTTCGATGGAGGTCGGATACTGGAACGTATTGCCCGGCATATTGGCGTCCAACATGTTGAAACGGCTCAGCCACCAGCGGTAGAACACAGTTTTGTCGATATTGTGTTCCTGGGTTTCCACGTAAGGAATGTTATCGACCCACCACTGGTTGTAGGTGGTCACGGAATCCTTGTAGGAAGCGGCCGGATCGGTGAGATCGCCGTTGAATCGGGCTTCGTATTCCGCGGTGGAGTCCGGCAACTCGTTGGCGATCAGGCCAAGCTGCAGCTTGGTGGTTTGTGGCACGTTCGCTTCCAAGGTGAGGGTGGAAGCGAGTTTGCCGTTCTTTACGGTGAAACCGTTGCCGGAGAACCGTGGATAGATGGTGGTCAGATCGTTCTTCACATTGAAGCGACCGGTCAGTTCAGTGTCGCCGTCATTGCCGTCTTGTGCGAATGGCGAGGCTGCTGTCAGCGTTACGTCACCGCCGGTGGTGCTGGTGATGGTGAAATTCGCGACCATCACATTGGTGTAGGTGATGTACTTGACTTCGGTGACGGTAATGGTCTTGTCGCCGTTGGTGAATTCCGTGGTGAAGTAGCTTGGCGTCTGCTTGCGCTTGTCGGTGTTCTCGCGCAGGGTCTGCTTGGAACCGCCAATGCTTACCTCAACGGTAAAGCCGTCGTTGCCGGTCTGATCCCAGTATGCGACATCTCCTACGAAACCAAGTGCTTCTGGCGTATGCGTGTACATGAATGCGGCACGGCCACGTGAGAACAGGTATTCGTTCTTGTCTGCGCCCGCATAGTTGTAGTCGCCAGCATCGTTGGTGCCGGTACCGTTTGGTGCGGTGCCTGTGCGCGTCAGCATCTTGTCGATCCAGAAGTCGTGTGCGGTGTCGGTTCCGGCACCGTTGGCAACATCCGCATCGAACACCTGCTTGAGGTAGCTTGTCGAGGGATCGAAAGCGACGCCGGTGCCCGCAATCGGGTCGGCGGCCCCCTTGAAACTCGGATACCCCATGGCAGAGTTCGGATTGGTCAGCGCGTCATTGGCGTATGCGGTCGTCACACCGCCAGACAACAGTGTGGCCACTGCCGTCAGCACGCCCAATGACGTGACAATCCCTTTCTTCCTTGTTGATGGTGTCATCAATTCCTCCTACATGGACCATCGTTGGCCCTTGGTTGCCAAGGCTCGTTCCCTGGCATCCAACTTTCTTTCTGTAGGAATGAGAGTCGTGCGATGGACATGAGATTGGAGCGTCCACCGACATTTCAAGAATACATGACGCGAATACGGTTTCGCAAATTTTCTTTCAGTTTTCTCCAATGCTTTTCTAAGTGAACTGCCATACGATGGCTTTTATGCGAAAAGGAAAGTTTTCGCATTTTCCCGTCTTATACTAGGGGCTATGACAAAACCGGCCACCCCATAAGGGGCAGCCGGTCTCTCATTCCAGTCAGCGCGGCGCATTCGGCTCCAATCGATCACGCCGCGCTCACCCGCTTCCCGGCACCATGGCACTCATAGCGCCGGGTAGCAAGTCTTTCTTTTGTTTAGCTGCGCAACCACACGTTCATTTGGCCGAGTTCGCGGTTGGCCCATGCGTAGTAGGGCACCAGCTTGAGCGACGTCCGCTCATCTGAGGCGCCACGCTGAGCGGACATGTACAACGGGGCGTCCACGGCATCCGCAGCCTCACGAACGGCAGGCAACGTCACCGCGTCAACACCTCCAAGCAAATCACTCTCGAAAGTAACCGTGGCATCCGCAGCATCCACGCCATCAGCAAGACGGTACGTCCACAGATCGCCGGCATTATCGGCTTGCTCCGCGCAATAGACGAGCGGACCGCGCATCACCGCAACACGACCTGCATCGCAACGCACATGAGAGTTGGCACGCACCAATCGCACTGCCATATCAAGATCCAGCACCACATGCAATGCAGTTCCCGGAGCAACTGCGAAATATACGAAACCGTTTTCCGGAGCCGTCTTCACAGCAACACCATCGCATGTCAGCGCATAGGAATCAGCCGACCATGTGGGAATACGCACGCCGAAACGTACCGAATCAGCCGCCTCAGCGGGCAATTCCACCATGTACTCAATATGACCGTTCCACGGAAAATCGGAACGCTGCTCCACATGCAACCCGGAATCAAAACTTGCCTGATTCGCAATGAACTGGTGAGCGAGCACCGTGCGGCCGCCGTCACGTTCGGTATACACATAACGGTCCACCGACGCGATCAATCGCGCGACATTAGCTGGGCAGCATGCGCAGCCAAACCAATCGACACGATGCGAAAGCACATGATGCCGATCCGGATTGTCCGAACCGTCCGGCGAAGTCTCCAACGCATTCACATAGTAATACTGCTTGCCATCAAGGCTGATGCCCGCGATGGCACCATTGAACAGCTCACGCTCAAGTACGTCGGCGTATTCACCATTCGGTTCCAACAGAAGCATTTGGCGGGCAAACATGCTCATCGCCACAGAAGCGCACGTTTCGCCATACATGGTGTCGTTCGGCAGATCGTAATCGTACGTGAACGACTCCCCCACATGTGTGGAACCGATCGCACCCGTCACATACATGCGTTTCGACACGATGTTGTTCCAAAAACGATGCGCCGCATCCAGCAAGCCCTGATCGCCGGTAATACGCGCCACATGTGCGATTCCAGTGCACAAATAGGCCACGCGCACAGCATGGCCGTCAGCGGTCTGCTGCTCGCGCACCGGCTGCGCGGCTTGGAAGTACGTGGGCTTGTAGAATCCCAGATCCCGGAAAATGTAGTCGTTGTCGACAGCGGCGATCTGCTTGGCGTAGAACTGCGGATCCTGACCACGCACGTCGATGAGATACCGCGCCAGATTCAGATAGCGCTCCTCACCGGTCGCATCATACAGTTTCGCCAACGCCAATTCGATTTCCGGATGCCCATCAGCACCGTGGATCTTGCCGTCCTCCGGGCCGAAATTGGCATCGATGCAATTCGCCATACGGCACGCCACGTCAAGCGCCTGCTGGTTACCGGTCACCTCATGATAGGCGACAGCAGCCTCAATATAGTGGCCCATGACATACATTTCATGGCTTTGCTGAATCAGTGTGAAACGCTCACGATGCGCCCATTCACCGGTTTTGATTTGGTACGGAGTGTCCAAATATCCGTCCGATTGTTGCGCACGTGCGATGAGGTCGACGGTTTTATCGCACAGTTCCCGCAATTGCGGATCAGGATGATACGACAGTGCGTAAGCCGCTTCCTCCAACCACTTATATATGTCGGAATCCTGGAAGACCATGCCATGAAATTCACCGGCCTCATCACCGGCTGCGATACGCAGATTCTCCACGGCATGACTTTTATTATCGGCAAGCTGATTGCCGGCCGGATCATCCGGAACTTCAGTGGCAATCTCATCATTCATCACACCCCACTGATAGGGAATGACGGATTCAACGATCTGGTCGCGACGCTGCTTCCAGAAAGGAGAAGTAATAGTTACATTCATGATATTTCCTTAAGATTAAGGACTTCGCCAGCCCTTGACGGCTCTTGGCTACTCCGCCTTCGGTTCTGCTCAGGCTGGAGCCTGGAGACAGTCCAGTGGACTGTCTCCCAAGGGCTGACATCGCCAGATGTCAGCCCTTGACAGCTCCAGCCATAAACCCTTTGACGTAGTACTTCTGGAGGGCTAGGAAGAGGATGGCTGCGGGGATCATCAGAATTACGACGCCAGCTTCGGTGGCACCGTAATCAATGACGCCCATAGTCTGCTGACGCATGTTCACCAAAGCGAGCGGCAGCGTGGCGTTCGACGAACTCGACAGGTACAGCGGAATCATGAAATTGTTCCAAGCCTCAAGGAAAGCAAGCAGACCGACAGTGACCATCGACGGCTTGACGACCGGCACCAGAATCTTAATCAGCGACTGCAGGGAGTTGCAGCCATCGACCATGGCGGCCTCTTCCATATCCTTCGGAATCGCATCGAAAGCATTACGCATGATGAACGTGCTCATCGGCAGCTGGAACAAGGTAATAACCAAACCGACACCCAGCAAGGAATCGTTCAGACCAATATCCTTGTACCACACCATCAGCGGAATCAGCAGAGACGCATACGGCACCATCAAAATGGACAACGTCACCATGAATCCGAGATTGCGGCCCGGATAGTCGAAACGGGAGAACGAATAGCCTGCGAGCGTGCACACCACCACGGAGAACACCACGGCGACCAACGTCACCACCACCGAGTTGAACAGGTACTTCGGCAGGCCTTCCTGGTAGCCGAACAACGTCAGATAGTTGTTCACACCCCAGCCCTTGGATTGTGCGGAACCAGGCTGTGGACTGAACGAGCAGACCACCACCCAGATCAGCGGCGAAATGAAGACCAGGGCCAGCAGACCTTCGAGAATATAGACGATTACGCGCTTCCACAATGGAGTAGTCATGTGAGTTCCCTCCCCTTGCTCACTTGGTGTTGTCGCGCATACCGCGCATCTGGATGGAATTGATTACCACGAGGGCCGCAAGCACGATCAGCGACAGTGCGGCCGCCATGCCCAGATCCTTCTTGGAATCGAATGCGAAGTTGTAGATGAGCTGCACTACGGTCATGGTGGAATTGTTCGGACCGCCCTTGGTCAGAATGAAGAACTGGTCGAACGCGAGGATGGAACCGGTGACGCAGTAGATCAGGCACATCACGATGGTCGGCTTCATCAGCGGCAGGGTGATGGAACGGAAAATGCGCCACGTGCCAGCACCGTCCATGCGCGCGGCCTCATACAGGTCGCCAGGAATGGCCTGCAGGCCGATCATCATGAGCAGCATGTAGTAGCCGGAGAAACGCCAGACGATCACAATAATGGTAGCCCACAGCGCGCTCTGGCCGGTGGCGAGCACGGAGCCGCCCTCATCCATCAATCCGAAGAAGCTCAGGATCTTGGTGACGGGGCCCACCTGCGGGGAGTACAGCGCGTAGAACAGCAGCGAAGCGGAGGCGAGACCGGTTGCGGACGGCAGCAGGAAGCACGTGCGCAGCATATTGTTCCACTTGGTGCTTTCCTGCACGATCAGCGCCAGACCAAGGCCAAGCACCAGCAGGAAAATCGTGACGATCACGGTGTATTCAAGTGTGAACAACACCGACTGTCCGAGCAGTTTATTTTCGAAAACCTTGACGAAATTCTCAGGGAAATTCCAACCACGGTTACCGCCCATCAACGACCAGCGGGAACCGGCCATGATGACGAGCAGCACGATTGGCACGAAGAACAGCATGATGATCATCAGCCAATCAGGCAGCGCATACAGCAGGCCACGACGGGTTGTCTCCGCCTTGGCCTTGGAACGATGCGTCTTCACTGGCGCAGCGTTCTTGGAAACAGTAGTCATATTCCCTCCTTGGAACACTTTTGGCGACTCTCTCTTGAATCGTTCGGGGTTTTCGACATAAATGGCCAAGCGATTGGATATGCGTTTGAAAATGCGATTCCGTCTCGTGCGGCCGTTGAAATCCGCCATGAAGACCGACATTGTTTTTGAATTATTGTCGATCTTCATGGCAGACCACAACTGTGGTCTGTCGATTTTTGTTTTCGATATTCAGTTATTCGATATTCACTTGTTCTTAAGTTATGTAAATCGGGGAAAGGAGAAAAAGGAGGAGAAGTTCGTTTTCAGTGGCTCACCTCACTGCCCCAGCACGTCGGTGATGGCCTGGTTGTCGACCTTGAGATCGCCATCGCCCCAGACTGCGTTCTGAATGAGCAGCTGCCACGGGGAACCGGCTGCGTTGAAGGCCTCGTTGAAAGCTGCGGACTTCGGGGTCTGGCCATTGCCGTCGATGATTACGGAGTTGATGGTCTGGACGCGAGGATCGGCATCGTCGTAGGCGGTCTTCAAGGTCTGGATGTTGGATGCGGTGTCGCCGTTGGCTGCGAAGACTTCCTTCTGGGCGTCATCGCTCATGAGCCATGCGAGGAAGTTCCAAGCCTGAGCGACGTTCTTGCAGTCCTTGGAGATGCCCATGGCATCGCCGCCGAGGAACGTGGAGGTCTTGCCTTCCTTGGTGCCCGGGA
>OLNT01001033.1_pt1 | contig 16207 bp, 10 predicted proteins | sample 1672641 | NCBI WGS metagenome assembly OLNT01 (sample SAMEA3136708, study PRJEB25190) | human gut metagenome
TGCACCTAAAAGGTACCAAACACTCATATCCATACTTTTCACTCCTAACTTTTTTTGCAGGTCTTTCCTGCTTTTTCAAGAAAATGCTTTCTCACTCGCAAAGTGTTTTTATTTTATAAATTTTTATAAAATAAAAAATGGACGCCAAAACAATTATGTTTCAGCGCCCTTGCTTTTCATGCATTTATTTTTGCATTTTTGGGCTTGTAAGTCAATGTCAGTTTTGACTTAACTTTTTTAGTTCTTTGGGTGAAATTTTATTATATTGTGACAGTGAAATTTTACGATAACAAATAGTGCTTAATTATTTTAAGTCTTATGGCATTTTTACTTATTTTTTTTAAAAAGCTCATGAAACTGAGGAAAATCAACATTTTTTATTGTCAATAAAGAAAGTTATGATATTATTATTTGTTGAAGCACTTATGGTATAGCTATATTTTCCTGTATCAGAATTTACATAATCAACATCAAAAGACATATCAGGACTTGGATATTCCTTCAATTTTTCTAATTCATCAATACTATGAAAACATGGACGCATTACATGGCCATCTTCATCCCATGTACTACAACTACACTCTCCAAATTTATGTTTTCCATTTTCAAACATTTTCAATATTGAAATAATGTTGCTTCGCAATATATTGTCATCTAACTCATATATTACACTATTTGATAACTCTCTTTTTGATATAATATTTATCATACAACTTCTCACTTTCTCCATCCCGCTGGATATTTGTTTTTCAGATTATTGTTTACGAGTTTTCCAAATCCCAGTGGATGTCCTGCTGCCATAACTAGCTGCCAGCCTTTTCGCTTTTTTTCTCCGTTGATCAAATCGCTTACGTCAAGGGTTTCGCCGCGAAGATATCGCTGTAATCGTTCATCATCTGCTGGAAAGTCAAGTACCTGATCAAAATCCTGTGCACGGAGTGCGAGTGCAAATGGCTGAGACGGTTCAAATCTTTTCTTTTTGAATTCGCCCATGAAAAGGCCATTTCTCAGGAAATGTAATCCTCGTCCATCATATTGTGGTTCTGGAAGATAGTAAAGATTATCGCCTCGCACGTCAATTCTGCCCACATCATAAGCAAGGTTTACATGGGCGAAGAAGTCTTCTGCGGCTGCTTTTTGCTCTTTGCTTAAACTTTTACATTTTTCCCACCAAACGGAACTCAGTGTTTCTGTTTGCTGTTTCTTTTTAGCTTTTTTTGATTTTTTAGAAGCTTTTTCATCTGATTTCTGACTTATTTCAATATTTTTTCTATCAAATACAGGCTCGGCATCTTGCTGATACTTTATTGTATTCTCTTTTTTATCTCTGTTTAATATTTCGCTTGTATTTGCTTCTTGATTCATATGGAATGTCCTGTTCAGACCTGATTCTTTACTATTTTCTGCCTGAAGATAGTTTATATTCTGCATAACAGAATCCTGCTCATCCGATTTTATTTCCTGTTCTGCCCCGCTCTTTTTATGAAGAAGTGCCATAAAATGCCCTTCACCAGACATTTTATGCGGCCAGATTCTACGACAGAGTTTACAGCTTTCGTCAAAAGCTTCGTCTTTATAGGATGTGAGTCCTTCCGCAAAATTTTCGTAATCTTCCATTGGAACGACTTCCATATCCGGGCGTTCCTTTAAAAGATGAGTGATTGTCTTTTCATTTTCCAAAGGGGAAAATGTACAGGTGGAGTAAAACATCATGCCACCTGGAAGTAACATGTCCGCTGCCTGCACGATAATTTCCCGCTGTAATTTTGAAAAATATTCCGGACCTTTTTCTTTCCAGGAATCTACAACGGCTGGATTTTTTCTAAACATTCCTTCACCAGAACATGGGGCATCCACCATAATCTTATGGAAAAATTCTGGAAAACGCTCTGCAAGGACATGAGGTGGCTCATTCGTCACAAAACTATTGGAAATACCAAATAATTCAAGGTTACGAAGTAACGCTTTTGCTCTTGCTGTATTGATATCATTTGCCACTAAAAGGCCCTCTCCTTGTAAGGCTGCTCCAAGTTCTGTTGCCTTACCGCCAGGTGCAGCACAAAGATCAAGAACTCTCTCTCCTGGCTGCACTTTCAGTCTGGATGCCGGAGTCATGGCACTTGGCTCCTGTAAATAATAAAGCCCTGCACTATAAAAAGGATGCTTTGCTGGAACATCCTCTGCGTTGTAAAAATATCCATTTGAAATCCACGGAACTTTTTTTAAATGAAAAGGAGCAATTCTTTCGAATTCCTCCAAGTTCATCTTTAAAGTATTCACCCGCAGACCATATTGTCTCTGCCCGTCAAAACCGGTAAGAAACGCTTCATAATCTTCTCCTAAAATCTCTTTCATGGAGTCAAGGAAAGACTGTGGTAAATCTGCCATTGAAATATCTCCTTATTGTTTGTTATTTATTCTTAGAACATGTTTGAAAAATGCTCTAGAGCGTGTTTGAAAAATGCTTTCTGTAAGATGTGCGTTACAATTTGCGAGAGATTTTGCCTGAATGAGGGCGGCGTAGTGTGGGCTACGTCAACTGAATGAAGGCAAAATATACCGCAAATTGGGACGTGCAGATTGCAGGAATGATTTTTCAGACACGCTCTAGTGAAATGTTCGTCCCGCTTGCTGTGTATTATGTACATTCTGCTCTGCCAGAGAACTTTTTGCTAACACATCTTTTTTCTGTTTTAATAACTCTTTTATAATTTCTTTTCTGGTGATAATACCGATAAACACGTTACGTCCATCTACAACTGGCACAAAGTTCTGATTAAGGATATGATTATCTAACTGCTCAATATCCGCATCAATACTTACTGGTTTGTAATCCCAGCGAAGACGCATGGACTTCACATGAGACTTACGCATTACTTCCATATCCATATGATACTCTTCAATGAGATTCCAGAGGAAATCTCCCTCGGAAATTGTTCCGACATAGCGCCCCTTCTCATCAATGACCGGTACCGCCTGATAACCATGTTTATGAATGACACGCAATGCCTGTGCTACGGTGTCTTCCTGATGTATGTATGTTACTTCACTTTTAGGAATCAAATAAAATGATATATTCATAATAATTCTCCTTCTCACCCTTGCTTCAATCCCCAGAGAAAATGTATACTCTCTAAGTTCAAGAATGCCTCGGCATTCTTGCTGCGAGATGCGCGTCATGCAATGCATGACATACTCCCAAATAAATGCTTCCCTTTAATACATACACATCATAACATAAGAAAAGAGATTTCGGTAGCCTTTTGCGAAAGCTTCATAAAATCTTCATAATTGTGTAATTTCTGGGTTGCCGCAGGCAAGAGCAGACGCATCCAAGGTGAGAAAATTTTTTGACAGTTGCACTCAAATTTTTGAGGCGTACGCGAGTGCGTACGTTGATGAAATTCGGGTGCGACTGGCGGAAAATCAGCCACAAAAAACAAGTGCAAGAAAGATTCCGAGCGTACATTTTTACTTCAGTATGCAAAGAACAAAATTCATCCTTGCCTGCGGCGAACCAAAATTAGAAATGTTTCTCAATATATGGAGCCATCACTTTTTCGAATTCCTCATCTCTAGGCCACCACTGATCATGTGTTGTCTCTTCGATTGGCTGTCCCTGAATATCATAAACAGTTATTTTCCCCTCTGGGTTGCCCGTAAATGCAGCAAGTTCTTCAAATTTTACCTTTACGACATTACCTGCATCAGCAAAGTCTTTTTCTGCATGGTCTGTAACATACAAGTAACTCTGTACAAATGTATTATCAAAGTATTTATCTTTTTTAATCTGCTGATGGATATGTCCGATATATGTGAGCTGCTCTTTTTCCAGAAAAAGTCCTAACTGTTCTTTAATCTGGTGAACCATAGCTTCTTCGTGTGTTTCTTCCGGGTCAATGTGGCCGGATGTAAGTATGTCGTATGCTCCTTTGTAAACTATATCGTCCTTTGCTCTCTTCTGTAAATAGAGCCAGAGCTGATCATCCTTTTTCTCTGCTAACCAGAAATGGACTACCTGATGTAAGAGTCCCTGTGTATGTACTTCTTCGTATGGTGCAACACCGATTACGTTATATAAGCTGTCATAAATCTTGTAATTTTTTTCTTCCATAATGTCCTCCCTGCATGTATGCGTTTATGCTAGAGCATATTTGAAAAATCATTTTTCAAACACGCTCTAGTGTACCGCCAATCGGTACGCTAGGTATTTTCCTTCCCCTATTGTATCTCATTTTTAGGAAAATACCAGAGTTTTTTTACTATTTAATTCATTAAGCGAACTACAGACGAAGCCATTGCCCCCAATAAGGCATATTTGTGATTTTAGTCGCGGCGCGTTGAATGTTCGCTCCACGCGCTCGCATCCAACACTTGCTCCGAGACCACAAATATGCCTTATTGGGGGCAATGGCTTCTGCGCTGTGGCTGGAGAAGATGAATTAAACACGAGGAGGAGATTTGGAGACAGAAGCTGATGTCTTCTGCTTACTTGAGAATGACTGGGAATAGAGGGGATGAGTTGGCTTTTTATCTTATTGTTGTTATTTTGCTATATTCCGTATAGAACGTGTTTAAAAAATGCTTTCTGCAAAGTTACTGTTACTGCAAAAAAGAAGATTTCTAAAAAAAGCTCCATTTATAATGCGCTTACATACTTGCATATATACAGGATGCAAAAGCATAGTACCCATCAACGGGAGGCAGAAATGTTGCAAAAAATTTAAGAATTAAATATTTGATTTTTTAAAAAATATCGCATATAATAATGATGAGAACAACACATTGTTCTTCTTCATCTGATGAGTCCTGTGACGGTTCCGACAGGACGCTAATATAAAAATTGACCGAACGATGAAGATTTTCAAACGAGAGGCTATTTTTAAGTCTCTCGTTTTATATTATAGGAGACATTATTTATGAGTAACGACGTGCTTGGGTTGTTGAAAATTCACTATAAAAAATAAATAATATATTATACGAGGAGTTATATTATGAAAGAAACTATTTTACTTTATAATTTAGATTCTGCTGCTATTCGAAATAAAATCAAGTTTTTATGTATACAAGGTGGTATTCATATTCGAGTTGTGGAAAAGAATCAGTATGATGTACCTATTGGAACGCTGGCTTTTGGAAAAAAAGAAGATATCGAACCATATCTTCGCTCTGAGAACTCAGAAGAAAAGCCTTCTTTTAATGACCCGATGCTGGTGTTTGCCGGATTTACCGGACAGAAGCTTGACCAGTTTTTAAATGTGATGCGTAAGCAGAAGATTCCAAAAATTAATCTGAAGGCTATGCTGACAGAACATAATGTGAAGTGGGATTCGATGACTTTACATGATGAATTAGCTAGGGAACATGAGGCTATGAATAAAAAATAGGAATTTGCCGGGGTGAGTAGACAGACGAAGTCTGAGAATCAAATCATCTATATTTGTGATTTTCGTCGCTACGAGAAGTCGGCCTTTTCTAATATTTTATTATAGTCTCGTAGCTCCCAGACCACAAATATAGATGATTTGATTCTCGGACTTCTGTTTTCTGGCTGCCTGGGCAAATTTATGGAAAGATTTGTGGAAGAAGTCAGGAGAGATAGAAGTAATTCGAGTCAATCCTTCAAAAAAAAGTTACAACGAAAGCTATAACCTTCTGGAGCGTCCTCAAATCCCTCCAACAATAAATAGCAATTCCATCCCTAGCCAAAACACAGCCCTCTGTAAGATAAATAAAGCATATTTGTGGCCTCGGAGCAAAGGTTGGATGCGAGCGCTTTTACGCGAACATTCAACCTGCAGCGACTAAAGTCACAAATATGCTTTATTTATCTTACAGAGGGTGTCTCCTTTGCCTGCGGCAAATTCCTATTTAGATTTAGCTGCCGTTGTAGCTTCACTAGAGGCTTCTGTTGTAGAAGCTTCACTGGAAGCTGCTGTTGTCTCTGTTGATGTCTCTGTAGCTGTGGAATCCGCACTCTTTAAGGATACCTGTGCCCAGAGTTTCTGGTCTACATCTTTATTGTAGTCCCATTTCTTCTCAAGTTTCTTAGTCCAGTTGTCATATTTCTTCTGGAAAGCTTCGGACTGTTTCTGTTCTTTTAAAGTTTTCTTATTGCTTGCTGTTTCTTCTTTATCTGTGTAAGCAACAAGTTTAGCGATAACGTATCCGTTGTCACATTCTAAGACTTTATCTGCAATATCGCCATCTTTCATGCTCTTCATTACTTTTTCGAAAGCTTCTCCCTCTTCGGATTCGCCTGCTGCATAGGATTCATCTGTGTTGGAGTAATTCTGTTCTTTGGCAACTTTCTTAATTGTCTTCTTGCCGCTCTGGATTTCTTTGAGAGCTTTTTCTGCTTTTGCTTTCACGGCCTTTTTCTCTTTTTTACTCATTTCTGTTGTCTGACCGTTATCACCTGTCTTTGTTGTGGCAAATACAACTCTGTAGATTGTGGACTTTCTTGCTTCATCGTCTGTTACTGTAACTTTTTCTTTGCTTTCAATCTTCTTCTGAACCTTAGAAGCAAGTGTACTGTCTTCATAGATTTTTTCTACATCTTCACGAGTAGCACCACATTCTTTCATAACCTTTTTACCAGTCTTATCCTGATAATAGGAAAGTGCGGAATCACTGCACTGCTGTTTTTCTGAATGAGTTAACTTACAGTCATACTTATCTGCCTTTTTGATAAGGATGATGTTCTGTTTCATCTGGGAAATAACCTGCTTTTTTACATACTCTTCAAATGTCTGGTCATTTCCATCATCGTCCTTACCCATGGACATACTCCAGAAGTCACTTCCATAGTAACTGCTGTAAGTCTGCTCATACTGTGCGCTAAGCATCTTAGCATACAACCATGCTTCTTTTAATGTGACATCTGTTCCGTCATAGCTGAATAAAACTTTATTTCCATCCTGTGTTTTTGTTCCTTTTCCACTGCTTGATGTAGAACAGCCGGTCATGAGACTCAGGGCCATGATTACTACAAGAACGAGGGAAAGAACTTTTGTTAATTTCGCTTTCATTTGAACCTCCTATAATTTTACACTACATTTTTCTATTATAGTACAAAAGGAAGAATACAACAAGTAAATTCTGGTTTGTAGGGTTAGAGAAAGAAACAGGAACTCTGGTAAATTATTTTTCAGAGGGATTGACACTTGAAGCAACTTAGTAATTCCTTTGAATTAACAGGAAAATGCTAATTTTTAGCTACATTACCATACAGATTTTGATATTAGTTATTTATGATCCGGATTATTATCGTAAAATTGTTGAGATATTGTAACCATAGTTTGAATGTTAATCTTTAATATCTCATTTTACGGGAAGCCACAACCTATTAGAGAATCCCCAAATCCTCTAAGATAAGTTCTGATTTTGCTTCTACAGCCAACGAACAGTACCCAAAGAGAGCCGATACCCTATATTTGTGGCCTGGGAGCAAAGGTTGGATGCGAGCGCTTTAAGCGAACATTCAACCTGCTGCGACTAAAGTCACAAATATAGGGTATCGGCTCTCTTTGGGTGCGTCTCCTTGCCTGCGGCAATCAGGATTTATCCTGTAGTTTTTGGATTTCCCCAATGATTTCCCTGACTTTTGCCAGTAAGTCTTTTTTCGGTATCCCTGTAGATTCGAACACAAACACCGGATTCGCTTCTGGTTTTATTTTCATCTTGTTGCGGTACTGTTTGAGGAAACCGTCAATTTCTTCAACGCGAACTTTCGCCCGTGGGTTCATGGTAAACAGGATTTTGCTTCCTTTCTGCTCGATGGAAAGAAGCCATGCCTGATGGGCTTCTTCTCTAAGGAGTGCAACGTCCATGAGGCGGATGAGTGGTGCTGGTGTATCACCGTAACGGTCGGTCATTTCTTCGATCATGTCCTCGGATTCTTCCTGCGTCTCGATAGTTGCGATTCGTTTATACCAGGAGAGTTTTTCGGATTCGCTCTTGATGTAGGTTTCCGGAATGTAAGCATCGATGGACAGGTCGATGGATGTGGTAAATGTATCGACTTCCTGCTGTTCGCCTTTCATTGTTAATACGGCCTCGTTGAGCATTTTGCAGTAAAGATCGTATCCGACGGATTCCATATGACCGGATTGTTCTGCACCAAGAAGATTCCCGGCCCCACGGATTTCGAGGTCACGCATAGCGATTTTGAAACCACTTCCTAAGTCAGTGAATTCACGGATAGCTTTTAATCGTTTTTCGGCTTCTTCTTTTAAGATAGAGTTTCTTCTATACATTAAGAATGCGTATGCAGTTCGGTTGGAACGGCCGACACGGCCTCTTAGCTGATAAAGCTGGGAAAGGCCAAATAACTGTGCATCCTGAATAATCATCGTGTTAACATTTGGGATGTCGAGTCCAGTTTCGATGATGGTCGTGGAGACTAAAACATCTATTTCTTTATTGATAAAGCCGGACATAATCGTTTCAAGCTGGCGCTCGCCCATTTGCCCGTGTGCATACTCTACTGTGGCATTTGGTAAAAGCCGTTGTAAGCCTGCTGCTACTTCATCGATATTGTTGACTCGATTGTATACATAGTATACCTGTCCGCCTCTGCCAAGTTCTCGTTCGATTGCTTCGCGGACAAGTTCCTCGTTGTACTCCATAACGTAGGTCTGAATTGCCCGGCGGTCCACTGGTGGAACTTCAAGAACACTCATGTCACGGATTCCGGCAAGACTCATGTGCAGGGTTCTTGGAATTGGGGTTGCGGACAATGCCAGAACGTCAACATCTTTCTTCAGCTGCTTGATTTTTTCTTTCTGTTTTACGCCAAAACGCTGTTCCTCATCAATAATAAGGAGTCCGAGATTCTTGTATTTGATATTTTTTGAAAGAACTTTATGTGTGCCGATGACAATGTCAATCGTTCCGTTTTTCAGTCCATCAAAAATACGTTTTTGTTCTTTTGGCGTGCAAAAACGAGAAAGCATGGCAATCTCGACTGGATAATGTTCCATTCTTTCTTTAAATGAATTGTAATGCTGCTGTGCTAAAATGGTTGTCGGTACAAGATAAACTACCTGTTTGCTGTCCATAACTGCCTTAAATGCCGCTCGGATTGCAACCTCGGTCTTTCCATATCCAACGTCTCCGCAGATAAGACGGTCCATAATTCGATGACTTTCCATGTCACGCTTGGTGTCTTCAATCGCGCTTAACTGATCTTCCGTTTCTTCATATGGAAATAATTCTTCAAATTCTTTTTGCCAGACGGTATCTTTGCCGTAAGCGTAGCCTTCTTTTGCCTGCCTCTCGGCATAAAGTTTTACCAGATCCTGTGCCGCAATCTGCACCTGCGAGCGAACCCGGCTTTTCGTCTTTTCCCATTCTGTGCCGCCAAGCTTATTCAGTTTTGGCTTTCTTGCACTTAAATTCGAATATTTCTGAATGAGTTCAAGCTGTGATGCCGGAACAAAAAGATTACTCGCATCTTTGTATTCAATATTGATGTAATCTTTCGTAATTCCATCGGACTCAATTTTTTCCATGCCACGGTAAATACCGAGTCCATATTTTTCATGGACAACATAATCACCGACTGAAATCTCCGAAAGAGAATTGATTTTCTGGCCACTGTACTGGCTTTTCTTCTTCGGCTTTTTGGCCTTTCTTTCCTTGAAAATGTCTTTTTCGGACAAAACGACAAATTTAAGCGTCGGGTACTCAAAACCATTTCCAAGTCGGCCACTCGCCACCATAATCTCCCCCGGTGCAATCGTGCGGTCAAAATCAGCTGCAAAATACGCAAGCAGACCATAATCCTTGATATTTTCTGCAAGACGCTTCGCCCTTGTTGTTGAAGAAGAAAGCAGCAAAATCCTGTAATTTTGCTTTTTCCAGTGTTCTAAATCCTTGATAAGCTGGTCAAAACTATTATTATATGAAAAAATGGACTTTGCCTCGATATCACAAGTGGTTTTCGGCTTGTAAAAAGCGTAATCCTGAATAACAGAACTGAGCAAAATAAGCGGTCCCACCATCACTTTTGACAGAATCTCCTCATATCCAAACAGCAAATCCGCCTGTCCCGGCAGCACATATCCACCTTCTAATCGACTCTGCATACAAAGGAAAAATTCTTCCTCATATGTCTTTCCTTTTTCCAGAACACGATGCGGTTCATCAATGAAAAAGAGTGTATTTTCTGGTAAATATTCAAGAAATGAAACCGTTTTCTCATAAAAATAGGACAATAATGCCTCACTTCCCTCTGCTGTTCCAAAAGAAAGAAGTTCCTCCTCTGTCCTTACCGTCATCTTCCGAAGACGTTCTTTTTCCGCAAAACGCTTTCTCTTCTTAAATGCTTCTTCCTGCTTCTTATACTCTTCCTTCATTCGGCGAACTGCCTCACCAATCTTATTTCTTGAAAGAATCATTTCTGTCGCAGGGTATACCTGAACCTCGTCCAGCTTTTCCACACTTCGCTGCGTTTCCGTATCAAAAGAGCGGATGGAATCCACTTCATCCCCCCACAGCTCAATTCGAACCGGAAGTTCCTCCGTCAACGGGAAAATGTCAATGATTCCCCCTCGGATACCGAACTGCCCTGGCGCTTCCACCAGGCCACTGTTTTCATATCCAAGCTCTGAAAGCTTGAGTTTTAATGCATCTGTATCAATAATTGATTCAAAATCAATCGTCAGGCAATGCTCCTTAAACTCCTCAAACGGAATCATTTTCTCCATAAACACATCAAGACAGGCAACAATCGTGAGAGGCTTTCCCTCCACAATCTTTTTTAAAATGTCCATTCGCTGCCGCTCAATGTGATTACTATGCACATCTGCACTGTAAAACAGCACATCTCTCGAAGGATACAGCACCGTATTCGGATCAAAAAAACTCAAATCCTGATACAGCTCCTTCGCCTTCTCTTCTTTATACGTCAATACAAACCGACAAGGAAAATCCTCCCCCAAATTTGGAATAAAGTGTGCTTTTTGAGAATCAACACAACCATTCAGGACGATGGGATAAGCCTGTTGGCTCATTGCGGTTTTTATATCAATATAAGTATCGAATTTTAAAAGAGGGTTTGATAAAGTTTTCATGATACCTCCTTTTATTTTGGTTGTTGCACTTTTCTGTTGCATGCTTGCTTTTACTATTATTTATAGCGCAACGGAAAAATATTTTCTCCTATTCCAAAGTTTTTCTCTTCTTCTTTCCTACGCTATATTTGTTCATAGCTTCTGAAAATTCATCCTGTGCAAAAAGTTCTGCTGCTTTTTCAGCTTTGTCTAATGCATCGGAGAGCAGTTCTTTTTCGTCGTCTTTGAAATGTCCAAGAACATAATCTGCGAGATCCTGTCCCGGATGTTTTTCGCCGCCGATACCGACACGGATTCGTGGAAAAGTGTCTCCTCCTAAATGTTTGATAATGCTCTTCATTCCATTATGTCCGCCGGCACTTCCTTTCGTGCGAAGACGAAGCACTCCAGGCTCTAAACTGATATCATCATAAATTACGAGGATGTCGCTTAAATCCAGCTTATAGAAATCCATGATTGGCCTAATGCTTTCGCCGCTTAAGTTCATATAAGTTAATGGTTTTACGAGAAGAACTTTGCTGCCACCGATGATACCACTTCCTACCATTGCCTTGAACTTATGCTGATTAATATTGATTCGATTTGCCTCTGCGATACGGTCAATCGCCATATATCCTACATTGTGTCTTGTTCCTTTATACTGGTCTGTTGGATTACCCAATCCTACGATTACTTTCATTCTATGTTCCTTTCGTGATTTTATTTCTTCTGAGGTTTCTTTTGTACTTTTTTCTTCTTGATTTTGTAACTTTAATTGTTTTTGTTTATTTATATCTTTTTCTTTTTTTGATGTTAACTTATCTATACCCGATATAAAATTGTTATTTTTCTTATTCTTTTGCTTAGTTACGTTTGCTGTCTGCTGTTTTAACTTTTCCTGCATTCTCGCCTTTTGCTGCTGTCTTTTTCTTTGCTTTTTGCGCTCAGACTCCCAGGAGTTTACGGCTTCTTCGGCATCCTGTGTTGCCCATTTTTCGGGGAGTTTTCCGTTCTGGCTTTTGCCGGAAGCATTATCAAAAATATTCTGGCTGATGCTGTCAGGATTTCTCTTTCTGCGGTGTTTTGGGCGATATTGATTCCACTCTTCATAGAATGGTTCCGGTTCTGACGCAGAATTCGGCAGCTTTTTGCCATTGCCGAAATAATAGTCTACCACTCTCTCCGCAGATTTGTCATCAAAATAATCGTTGTGAAGATGTGCAAATTTCTCTACTTTCGCAATATCCCACTGTTTATTTTTAATACAGTCAATCAAATCCTGCATATTTTCTACGATCGGACCGGGTGCCGTCTTTTCATAATCAAAATAAAAACCTCGGTCTTTACTTAAATACCATTCTTTGTCAAATGCATAAAGGATGATCTGACGGTTTAAAAGAGAATATTCTACTGCAATCGAAGAATAATCCGCAATTAAAATGTCCGTCATGCAAAGAAGTTTGCGGACATTCGGATAATCGGTCATATTTGCTACGGTATCCGGCACTTTTGCAGACTGAATCTGCGGATGAAGACGTACCATTAAGAAATAGTCTTTCCCAAGTTCTTTCTGAAATGCATCAAAATCAAACGCTTCTAAAAGCTTTTTATCATGTTCTTCCTCCCCACGAAAAGTCGGCGCATAAAGAACAAGCTTCTTTCCTTTCATTTCCGGATATTGTTCACTAAGCTCTTCCTTCCACGCAGCAATATCATGATCTCTGAAAAAATAGTCCACCTGTGGACATCCGATACAGATCACCTTTTCTTTCGGTGCTATAAAAGCCTCTGCATAGTTGTCCCTGATATTTTCTGAACTTGCCAGTATGTGGTCTGTATTTTTCGTTGCCGCTTTAAGCTCCTTTAAAACTTCCGGGTTCGTCTCCGATGAACCGCCAAACTTCTTAAAAGATCCCATCCCATGCCAAAGCTGAACTACCTTTGTCTCATCCGACAGCTTCATATATCCAAGCGGCAAAAAATTGTCATTCAAAAAAATATGGGATGAAGTCGCCATTCGAAAAGCCTTTATAGTAAAAAGCTTTAGCAAGCCTCCCAGATTACGTAGACTCACTTCATAATCTGCATGCGTAATGATATTAAAATGAAAAGGTAACCCTCTTTTTTCACATTCGTTTTTTATCTCAAACAGGCTTCCTGTACCCCCGGTATTTAATTTCTCTATCAGGGTAATCTGATTCTTTTTCACTTTCCATTTGCGAAAGAAATTAAAGCACCCTGCGAATATTTTATTTGTATTCAATGTATCTAACCTCCACTGTACATCTAATGTACTCTCGGAATCTTTTTGTGCCGTTCTGTAAGATATTGTTAAAAATCAATTCTCGAAGTTCTACTTGATATTTTTCCATAACAGCATAAACAACATATGTTTTTTAGTATATCATAGATTATGCATTTTCTAAAAAGAAAAATTTTCGAATAGCAAAATGACTCTTGCAATCTTCAAAAATCTTCATAAAAATATAGCAGGAATTCCATATATTATACAGAAATTCCTGCTATAAGGTTAAGAGCTGTTTTACGTCAGCCCCTTTATCTTCTAAGTTTTGCTACAGTTATATTTATAACGCTACCTCTGCTTCTCCGACTGTTTCCTCTTCCCCCGAGGCCATGATTGCTTCGTATTCCTGAAGAATACTTTTCTGGATGATGTCACGAGTATCAGAGTTAATCGGATGTGCGATATCACGATACTCGCCATCGGATGCTTTGCGGCTTGGCATTGCGATAAATAAACCTTTTTCTCCGTCAATTACTTTGATATCGTGCACAACAAATGCATTATCAAAAGTTACGGATACGACCGCTTTCATCTTTCCTTCTTTTGCTATTTTTCTGATTCTTATATCGGTAATCTGCATGACCTGTCCTCCCAATAATGTTGTTACTAATTACAGAATGTACCGTACATTCTTCTCAATTACTATCTTAACCTCATCATCGGTTCCGACGTAGTTCGTTCCTGGACGGAGAGTATCTCTGCTCTCTACGATACAGTTCTCAATATAGGAGTCATCTCCAATATATACATCATTCAAAATGATGGAGTTCTTGATAGTACAGTTGTTTCCAATGTATACATCTTTAAAGATAATAGAGTTTTCAACCTTACCGTTAACAATACATCCAGAGGAAATAATACTGTTCTTTACTTCTGCTCCTGTATTGTATTTTGCCGGCGGAAGGTCATCTACTTTAGAGTATACGTCTGGATACTGTTTGAAGAAGTAATCTCTTACGTCTTTCTTAAGGAAGTCCATGTTTGTCTTAAAATAGGAATCTACTGTTGCAATATTTCTCCAGTATGTATCGAGTTTGTAACCGTAAATCTTACGAACATTTCTGTAACGAACAAGTACATCCTGTACAAAGTCATGTCTGTCTTCTCTTGCACAACGCTCAAGAATCTCAATTAAATGGCGTCTTCTGATTACATAAACACCGATAGATACGTTATTAGAGGAAGCAACGAGTGGCTTCTCTTCAAATTCTACGATTCTTTCGTTCTCATCTAACTTAAGAACACCAAAACGTGTTAAATCGTCATCTGTATCTTTTAATGTTGTGTAAACTACCGTGATATCTGCATTCTTAGCGATATGAGCTTCAAGAACCTTGCCGTAATCCATCTTGTATACACCATCACCTGTTGCGATGATTACATAAGGCTCATGGCTCTTCTTAAGGAAATCAATGTTCTGATAAAGAGCATCTGCTGTTCCCTGATACCATGAGTTATTGTTCTTTGTAACAGTAGGAGTGAAGACATAGAGTCCTCCCTGCTTTCTTCCGAAATCCCACCATTTACTTGAGCTTAAATGTTCATTTAAAGAACGAGCATTAAACTGAGGTAATACCGCTACTTTAGATACGCGGGAATTACTCATATTACTTAATGTAAAATCAATTGCACGATAGCTTCCTGCTACTGGCAGGGCTGCAATCGCACGTTTATCGGATAATCTTCCAATTCTGTTATTATTACCACCTGCTAAAATAATACCTATAGACTTCATTTATGTCACCTGCCCTCTACTATCTGATAATGGATTCGCCGCTTGCCAGAATTCCGTCTGGATAATCTTCTGCTGTTGTCTTTCCTACGATTGCGACATTCTTACCGATCTTAACGTTGGCCGGGATAACAGAACCTTCACCTATAGTAACTAAGCCGCCACTATAAACCTTAGGTTTATACTTGTTCTCTGCTTCTTCAAATACACCAAGCTCTGCGTTCTCTCCGACTTCTACGCTCTCTGCAATGATAGACTTCTCAATCTTAGCACCCTTCTTGATCACGGTATTATTCATAATAATAGAGTTCGTAACTACAGCACCTTCCTCAATGACAACACCAGCTCCGATTACAGAGTTGGAAATCTCACCGTAAACTTCTGTTCCGTCTCCGACGATGCAGGCATTTACCTTAGAGTCTGCTGAGAAATACTGTGGTGGAATAACGTCTGTCTTTGTATATATTCTCCAGAACTCTTCGTAAAGGTTAAATTCTGGGATAATATCGATTAATTCCATGTTCGCTTCCCAATATGCGGAAAGTGTTCCTACGTCCTTCCAGTAACCCTGGTAATTGTAAGCCATAATCTTATCACCGCGCTGGTGGCAGTAAGGAATTACATGCATACCGAAGTCACAGCCAGGCTGTTCGGATAAAGTTTCCAGAGCTTCCTTTAATACTTCCCAGTTAAAGATGTAAATACCCATGGATGCTTTATTACTTCTTGGGTTCGCTGGTTTCTCTTCGAATTCGAGAATCTGATTATTCTCATCTGTAATTACCAGACCAAAACGGCTGGCATCTTCCCATGGTACTTCATATGTAGCCAGTGTGATCTGGGCGTTGTTCTTCTTATGGAACTCAAGCATCAGTTCATAGTCCATCTTATAAATATGGTCACCACCAAGAATAATTACATAATCTGGATGATAATACTCCATGAATTCCATGTTCTGATAAATCGCGTTCGCTGTTCCCGTGTACCAGTCAGTATTCTGGCTCTTCTCGTATGGAGGCAGAATAGAAACACCACCTATATTACGATCCAAATCCCAAGGAATACCGATACCGATGTGCTGGTTCAGTCTTAATGGCTGATACTGGGTAAGAA
>OLNT01001043.1_pt1 | contig 16141 bp, 16 predicted proteins | sample 1672641 | NCBI WGS metagenome assembly OLNT01 (sample SAMEA3136708, study PRJEB25190) | human gut metagenome
TATTATGAGTTAGAAAAGGGCGAATATCTAGTTACCCAAAAACTAAGCGCTTACCGTCGGTCTCCAATGTTGTCTAAAAGTTCTCGGATATCCTGTGCAAACCGTCCTCTGTCCTTTTGTTTTATGGAATCCATATCCTGCATCATTTCATCCAGATGTTCCCGGTATCTGCGCTCTTCCAGAAAATCTTCCCTGTCCATCTGGCGCAACTTTTGGATCTTCTCTTCTTCCATTCCCAGTTCACGCAGTTTCTTTTCTTCCTGTTCTTTCCGATAATTCCACTTTCGTTCTTCACTTGTCTTGTTATAAGCCACTATCTTTCCTCCGATCTGATTTTGGGTATAGAAATCAAATCGGAACATGGCGGTGATCGGATACATGACAAACTACTATTTTCGAAAAATGTCGAAAAAAAAGTGTTGCAATCTATTCGATTACAACACTTTTTGTTTTTTTTCTAGATTCATTTATATAAATATTATTTCTCCCATTACCAATCTTCTCTTCAACACACTATATATTTAATAGTATATGCAGCAATATTTTCTAACAAATCTTTCTTTAAGAATTTTTTTCTTTTTCTCTATTAAACATTTTTATAAGTTTACTTTTTTCATAAGCTTTTCCATTTCAACTTTTTTCTTTTTTTCAATTATTTTACTAATTACTTTTCGATAATCAATATACATATTTTTTCGGTAATTAGATTTATAAATTGCTCGATCTACACATAGAAAAAAAATTACGATAATTGTTCCAGCCACTATAGAAATTAATATACTCAAAGCAAAATATCCTAATAAATTAATTGAATTTATCCTATTTAATATTGTTTTTAATATATCATTAAAAACAAACGAAAAAATTATAGAAGTTAATCCCACTGCAAACATAGAAAAACTTGTATCTCCTGATTCATATTTCCGAGAAGCATTCAATAAAAAAGCATCAAAATTTATTAAATTCTCCAAACTATAATTTTCATATTTTTCAACTATGTACGTTTCCCACTCTGTATATGTTTTAAATCTGTATTCTGCCAACAAAGTTTTTCCTATAATTTTTTTGTTTCCACATACATTATTATAGATTTTAAGTTCCAATTTTTTATCAAATTCATAGTCGTTTTTTCTAGACCGCTGCAATTTTTTCTTATAGTTTTGTCTTTTCATCTGTAGTTTTAGTCTCCTTAATAAATTATTCTCGACTTTTGTTTGATAATCTCTTACTCATAATTATTATTTTACAAATTTACCATCCATTGTAATAAATTATGATAAAAATTATTATTTGTACCTTTCTTTACAAGTGTATCTAATATTACACCATCTTTTAATAATATAATTTTATCACAATAACTTGCTATCTTTGGATCATGAGTCACCATAATAATTGTTTTTCCTAATTCATGATTAATATACGACAAAGTATCAATAACTTGCTTAGATGAGTTTGAATCAAGATTTCCGGTTGGTTCATCAGCAAGTATTAATTCCGGATTTTCTGCCAATGCTCGACATATTGCTGTTCTTTGTTTTTCCCCACCGGATAATTCATATGGCTTTTTATTTAGTAATTTATCTATTCCTAATTTTTTTGCTACTTCTTTTGCTATATTCTTTCCTTTATTTGGATCATTTTCATTTAGAATTAATGGTATCATAATATTTTCCATAACAGTTAAACTATCTAATAAGTAAAAATCTTGGAAAACAAAAGCCACTTCTTTTCTTCTAATTTCCGCTAAGTGTTCCCCATAAATTTCTGCAGTATCCTCCCCCTTATATTTTACAACTCCACTATCCGCTTTATTTAACATTCCTAATGTTTTTAAAAGTGTTGTTTTTCCACATCCAGAACTTCCCATAATACCAATAAATTCTCCTCGTTTCACCGAAAAAGAGATTCCTTTTAATACACAATATGTAATAGTTTCTCCATTTGGAGAAACCATTGAATAATTTCTCTTCAAATCTTTAATTTCTAAAATTTTTTCTTGATTCATTTTACTCACTCCTTCCGATTTTTATAGTTATTTTTTTTGCAATAAACAGTATAATACCGAATAGCAATAAACACACTCCTACTATCAGAACAATCATTTCTAAAATATAAAATTTTATCCATTGTATCGGCAATTGTTCATATATAATTTTTTCTAACATCATTGCGAATGAAAATGGCATTGCAGCAACAGCAACTATTTGAACAGAAAGCATTACTTCCTTATAAATATATTCTTTTTTCTTTTTTATAGATATACCAGAACGACTTAAAAAAATATACTTCCATTTTAATGTTTCATAGTCCGATGATAACTTCTCAATTAAAACAAGTATACCACATAAAAATAATGTACACATATTTATAATAGCTGCACATACTGTTAATGTTTTATTTTCTTTATCTACATATGAAATCTGTTTTTTTTCATAAATCACATTTCCTCCTTTGTAATCCCAAAAATTAATTTGAGAATTTTTTTTAGCATAAGTATATATTTCTTTTATGATCTTTTTGTAATTTCCTGAAATGTTCATTAAAACAGTTAAATTACCCCCCCTTGCTTTATTATGCATTTTTTTATATTCTTGGTTTGAAAATACAATAAAATTTTCAAACACATCAGTTTTCATCATACTGTCACTCAAAACTCGCTGTTTAAAATTTCCTGTTATAATATTATTCTCCTTACCTACAATTGTATAATTTCTTTTAAATTTATTAGATGGAAGTACGTTATAACCAGTATAAACCCATATATCATAATCCGAAGCCCCTAAGTATAACCTTGGCCTTTTTTTGCCATAATCAATTTCCAATGTACCATATTCACTTCTATCTCTTTGATAAATAATATATATTTCCTTATTTTTCAAATTTAGCTTTTTATTTGTTAATTTTGTATAAGTTGCTTCCGAAATTCCTGTGTGCTCCCCATAATCTGCAGAAGTAACTCGCATGCTCGGTATACATTGAATTTCCACGTTATATTTTTCTTTAAGTGAATTTAAAAATTTCAAATCTCTTCTATTAGCACTCCATACTAAATCATAAGGATAATTTTCTTTTTGCACCACTGGTATATTGTCCAACAATGAAATATTAAATCCCAATATCATCATAATAATAAATGCTGTAACAATAAATGTTACATTAACATGATAGTAAAACCAATGATACCAATCATTTAAAAACAATATTTTTTTATAGTATTTATTTCTTCCTCTTAGTCTAATTAAATATTGTGCCAATCCAAAATTCATAATTAAAAGCATTGCTATTAACATAAATATCATCGGAACTATATTTCCAACTTTTCCCCAATAAGTTATATTTGTTATAAAAGCGGCAAAAACAGCTATCCCTCCGAGACTAAATAGGAATTTCGATTGTTTTATTGACCTTCCACTTTTATTTCCCATGGCAATAACATAATCAATTCCCATACAAGAAATTAATTGATCACATAGAATAAATCCAAATAAAAAAATAATTAAACTAACAATAAGGCATAATTTTACCGGAGCCCACCCATAATGTATTTGTTTAATAGTATTATTAAATATATTCCCTAAAATATTTGTTCCTATTCTTGCAATTATATCTCCAATACATAGTCCACCACCAATAGAACCTATCACTATTCCAAGATATTCCACTAAAATAAACGAATATCTATGCTTCTTTTTTATTCCCAATATCGTCAATATCTCATAATCTGGAGATCTCTTTCTAATATAATTAATTAATATAATTAACATTAAAATAATTAACAAAAAATACGGTAAAATAAATTTCTTTTCTACCTCCATAATTAAAGATGTCATATCAGATTGTTCCCCAACTGATATATATACCAATGCAGCTCCCATTGCAGTTGAAAAATATACCATAGCTATAATAAACATTCCACTTATAATTACTCTAATATAATCTTTTCGTTTACTCCATAACATTTTTAAAAAAATTTTTTTAATCATCTTTTACTTGTATGATAATTAGGAAGTTAATTATCACACGTTTCCTTTCTTTTAATATCGCGGTTCAATACAATTCAGATACTATGGACTTTTGATGTTTAATCTATAGCTTGACTCCTCGACTGGAATGTATTGCCACTACCTTTATCTGAATTGTTTATTAGCTGGATGTTGCCAGAACGTCTTCACACAGAATACTTATTTCTATCAAGTCTACGATGATAATTGATGATGGACATCTTAGTATCAAACTTTAAGAAAAGGAGATACAACCTCATGAATATTTACGTAGGCATTGATATTAGCAAACTTAACCATTTCACCGCTACAATTTCTTCCAACGGCGAAATAATCCTTGAGCCTTTCAAATACACAAATGACGCTGATGGCTTCCAACGGCTAGTCTCTAAACTCGAATCATTCGATAAGAACAGCCTCATCATCAGTCTTGAGTCAACAGCACACTACGGTGACAACCTTGTTCGATACCTTGTTACTGAGCTTTACGAAATGTGTGTGTTGAACCCCAGCCAAATCTGTCAGATGCGGAAAAATAACATTCACAAAACTAAGACAAATAAGGTCGACACTTACGTGATTGCTAAAACTCTTATGATGCAAGACAACCTGAGATTCGTCAATTTCTTTAATCTCGATATGATGAATTTGAAGGCTTTGGAACATTTCCAGCAGAAAACCATAAGCAACGTCCCCGGTTGGAAATCCAACTGACAACTTATGTTGATTAGGTATTCTCGGAGATTCAATACTTTTTTCAAATCCGGTCTGCATCAACACTCTGTCTATACTTTATTAAAAGAATCACCTTCTCCAAAAGAGATTGCTTCCATGCATATGATTCCTCTGGCAAATCTGCTTAAAGTGAACTCACACAGACACTTTACCAAAGAGCCAACCAAGGAATTAAGAGTTCTCGCACAGAAGTCTATCGGTGCAAACGACAGCGCTATATCTATTCAGATAACTCAGACAATCCAACAAATCGAGTTACTGGATAGCCAATAAAATAAGCTTGAAGCTGAGATGACTGAAATCATGAAATACACGGATTGTGTCATCATGACCATTCCTAGTATCGGACATATCAACTGTAGACTGATTCTTGAAGAAATAGATGACATTCACCATTTCTCCAATCCTAATAAACTGCTTGCATTTACAGGTCTGAATCCTTCTGTTTATCAGTCTGGTAACTTTCAGGCTAAAACACCAAGAATGTCCAAACATGGCTCTCGTGTATTACGATATGCTCTCGTAAATGTAGCTTGGAACGTTGTTAGAAACAACGTAACCTTCAAGGCTTATTATGATGTCAAGAGGGCTAAAGGCGATCCCATTACAATGCACTTTGGGCATTGTGCCGGCAAACTTGTCAGAATCATCTGGAAGATGCTCACTAACAATGTAGAATTTAACCTCGAATAAGCGATCTGTATACCAATATCGATAGATTTCGAAAAAGCCTCTAATGGAACTCCATCAAAATTATCCTTTTTTATCACCGATATGAAAAAGAAATTTTTTGCTAATTTATGGTTAGCTTTTCATAATTGGTTTCCTCTCCATATAATTAATAAGTGGAATGCAATACATTCCACTTATCATTTTTAAGCATTTGGTGAAATCAGCTTCTGTGCTAATCTTGCATAATTAACATCTGACTTCAATGAAGCCTTTTTACACGAACATGTTGCACATCCACAGTATGCTCTTGCCGCATTTGATTCACTATTATTCAGAGTATTTAAACCCTGTTTTGAAAAAAGCTGCTTTTTCATTTTTTTCACCTCCTTCCTTTTATTAACATTTTTAATGTTAATTGCGTTATATTATTAAATGAGCAAAATTTTCCATTTAAAATATCTTCATCTTCAAAATTTATACCATAAAACTTTTCAATATCTATTAATATTGCAGCTAAATAAATTGGATATATATTGATCGGATTTAAAAATAAATTCTGCTCTTTTAATTTCTCATCTTCAAAATTTATGTTTACATATTTAGAGAATATATTTTTTATATCTAATTCAATATCTTTCATTTTTGCTCCTTACGATAATATATCAATAATATCTTCAACTAATTTTTTCAAACTTTGCGTATCAAACAATTTATAAGTATTCTTAAAACACTTCGAATCCATTTTTTCTTTTACTTTTATTTCTGGAATACTTGTATATTTTATACGGTGTCTCAATTCTGTTTCATCTGGATCAAGCATTCTATTTATGATTACATATTGATCAACGTTTTTTCCAAAACGTTTAGCAATTTTATCTCCGTAAATCTTAATTTGATTTACTAAATTTTCATCATACATCATACACAATATCAAATCAGATATTCCCACTGCCTCTGATACAACAAATGGAATTTCGCCCGCATTTCCAAGATAATTTTTATTCAATATAACTACTTCACCAGGAATTCCCAAAACAATAACATCTAACTTATTGTTAATTTCATATTTTTTTAAACAATGATTTAAACATATAACTTTTTCTTTTATTGAATATTTATTATCATACAAAATATTAGGAACAGATATACCTCCGCATAAGTAAGCCTCATTTCGAGATCCTATAAACCCAACAGAATAGCCTTGTTTTCTTAAATTTGATACTATTTCTAACTGTGTACTAAATTTTCCGGTATATTCATTAACTCCTGATACACCAATAACAGGCGTTTGTATATCATAAAGCACTTCTTCATTATTATTATTTTCCATTCCAAATTCAATCAATTGACTAGTCGGAAACGTCTTTTTCAAATATTCCCTTTCAATCATATTAATCATTCTATATATATATATACAATTTACATTTATGTTCTTTATAAAATCAACTAAACTTTTTGTATCAATATTAATTATAGAATTTACGAATAATATATCTACCGCCTCTTTTATATTTAATTCAGAATAAATACTATACATCTCTCCTTCACAGACGATTTTATTTTGGTGATAAGGAAACCAACTTCTAGGTTTTAAAAGAATAATTTCATCTTCTTTCCATTGATTTCTCAGGAACGGTAAGACAAGCGCAAACTCTTCATCATATGGAAAAACTATCTTTTTCAATTTTACTCTGCCTCCTCAAATTGCTCATCTTCAAAACTATATCCCATTTTTTCTAACATTTTACACGTAATCATTTTTTCTTCTATATTTTCCTTCTGAATTGAACAAAACAAATCGTCCTTACATACCTTTGATTTATTTACTATACAAACATTGCAAAAAGAATATATCCAACAATTTTTACAAATTTTCTCATTAACCTTACCAACATTCAGCAACCTTTCTACAGTTTCAAGATTAAACCCTTCTTTTATATTTCCCATACAGTTTTCACTCTGTATTTCTGATACCTTTTCACATGGAAAGAATGCACCATCTACGTTTACAAATAATCTTTTTACTCCTGGTATACATGGACCTGCATGTTGCCATTCCGTTGGCAATTTTCTCCGCTCAAAAAATGTAATACTTTCATTGAAATTTTTTAATTCCCCAAAAATATTTTCTGCAATTTTCATTTTAGGAAATTTCCTTATCTTTTTAAGTTTTGACCATAATATTAAAAATTCTTTATACCGTTCCTCAGTAATATAAGTATTCCGAAATTCTATTTCATTTTTAGAATACGCATCACTTACTATAGATGCACTTATAGCATTTTCTTTTAAAAGATAATTTTCCGAAAAAAAACAATCAATTTTGTTAATTCCATAAGTTGGTAACAACACAGCATTAAATGCCACCATTTTCTTATAATATTGCGGATATAATAAATAAAATTTTTTCAAATTTTCTATAATTTTATCAAAACTTCCACTTCCACTATTCATAAGATGTCTACTTCGATCATGTATTTCCTTTGGTCCATCTAAGCTTATTACTACATGAAAATCATTTTGAACAAAAAAATCCATAATTTCTTCTGTTAATAACGTTGCATTAGTTGTAAGATTAAATGATATTTTTTTCCCGAAAGAAGCTTTTTTAATATAATCAACACATTTTCTAATCATTTCAAATTCAATTAACGGCTCTCCCCCATAAAATCCAAAATATAAAATTTCTTCATCTTTAGAATGTTCAATAAAAAAATCAATCGCTTTTGTTGCAATCTCGTACGTCATATGCTTCTTCGAGTGTGTACGCGTCTTATATCCTCCTGAATACACACAATATTCACAACGTAAATTGCATGTTTGAGTTACCTGTAATACAAGATATGACAATCTTTGATTTAGATAATCATCTATATAATCTGTAACTGGATGTTTACAAATCTCCACCCTATTATTTTTTAAGTATCCACTTTTCTTTAATTTTTCAATTTGTTCCTGAAGTTCTTTTGTTAAATTTTCTCCAGATTCCAAAAAATAATAAAGTTCATCACTAATTTCAACAATCTTATTCATATTTACATCATAAAAATATTTTCCAAGTGGCGTTTCAAACAAATGAATGAAATATTCTTTCATCTCTATTTATCTAACCTCCTTTTAATATCTACACTTTTGCACATTTCCAATACATGAAATAATATTTACCACGCTTTTTCATTAATTCTTCGTGTGAAGCATCCTCCGTAATACATCCATTTTCCAAAACAACTATTCTTGTTGCTACTTTTTCTGCATAATCCACTTTATGCGTAATAAATATTCTTATTTTACTTTTTAATATTTTTCTATAAACAACAGATAATTCTTCTTGTTTTAAGATATCCAAAGAGGCATCTGGCTCATCAAAAATATATATGTCTGCATCCTTAAAAAGTGCTCTACTAATTGCAATTCTCTGCCATTCTCCTATTGAAAGATCCTTGTTTCCGAACCATTTTCCAATAATGGTATCAATTCCTCCAATCTCTATAGCTTTTTTCAACATAAACGTAGCATTTAAAACTTTTTTTATGCTTTCAGGCTCATTTACTTTATTTGTATCTCCAAAGCCGACATTCTCACGCACTGATGTCTCATATCTTGTATAATCTTGAAATACACAACCTATTTTTTTATAATATGATTCTTTATTAATTTTTTTCAAATTAATACCATTTATTCTTATGATTCCCTCATAATTTGTATAGAATCCCATAATAATTTTTGCTAATGTACTTTTCCCCGATCCATTTTCCCCTATTAAAGCAATTGACTCTCCAGCCTTTATTTTCAAATTTATATTTTTGAGTATATATTTATCACAATATTTAAAAGATAGGTTTTCTATTTCTATAGACTTTATCTCATCCAGAACAACATTTCCTTCATCACTTTTTTCCGGTATTTTTAAAAAATCAAATAAGAATCCTATATATAACGATTGCTCTATAGAATTACCTATTCCATCAAATATTTCCTGTAATCCTAATTGTATATTCTCAATGCATTCAATATACGCAGTAACATTTCCAATAAGTATTACACCTTTAATTGCTAAAACAAAAATATATACAAAGCAGCTTCCCGTAATAAAACCATCTGCAAAATCAGAAACAATACTTAAAAGGACAATTTTTCTTTGCATTTTCTTATCCTCTTCTATAATTATTTCGGACTTTGCTTCATACTGATTAATTAAATATCCCGCTAGTCCATATAAAATAATTTCTTTAAATGCATTACCTGTCATTATAAGGTAATTAATGTATCTGTTTTTCCGTTCGTCTTTAGTTCTATTCATACGAAGTTTGTACCATTCACGATCAATATAAATTGCAACTATGCTTTTACATACCGGAATTATTATTATTGCCAATACGATCCATATTCTAAAATTAATAAGAATTGAAATCGTACTTACCACTTTAATTACTTGTTTTATTATTTCTGCAACTCCAGTTATAAATGTTAATATATTACTGCCGTTTTGAGCCTGCGCTCGATTAATCACATCATATATATCTGGATTTTCATAGTCTTCGATTTGCATTTTAGATGCTTTTTTTAACATTAGAATATTAATATAATTTGAAAATTTCAAATCATATCTTGCATTATAATACGAATAAACTGTCGAAAGTATTTCATCCATAAAATTCACAAAGACATAAAGTAACACATAAGCTGAGATTATTTTTATACAATTATCATTCTTTTGTAGCAAATTAATTATTTCTTTAAAAAGATAAATTCGGAATGCAGGTATTACACCTTGAATACAAATTATAAAAATATTTATAACAAAAAACTTTTTATCAAATACCCACACCAATTTACAAGTATTCAAAAATGTACTTCTAAATTTTTTCATAACTTCAACTCGTTCTATCATCCATTCTTATATATATATATCTAATTATGAATACTTTTGTTACTCTTAAATCATTTCTCTGTTACCTAGTAATCCATTCCATGTATACCATTTTCTATATGACATTATAAAGACATAATACTATATTCTCCTCATGACCAGCAAAATCGTTGATTTAGACAAACCATAAGATTCAAATTTAAATTAATCATTTTCTATTTGTCTTTCTCGAATTTGAATACTTTTTCAGCTCAATTTAATTGTATACAACTTTGAAATATAAATTTATTTTATTTTGATTAAGCATTTTTTTAAATCGTTTGGCCTTTTTACCTTGTAGGAGAACATTGGCACACTTTTTTCTGTACTTCTTTCTGCTAAATAAATAGCAATTTTTTCCACAATATTATATTTTTTCATTTTAATTTTTCTCCTCCATCACCTTAAATTTCCAAAATATTTTTGATCTTATGTAATATTAAAATTCCCTGTTCATACAATATAACTATTGTAATATATAAATAATTTCGTTTTAAATGAATCCCTAATATGAATATAATATTAATCAATAATATTGTTTTACATTTTGCCTTAAACGCTTCCCTCCTTTTTCCCATATAATATTCATCATACGGAGCATATATCAAATACATTACATTTATCACCAAAATATTTATAATTATCTGCGATTTTATAATTTTAATATATGATGATATAATAACAGGAAAAAAAATAGAAAAACCAGAAATCAAAAAACATATACTGTCATTTTTAGCATGCCGCCCTCCAGATTGTTTTCGTACACTACACCAAACCAACAATGAAAATAAAACTTCTTTCATTCTTCCTATAAGAATTCCTATCAGCATATATACGATTATTTTTATTACACTGTTCAAAAATAATTCTATTCCATAACTAATAACTGTTATTTCTTCTATAGAATAATTTCTTTTTTTATCCATATATGAAACTATATATTCTGACATTTTTTTCATATTTTTTCCTGCTTTTTTATTATGTTGACATCATATCACATTTTTTAACCACAAAAATATCAATGACATAAACGTATCGTATTCTGTCACAAACGTTTCTTTTGTATCAACCACGCTTTCACCTTTTACGCAACGCCCCTACTACAGTGTATTTGTTGAATAGATTGAATATTTATCATTCAAAAATTCCCTCCTCATTATTAAACTTAAACAAAAAGATACCTGATTTTACATATGGCACATCCAAACGGCTTAGTTTGAAGATTTAAACGGCAGTTTCAAAACGCATCTACGACCACTGGCAGGCGCAAAATAAATATTCTGCGTCAAGAAGCCATAATTCCGTCGTAGCGGAAACCGACATTCCGGACACGGAAACCTCCTTTGATTGGCTTGATTACCCTTAACCAATGTCAAGCCAAAAGCCACTTTACTGGACGTCAGCCGTCTTTACATTGGTGAGATTTCTTGTAGTCTATATACTTGCCAATTGGTTTCCTAATCACCGTGCAGATTCCAAACCTACACTTGTTAAAAATGTGAACCAGCGCACACGACAAAAAAATAGGACAGTCATCTTCGACCATCCTAATTCATCACTTCTATTTCTTGTATAATTTCCCCTTCAGAAATATCAACATTATGTATAATTCCGTGCTTTTTTATAAGTTCATCTGCCCAATATAAACCCATCCCATGATTTTTTCCTTTCGTCGTATATCCTCGAGTTTGCATTAATGCTAAATCAGGCCTCTTTTTATAATTATTTATCACCGAAAAAAGTACCCCATATGTTGTATTTGTAGCTAACACTATAATATACCCATTCTCCATATGTTGTGTTTCTTCTATCGAGTTATCTAAAAATACGCCTAATATTCTAATTATATCTTTCATATAACTACATACAAATTGAAATTTTTCATCAATTTGTACCTGTATTTTTATTTTTTTTGCTTGTGCATATAATATTTTTTCATATAAAAATCCCTTTAGCTCAAGAGGGTATACATTTTTTAATTCCTTCCAAATATTTTCTTGCTCTTGCGTATCTGATTCACTTACTCGTATAATGTGTGATAGATACACTTTCATTTCTTCATACTTTTCTTCTTTTATAAAACCAGACAAACCACACAATATATTTTTATAATCATGCCGAAATGCACTTGTTTTCTCCCCCATTAACTCCAAATTCTTTATATATGTTTCTAATATCTCTAATCTTTTCTCTTCTGCTTTTCGCTTTTCTTCTCGCTTAACGGTTTTTATACAAATAATTATAAGCACTGAACTAATCATCAAGCAAATTGCAAATAATATAATATTAAATTTAATACCTTTTATCGAATATCCAATTCGTTCTCCCATAGATATATTAATCACAAATACAATCAAAAAAAGCATTAGATTGGTCAAAAAACCAATTGACATCGCATTTGAGACATTTTTATCCCTTATTTCCTCTTCGTGACATATTACAATAACATTTCTAAATAAATAGAATAACACTTCTAAAAAAACTGCATATCCAAGAGAAAATTGCAACCAATATCTTACCGAAATATCATAAATTGAAACTTTCCATATTTTAGCAACAACATATAACATTATATTATTAAGTGTTAAATTTAAAAGATATCCTATACACCCCATACACAAATTCCATATTCGGTTTACTTTAATAAACAATGCAAGAATAAAAAATAATATAGGTGCCATTACAATTCCAACAATTTGTCCTAACTCAGTAATTGAACTCAGTTCCACCATACCCATCACATATATCATTAAAATAATATAATAATGTAAATTTAATCTTTCAGATATTAACCCAGTTACACTTATTACAATAATAAATGCCGATAGGAAATCATATATGAATTGCATTTCTTATTTCCAGCCTTTCTGTCTCTTTACCTATTTTCTTCATCTCACGCACTGACACCTCCACTTGATATCCTCCATATAAATTGAGTCTTCTATTTTTTTTATCAATTTCTAAAATCATATTTCTTTGTACAATACAAGACTTATTCACAAATATAAATTTTTCCGAATTAATCTTCTCGAATATTTCCTTCAATGTTTGTCTTACTTGAATTTTTTTGCATGCGATATTAATTTCTAGTAAATGTGTTCCCTTTATTGCTTGGACATATATAATATCTTCTATTATAATTTCAAATCTTCTGCTACCTGAGCCGATCTGTATTTTAGACTTTGTTTCTATATTTTGATTCTGTTCAATTTTATAAAAAATTCGGTTCAGGCGTTCTATAATAGGAGCTGGATCTATATTTTCCAAGTAATATTTCGGTTTTTTTACAATAAAATCAAGAACATCTAATTGATATTCAAAAACTTTATATGCAAGATTATCCTTTGCTGTAATAAATACCAAATAATAATCATTACTTTTTTTTCTAAGTTTTTTTGCTAAATCCAGACCATCCATATCATAACCTGGCATCTGAATATCTATGAAAAAAAGTTTCTGTACATTTACACATTTTTCTTGTTCTATATCCTCTAATATTTTCTGAGGATTCTGACGTGCCGAAACAATCTTTCCTATCACATTGGTGGATTTTATATAATTTTCGATTATTCTTTTCCAAAATTCTAATTGTATTTTTTCATCTTCACATATATATACTTGAATCATTTTTTCTCTCTTTTTTTTTAGATTTAGTATTATTTCAATACGATTGTAACACATTTTTTCATAAACTTCTATTTATTATCCGCCACTTATATACACATAACTTTCCAACTTCTGTTATCCTTTATTAAAATTCTTAATTTTTTCTCTCTATATATCCACTATACTAAATATCTTTCTCACAAAAATAGTTTATTCAATATCTTTGAGTATTTATCTAAAAATCATATTGTCATCACTTATCTATTATTACTTTATAATCCCATACCCCATAATAGCTCCATAATCTACTGCATAGTTTCTCTGCCGCACCTGATCACTGGAATTTCCCTCAATCGTGTAAACTCTTCCATCTTCATATTTTTCTACAATTCCTACGTGGTCCGATATTCCATCGTAATTCCAGTCGAAGAAAATAATCATTCCAGCTGACGGAGTTGTTCCACCGCTCTGCCATTTATTCTTTCCCTGAAACCATGAGACGCCAGAACTACACAGTGAGAACTTCGGAACTTTTCCGCTTTCGATTAAGCCACTTTGATCGGCACACCATGACACGAAACAGGCACACCATTCTACCCTGCTGTCGAATCCATACCAGTTCCAGAACTTCTGGCCGCCACTGTTTCCAATCTGCCCCATTGCCACCGAGACAATCTGCTGATTTCCAAACAAACCAGCAAACGGACTGCCACCGGAATAATACCGCATCACATGGGGAACGTATTCGGGATCACCATAACTGCTCCATCCATGTGAAGCTGCCTGTTCCTGTGAAAATTGTAAAGCATCGGCTTCTGTGTATCCGCCTCTTTGCAGTGCCCATCCTATGTATCCGTTTCCATAATTATATCCCTGCCATGCAAGTTTTAACTTGTCCATATCTTGTGGGCTGCTACATCCTGCCTGACTGATACAGTCTGCAAAGGTCTGCACTCCCACCTCTATCGAATAATTCGGATCAGTAATAGAACCCGGACTGTGTGAGAATCTCGTATTATATGGACTTTCCGAACACTGCATCGGGTCTGTTCCCCTGCCTCCAGATTCCTGCATCATGATGGCCTGTATCGCAGACACATATTCCGGAATGCCGTATTGGGATGCATACTGCTGTATCACAGAAGTATACGCAAGCACTTCTTCACTTAGGGATTCGGAGCTTTCCGAACTACTGCTGAAAGCTGCTCCTGCAATGATTCCCACAATCAGAATAAATACCAGAAGAAATGCACCACCTCCGGCAGCAATCCATTTTCCCATTTTTTCAAGAGCTACTACCCCTTTTTGAATCGCTGCTGTAATTCCCTGTACGGATAACTTTGAACCCTTTCCAGTTACCTGAAAGACTGCTTTTCCACTTTCTGCCGATGCCTGTGCTGATTTTCTTGCCATCTGGACTACTCTTGCTTTCTGCATCGCCTGAAGGCTCTTTTCCACCTGCTGTTTCTGCATGGATGCCTGTGTCTTTATTTTCTCCTGAGACAGACCGGATACTTTTACCACTCTCGGTGCTGCTTTCACCTGCCGTTTACCATTCTCCTTGGCAAGTGCCGCCTGCTCCGGTTTCAGCTTGATTAATTTTTTTCCGCTTTCTGCCCCCTGCTCCATTGCTTCTTCAGCGGCTTTCGCTTCTTCCTGTCTGCTTTTTCTTTCCTTTATCTTCCTGTAGGTCACTCCGGCAAGTTTTTTTCCACCTCGATATGTGGTTTTTCCTATGGTTCTTCCCGCCACACTCGCCGCCCTGTACTGTACGGATTCTATTTTTTCAGTTCCATATTGTGTTGGGGAGTCTGACTGCCCACTGCTTTTCTCATGTAGTTCCCTTGGCTTTTCTTTTGCCTCCAGTACCGTCTGGCGAACCAGCTCTTTCGGAAGCCGGGCAGCCGGATTTCGAATCTTCGGATTCTTATCCCTTACCCGTTCCTTGATATCTCTCATCCGGTCACCCTCTTTCCGTATCTCTTATCTCATCGGGCAACATCCCGATGTTTCTTTTTTTCCTGCTGTTTCTGCAACTGCTCCAACTGTCTGATTGCTTCATTTACCAGTGGATGCTCGTTGTAATATGGCACAAGTTCCAAATCCCCCCTGTCTTTTGATGACAACGGTAATGGATATTCCATGTCTGAATAAATTGATTCTGGATCATGGATAGAAAACTCAATAGCCGGACACATATTGGCAGATGTTCTACAAT
>OLNT01001045.1_pt1 | contig 16106 bp, 25 predicted proteins | sample 1672641 | NCBI WGS metagenome assembly OLNT01 (sample SAMEA3136708, study PRJEB25190) | human gut metagenome
AAACTTACGTGTGCATTCACGATAAAACCGGCATTTTATCGTGCACACTGAACTCCGATAATTCCGTTTATAACAATCAACTTGCATAACTAACCACACATTCTCATTATATCCCTGAACCAGTTTTTCAACTTCATACTCTCATAGTAAACAGCGCCACATTCATATGCTTCCCTTAAATGCTTGAGCCATGGGAGTTGTTTAGCGGCCTTAAAGAGCATGACGTTTGGCTTATGGTCATCTGTAGTAACTGAATAGTAAGCACTACAAGTTGGGTCAACGTTAGGACTGACATAGTACCTCCATTGCACAGGGTCTACCCAGATACCAATATCAGTTCCTTTGTAGTGTAGTGTAAGCCTATACTGTGAGCGTTGGGTTTTTTTCTCAATAAAGTCTTCGTTATCCAAGAGCCATTCATTGTTGACAGCATAATCAAGGTATTCGCTATCAGCGTTTAACTGGTAAAACTCTGTAGCTAGTTTAGCTTGGCGCACCTTTTCGCAGACTACATTCTGCACAAGGATATTCTTGGTCTTTCCAAATCTCTGTATGTCGCCGTTGTACGGTTTATCCAAATGGTAGTAATCGAAGTAAGGATTAGTGATAGATACAGCATTAGATAAGAACAGCACGATCACTCGCGGGTGATCAGTACCAGGACGGGCTATTGACTCGTATAGATCGTTGAAGATACGCACTTCGTCAGTAAGATAACCACCGTTGCCTTTTTTAGCTGTGATGAACTCATCGAAGATGATGACCCTAACATTAGGGAACGAGTCACCTTTAAGAGCCTGGTCTGCACACGACAGCTGCACTGCATATCCCATAACATCGCCATCGCAGTAGAGAGTATTGCTTTCCGCCGAGAGTGTGTGTTCTGGAAACTCGCGCTGAACTGATTTGAAGATTCGCCCGCGTTTCTGCTTAGTGATCTTTTTCAACTCCTCTTCACGGCGACGCACATAGACGAACTCCCAAGGAATTCCCTTTGTCTTCCATTTAAGGTACTGCTCTATGCAGTATTTCAGTGACCCATAGGTCTTGCCCGTACCTCGCGGCCCGATAAAGAAGTTGTAAAGGCAGTTGTACGACAGAGGACGCATAATGTCCCAGTAGTCCTCTGATCTTACCATGCCTCCTCCTTTCATACAGAGCGCCCGTGGTGGAGCGAATGCAACACCACGGGCAAATGCGAGCCGCCACACGACGCCAAGTTCACAATCAGTCACGACCAAGGGCTTCCGCAGAATCTTCCATCTGTGACTCGGCTAGCCGCGAGAACAGTAAAGCATTGTGCGCTGCGCTCACGGCTATCTTACTACCGCTTGGGCGTGATGTCAACCCTGTATTTGTCATCTTCCACTGTGATCGTGGGAAGAGGTTGTGTGGCGTCCGCTTCTCCCCGATCACCTCGCGCGTAGGCCCTCCACTGGTCTGGACTACCATAAAAGATGTCGCCATCGACAACGCCAGAATATCCCTTCAGCTTGATGGACTCGGAGAACTGCCAGCAGCAGAGCAGCCCGTCAACTTTGTTAGTCCACTTGGAGAGGTTTGCGTTCAAGTTGGTGATTTTTACAGGGTAGCGCGCCACCCATCGGTCGCACTCCTTGTTCACTGTTCCCTGGTCGAATCGCCAGGCGTTGGCGTACACCCAGCACCATACGCGCGTCTTGTCGTAGACCCGTTGCAGGAACCTGTTCACCCATTCCACGCTTTGATTTTCCTCCCAGTCCAGAACGGGGATGCCCTCGCCGAAGTAGTTCCAGCACGAGGAGACGAAGAAGTCAGCTTCCGCAATCGCGTCGTTGTTCCGCGCATAGTGGTAGAACCCCCAGGGGAGTCCGGCCCTCCGGCACAGCTGCACCACTCGGTCGCACTCGGGGTTGACGTATGTCCTGCCCTCCGTGGCCTTGGTGATGCAGAACTCCACCTGGGGGAGCTTCGTCGGGTCGATCCTGCCCTGGTGGGAGGATACGTCGATTCCTCGCATGGTTGCCATGAGTGCTCCTTACTGAGGGGTTTTGACCCATAGAGGATAGCTAACGGATCCGCCAGCATAAGTTGCAGCGGTAACTCCACCATTAGCAGGCACGAACAACATAGATGAGCCGCTAAATACGAACTGCCCTATGTAACTACCACTTGCAGACCACATTGGCACCCGTTTCGTTGAGTTAGAGGCAGCGAACAACGGCACCTGATTCATAACGGTGATGTTGTCGTTGATAGTGCTTTTCACTGTAACGTCGCTAAACATTGCGTTCATGATTCCGTCGCAGTTCATGAATCGAACGTAGAAGTCAATTTGTTTGGTAGAGACGTGGGCTTCATACATTCGCTCGGTTTTAACACCCCCACCGAAAACCCAGGAGACGATATATTCAGCCATGATTTTATACAGCTCAACGGTTGGGTGCACACCATCGACGTTCTTGAATCCAAGCTGCCATAGATAGGCTTGGGGAATCATAAGCATAGGCACATTGCTAGAATTGCACCCGGCAACGATCGCCGAATACAGATCGTGCATATGCGTATCCACACCGAAGTTTCTGAACATCATTGGAATTACGATTAGCTTAGCATTGGGAAACTTGGCGTGTGCTTCCTTCATGGTGTTCGCAGCGGCACTGTACAACTGGCTGTAAGTCAGCGGAGTTGTGTCGTTCCAGTCATTGAAACCGCCGCCAATGATTACGTAATCAATCCGGTCTGCCTCTACGGAAATTTCACTGGCAGCTTTCTGAATTTGATGATAGAAGTTCATTGCGGCACCTGCTTCGTCCACCCATCCAGAGCCACCATAAGAATAGTTGTACATTGTCCAACCAGTCAGTTGGCACACAAAGTAGGCCAGCTTCTGAGGATAGGAGGTAGAAGGTGCCATGAACGAGTCGCCGATGAACACGGCAGTCCGCCCCTTCTCGGTATCAAGGGGTGTCATTTGCTCGAAGTCGTTCATACGATTTGCCAGTTCCGCATCTGCCGCTTTTCGAGCAGTCTCCTCACTCTCGATGAGCTGTTGCAGAGCAGTGTCCGCACTCGCACGTGCAGTGGCTTCGTCTGCGATGGCCGCCATATTCGCTTCAATGCCGTTGGCATTCTGCGTGATTCGCGCGTCGAAGCGAAGAACCTCCTCGCGGTACGCTTCGATCTGGGCATTCCAGTTCCCCGTTTCCAGCCAGTACTCAGTGTTGCTGATATCAATGCCAGTCGGCACGTACTGCGTGGACGTGAACGAGTTGCCCTTGTGAAGCACGATGGTTAGCGGCTCGTACCCGCGCGTATCGTTCCACTCGGGAGGATTTGCGAAAACAGGCACGTAGCGAGCTCCTATGTACTCGCGCACTCCGCTGTAATCGGTAGCAGCGGGAGGTGTCTGGTTGTCTGCCATTACTGTTCCTTTCTATTCGGATTACTTCTTCTCGATTTCCTCGATATGGTCTAGTCTCTTGGCAATTCCATCGAGAGTAGCGTCAACCTTAGTAAGAGTAATTGTAAGGTCTTTGATAGTGCGGTCATAGAAATAGAACATAGCACCACAGGCGACGATAGGAAAGCCCACACTGCTAATTGCCTGAACAATCTCGTTCACTCCTATTCACCTCCATCGACAATTGGGCGAAGGTTCGCTGTCTGAGTCGGGCTTCCGTGCGGCTTCTCCGAAACCGTCTCGGGAGTCCGGTTAACAGTATATACGGAATCCACGTCCCAACGCAAGATCAGCCGACCGTAGGCGTCCTCGTTGAAGTTCCACCCTGTGTCGAAGATGATGTCTTTCCACGACGGAGGAATATAAGCTACGAAGTAGCCTTCCTGGTTCAACCCGAAGAACACCTGTTTCACCAAATGAGTGAACACATATTCCAGGTTATCGTTAATCCATTGCTCTACTTGGTCTTTGTAGTAGTCATCGAAACCTGATTCAACGAAGTCATGGAACAATTCCTTTAACTTGTTGATCTCTTCCGTATTGAGGTTGATTCTCTCCAAAAGGGTATTCCAGACTCCCGTATCCTCGTTGAGTCGGGCCACTACCTTGCAAAGCACCTCATAATAAGACAGGGAATCATCATATACAGCGGGAAGTACCGTCTGGCAGAATATGCGCAGAGGGCTATACTTCTGTAAAAGCGGAATAGCCATTCTCACCTCCTAACCGATACCCATGAACAGGTCGGCAAGTTCACGGATAACCATCATATCAATGTTCAAGAACGTCTCGCGGTACTTCTGGAGCATATCGGCCCCAGGAATGTCGTAGCCGTAGTCGTGTTTCTCGCGAGAACCGTCCTCGTTCTTGTCTCGGTCGCCAGTCTCCTTCTTCTTCTCGTCGGCGGTGTTCTTGCCGCTTCCTGTTGATGAAGTAGTCTGGTCTGTGCCAGTAGTCCCATGATCGTATGTTACAGTAGTCGCATACTCCAAGTTGGATACAGGGTTGCTTCCAGGGCTGTCCAACATACTCATCGGTGTATCCTGGAATACTTCTCGGTCATCGGTAGTTGTATTGCTGTTCAGAGTGCCATTCTCTTTACGCGTCCAATCGTCCGTTTGATCTCGGGTGTTGTCCACCGTCCAATCGTCGGTGTTGTCCACCGTCCACTTCTCGTCGTACTTCATATCGCGCGTGGACAGAGGGTCGAACTCAATCAACTCGGACTTGTACAGCTGATTGTAATAGGGCATGATCTCCCACATCTTCATTCGCATGAAGTAGCGGAACAGCTCCAGCGTCTCAAGCCCTATCTCGCGCATGAAGTAGTGGCGGATGATCTTGTTGTTCAGAACCTCGCGATGGCCCTCATCGAAGATAGGGTAATCGTCCAGTCCTAAACGATTGTAGATTTTAGGCCAGTTGGGCTCCGTGGGCGGAAGTTTCTGATCTTTCAGAAGTTGCTCCACGGGCCAGCGAAGCTGTGTGGTGAACTCGCTCATCTAAATCCCCAGAACCTTCCTGATCTTGGCGACCACGCCGCCCTCGTCACCTTCAGGGTAACCAGCTCCCTCGTTGCCATCCTGTCCGCTCTGCTTGCCTTGGACAGCAATGGGCTGTGAGCCGTAACCCTCTGCATTGACGTAAGTACCGCTGCGGAACGTGACGGAAACGTCAAGCCCGAACAGATCGTTGATTTTGTCACACGCCTGTTCGCGCGCGTTAAGGCGAGTGAAGCGGGAAACCTCCACGTCGCCCATATTTGACATCACCTCGTCGGAGATGAGACGCTCCTTCTTCTCTGTGTTGACGTTCTCAACTCCGATATAGGTGAGAGCTTCATTCCAAATCTGGTGCTTGACGGTCTGCAAGTCCTTGGCGACGAACGGAACGGTCAAGTCCAGCACTTCCATATCGAAGTTCTGGGAGTCCTTGTACGTCCACAGCCAGACTCGGTTCTCCTCGATTTGTTTCATCATGTTCAATGCCGTCAGCTTGTTCTGCTCGTTTCCACGAAGAATCTTTGGGGCCTTCTGGTTGATGACGTTGATGTCAATCGTGCGGTCGAGTTCTGCCAGCCGCTTTGCATAGAGCATGAGAGAAGGCATCATTGGGACTCGCAAGTAATCGTTGAAGATCAGGACGCTGTCCTCATCCGTAAGCTCCTTGTTGTACCCATCCGTGGCATAGGCCCTGCGGTCTACAGGGTAATTATAGATATTCCATTCACCGTTTATCATCGTCGGCAGCACTGCGTAGCCCTCTTCGGAAACGGCAGTTCCAGCCAGCATATCGTCCTTGAAGAACACAACCATGCCATTTTGAAGAAGCCAGTACTCCATCATTCGCTCGTCCACGCCCTCGGGCAGGCCGTGCCAATCGAAAACGGAGATGGCATAGTCCATCAATCGGTACAGGTACATCTGGTACGAAGCGTTGTTCATCCAGTTCCGCTCCACGTCCTGATGAACGTTCTTGTTGTTGATGACGGACTCGGGAGGTACCCCGCCGTCAGGCATATAGAAACCTTTGTACATCGTACCTCCTAGATGATGCTGTTGTTCGCCGAATAGTTCCCGACGGCCCCAGTATGCCAGAACGTGATTCCGCTGTCAAGGATGGAGTTTATAGCGGCCATATCCTCCGACGGAACCGAACCCCTCATGCACGCGTTCGAGGTCTTGACGTAGTTCCAGGTTGAGCGGGAGTGGAAGTTGGGCACCTTGACCAGGTCGACTTGGTAACCGTACATCGACATGAACTCATCAGCTATTTGCGCGTACTCGTAGGCTACGGCCACCACGTCCACATTAAAGCCCATCTTGCCCGTGCTGTAGATTCCGTTGCCGCTGGCGCTTCCCCGCACGGTATCGGGCTGTCTCATCATCCTGTCCCATTCGCCCACCTGGTTGGACATACCGTAGGCACCTGCTGCCATGGAAAGCCCTCCCACACCCTCAGATGCTGCGGAAACTCCCCTTCTAGCCGCAGTGCGGGCAGTTGCAGCCGCCACCTTGTCGGCGTTGGCCTGTCCTCCTCTCTTCGCAAGCCAACGGGCACCAGCGCCCAGAGATTTGGCCGCAGTTCCCACTCCCTTTGCTGCGGGGAGCACCATCATGGCCGCGTTGATTCCGAAGGTAAGCGCATTGGACAGGGTGTTCTGGCTGGCCCAGTTCTTGTACGAGCTGAACGGCCATGAGCACTGAACCGCGCACGAGAAGTTGATTCCAGCGTTGTAGTTATGCGCTATTCCCTGGTAATTCTCAGGATAAACGAACACTTCCCCGCTAGGCTCCATTGAGCCGTCGTAACTTATACCATGTCCTCCACTCCCGAACATTTCAAACAGGAGATCAGAAGAAGCCCCGTTATTATCACTCAATCGGCAAAAACAATAGGGATAGCAGAACATCTTATTGTTCTTAGGTGTATAACCGTTCAAAGTAGACGGCCTTGAAACTCCAACGCCCCCGCCGCCAGGTGCCGGGGACGACTGATTGTTAAGCGCTTGCCCTGTATTGGTTATCCCACCGCCGCGAATAAACATTTTGGGCACCATGTATACATTGGCTATCGCATCGCCAGCCCCAGCTTCCTGCATTCGAGCAAGAAACCTGGAAACAGCGTTGGTCACTTCTTCGGACAAAAGATCAGCCGCCCAATACTGACAACCATTGTACACGCCGCAGTATATTCCACCGTCGACTCCCTTGCTCGTCGGGTCGTTGGGGAACAGCCACGACCCCTCGATTTTAACATCCTCCGCTGACCTTTGGACGATAATGGTCATGGGCCCGAAGTCAACGGCATTGCGGCTCATCGTGTAGTACCTCAGCGGCATATCTGGCTCGGGGTTGGTATGAGCGCCTATGGTATCGTCGGAAACGTGCTCCCTTTCAACGAAGCACTCCGTGCGCGTCCAGTCGAACAGCCACGTCTGCATAACGTCAAGCTCCATGACGATCTCAGTCACATTCTCATTAATGTAATTGATTCCAACTACGAAGGCATAGAACCACTTGCTCCCATAGTTGCGGTTCTGGAACATGCAGTAATTTACGTTGTAGATCTTCTCTCGGTTTACCTGAACTTTGACCGAGTTGTTCTGGCGAATATAAGTGTAATCGTTCTCCGTGTACTGCGACACCATACAGCTTGAGAAGTAGTCGTTCTGCGCACTCTTTGACCCGAACCAGCGAGTGTGCTTGTAGGAATTGTCGAACGGAACATAACCCATTCGGAAGATTCCACTCGGTTGAAAATCTGCCATTTTCTCCTCCATAGAGAAGAGGGCCGCTCATCGACGGCCCTCTAAACGGTTATTGATATATATAGGTTTAGACCTGAACCACGGTGATCTTGGCCGTACCCTTAGTGCCGTTGACGGCAGTGGCCGTTACGGCGATCTTTGAACCCTCCGTCTCGTCCTTTCCGACGTGCAGAACGCCGCTCATTGCGTCGATATGCGTTGCCGTGGATGTCTGACCAGTAGCAGACCAGGTGATCTGCTTGTCGTACATACCAGTTCCAGTGACTGCGGCGGTCATCTGCAAGTTCGCGCCCTGGGTTACGTTGGCTTCGGCGGGACTCACATCAACAGCGGTAACGGCGCTAGTGTTGCTGGAAACGCAGATCGCGTTGGCGAACGGCGATGCTGAGAAGATGCGCCACACATGGTAGAAATACTGCCAGAACAGACCCTGGCCGTTGTAGTTCTGCGTGAACGTGTCGAACACATCGAACACCATCCACCAGTCCTTGTCCACCATGGCGGCGATGACAGCTGCCAGGACTGTCTTCTCCGTATCGGTGAACAGCTCGAAGTTCTCATCGTCTCCGAATAGTTCCATCAAGCGCACCTCGTCGTGCTCATCGAAGGAATCAACCTCGATGAGATGACCGAGAAAGTCCGTCTTGTCCATGTTGAAGGCGACGGCCAGCACGTCAACGTCGATGAGCGCGCGATTCGCAGCACTGATGATGACGTACAAGTCCTCGCGCGGAGTATGGGTCATCACGCCGGAACGGTTGTACTTCGGCGACATGAAGTCAAGCTGGCCGACAAGCCCACGAACAACGGTCATAACGTCCGAAGCCGTGTCCTTGGTGAGAGCCGCGGTTTCCTCGTTGTAGAACCCTCCGTTGAGCATCTCGCGGCAGATCATGTACTTCATGGTAACGTACTCGTCGTAGCGCATTCCCGTGTAGAGGGAGTCAACGATCTTCGCGATGAGGTCGGTGATGCCGTTCCAGGAGAGGAACGACTGGCGCAACTGGTCATTGGAGATAGTCACCTTGTAGAACTTCTGGAAGTCCATGCTGTGGAAGGCCGCTCGAACGTCTGGAATCTCCCGCTTGTAGACCTCCTTCTCGGCAGTCGCAGGGTCGAACGAGTGCGGCTTGGCAAGGTTGACGAAAATCTCCTCAACCGTCTCGCCGAACTCCAAGCGGCCCTTCTTGAACACAGACCATGGGTTGTCCCACATCTTCGAGGTGATGATAGTCATGCCGATACGGTTCACCAGAGCGGTGAGATACGCATTCTGCATCGCTTCGTACTGCATGACGTACTCGCCGATGGCATGTAGCGCTTCGGTATTGTCCGGCACGGAAATCCGATTTGCCATGTTTAATCCTCCACTTCCTCGACCAGCTCAGCCTTGAGCAGATCGTCCCGCAATGCGGGAGTCTCGTTGATTACCACTTCCAGAACTTCTCGCGGGTCGAGCTTCACCTTGGCGGCGTTGATGACCTCGCTTGTCGGCTTAGTAGGCACCGTAGCCCCCTTTCGTTCGGAACAGTTCCGCGAACGTTGACGCTCGGCCATCCTCGCTCACGTCCCTGTTCTGGTCTTCCTTCATTCGCTGCGGAGAGGTGATGAACGCATCGGCGTACTTGTTGCGGGCATCTCGCCATCCCTTCTCGGCAGTCTCGGCCCGCTCGATGAGAGTGTCGCGCTGCTCGACCAGGCCGTCGCGCTCGGTCACGATCTGGTCGTAATCCTCGCGCGCCACAACGTCGCGCACGTCCGCCCCCTCCTCAGGCTCGTCTACCCATACATAGGCCATGGGTTCTCCTTTCTAACTGGCTACGACTTCGCAGTTTACCACACCCTTGCTGCGTGTGCAACGATATATTACAGGCGCGGGAATGTGCGGGAAGCACCGTTCCACCAGTACAAGGCACTCGCCCCACCCGCTGTCGTACACCGTTTCCTTGACGGACGCTTCCACGCTTCCGTAGTTCATGTCGCGCACCGTCTCGTACTCGTCTTTGCTGTCCACCGTCTCCAACTCCCTCAGAAACGGTTTGAAGTCGACGCAATAGGGCTTCGAGTACTGTATCTCCCTAGTCGGCTTCGGGTAGATCCACATCTTCATCTTGCTTGGCATCGTCATCACCTCCTGGGATATTATCATGCACAAAGGAAAACGTCCCGAATTCCAGTTCCCCTATCTTCACCGTAACGTTGCATTCAACTGAATTGAGACCCTCCGAGAACGTGGCATCGGCCCTTACGCTGTGCAACGGGCCAAGCTCGGTGATGCTCTCCTTCACTGTTACATTTCCACCACTGTCTACGGCCACTATATCCGCCGATATGGCTGAAAAGAAGAAGTCGAGACTACCGTTCTTAAACAATTTGATGGAAGTCCCATCCAGCATATAATGAATGTCCTCCATGTCCTCTACGGGCTCCATGAGTTCTGTCGGGGAATAGGGCAACAGGAACTTCTGACCGCCCTTCGTCGCGCCAATGTAGAGACTATCGATCTGGTTAGTCACCGTGTACACCATCTTGCACGGTGCCAGTTGCTTTAGAACTTCCGCGCTGTATTATGCTATGTTGACTGCGTAAGGGGTGCCGTCCGCGTACTTTATCGAGGTGTTTCCCTGCTCGTCTATCTCCACTATGTAACTTGTCGGTTCTGCCATTTGATTTCCTTTCTCTAGAATGCCAACTCCGTGAAGCACTGCGATGCAACTATAAGCGTCATAACGCATACTGCTATCGCCGCAGTTATGCAGTTCGCTTCATTCATTTTACCTCCTTATCTCCTTAGTTCCCTCGTACAGGACTACACCGCCTGGTACCTTTCTTGCCGTAAGGTTACCCTCGTACACAGTGCCGAACTCGAAGTTCTCCAACGTGACGTTCTCGTGGCATCGGGAGGGAAGCCCCGCCACGTGCACAGTCAGCTCGTCGGCTCCCACCTCGTGCTCAACGTAAGTCTTCGCCCTCAAGAACTTTCCATGGTCGAAAGTCGATTCGTGCTTCCACGCTCCCAGGCGAACAGCGTCCACGTCCAGGCAAACGGGGATATCCGTTCCTACCAGATGAAGCGAGTCGGTGTCTGCGTAGATGAACCTGTCGTATACCGACTGCGCGGAGGTGATCGTCTTGTACCTGGCGTAAGAGGTTATGAAAACACCACAGGGCAGGTAAACGCCATCCCTCTGCTCTGGCTCCAAATCCACGTAATGGACTACACCATCAACCAACACAGGTTTGCGCGATTTTACCGTAGTCCGTGTTGCAAATTTGCCGTACAAGCTGTTCAGCATCAGTTTCGCCAATGAACGAAGCCCACCATTCCCCGATATAGTCGCCTGGTTCTTTATATCCGCCCACTTGCATACGTAATCCTGGAACATATGGGGTGATGCGTGGAACATGTACCCTCCGATGAACTCCACATCCCAGACATGGTACTGCTTGTTCATGAGTTCCCAATCGACATTGGTGACAGTGATGCACACACGCCCTTGAGAGTCCTCCACGTACTCCGTCTGCTTGAACATCATGTTTCCCTTCAACTGCAAACATGGAATATGCTCCTTCCTTCCCTTGAAGCTGCAAAGCACACAGGCTATCCACAGCGGGTGCCGTTCCGTCGGCTGCGGAACACCGTCGAACCATACAGGTTTTCCATAAGGCAGGAACTGCCCGTCACAAGCCGCCATTACGGAGGGGTACAGGCTGTTCACGTCGAACACTATTCCCTCTCCCACGTCCCTGCCCTGGAACTTGGGGTTCACGTATGTGAACCCTCCCCGATAGGCCTTGCGGATGAACGCATCCTCTTCCTCCGACAGCAGGGGAAAGACGTTTCTGAACTTCCTGTGACCGCCCAATCTTCTCTTGTAATCGAAGAGTGCATTGCTTCCAGCCGTCATCTTGGTAAGCTTCTGCTCGAAGAACGTCCGCAGAGACTTGGCGACGATGGCAACATCATTAACCAGGTAGGCCCTCTCATCGTCGGTGATCTCGTGGCCTGGCTCTCGGTACTCATCGTAATCTATGCTTCCCTTCCTGATTTCCAAACCATAGGCTTTTGCCATTGCTTCTACCGACAACGGTATAATTTTCAGGGAATCTTGAATAGTCACGTAGCGCGTCTTGGTAAAGTACAGGGTTATCTGGTAAACCTGGTTCATGTCGCTTATCAGTGTTGTGAACGTCCTGTCCGTTGCCTTCTGCTTCGAGTCCACCCAAAGCCACCCGCTCTTGAGCAGATGGTCTATTATGAACACACCATCGAACCCGAGATTGTGAAAGTACCCCTTGCAGTTCGCCGCACATTCCAGCCATTCTATGAACCCTTCTATGCTGTTCCCGTCTGTAATATACCTGTCATCGTCTATGGAGTAGATTCCGTAAGCCCATACCCTGCAATCTTCGGGGTCTGTCGTGGTCTCGAAGTCGAATGTGTACGTTCTCATTCAAGATACTTCTCTTCCATCAGATTCCAAAAATCAATTACCTGCTGCCTACGGCCCTTGTACTCCTGACCCCTGATCGTGTAGTTCTGGAAAGAAGTCATATTGGGCGACCCTTGCTCGTACACGAAGTTTAGGGTTGTCACATCGTCGTACATGGGGTTCTCGAAAATCTCCCTCAGTGCCATGGGGTTCTCGTCAACGAAACGTTCCAATATGCGGGCCACATCCAACAGCTCCTCGTCATTTCCGAACAGGTCTTGCAGGGTATCGGAATAGCGGATGGCATAGGACGCATCACTTTCCACGTACCGCCCGAACTTCCCAAGCCTGTCCAAGGGGTTCTCGAAGTCCTCGTTATACGATGCGGGGAGTATGTTCTTGCCAGCGGCCTTCATCGCCAGATCGTAGAGGGGCGAGGTGTCCGTAGTGGTGTCGAAAAGACCAGAAGGGTAAAGCTCTTCAACGACCTTCTTCCTCTTCCTGTTCTCAGCGCGAACCCAACGCTTGCGCTCCTGCACGAAGTACTCTGGAACCACCTCGCCAGTCTCCAACGCATGGGGTTTGGTAGACCCTGGCCGCTTGACCTCGTTGAACCGCTGCCATTGCCTTATCATCTTGTTTAGATCGTCAGCTGTCCTGACAGGTGAGTCCAATTCGCGATCTTTGGAAGAGCGGATGATCTCCGCTGCGGACACTGTGGGAGGTTGTCCATCGTACCCGTATCTCTTCCAAGCCCTTCTCAACCTTCGGTTGTAGTTTCGGGCTTCTCGCTTGACTCTCTCAAGTTGGCTTGCAGTCCACTTAATGTAAGGCTTTCCCGATCTCGCCATTTCAAACCCCGTATCTCATCGACGACGTAGAACCCTCGCGTCTCCACCTGGCAGTAAAGCTGGAACACGGCGATCTGCGACACGTCCACCTCGAACTTGAAGCGCTTGCTCATGGAATCGTTCATCCATGGTATGCGAACTTGCAGCTTGCTGTCAAACGACTCCTTGTGCTTAACGGAGGAGAAGTGGAAGGTGTACTCGCCCCACTGGCTCTTGAACGGGGTGCAGGTGAGGTTGTAGCACACGCCGAAGGGAGTCAACTTAGATTCCTGCATCTTCAAACAACTCCAATCCCCGGAAAACCTCATCTTCCATCTTGTCCTTGACTTCTCCATCGGGAAGCAAGTCCATAAGTTCCTTGGCCCTGCGCTTGCGCTCTGAAAGCATCTCCTTTCCAGCCTGGTACTCTACTTCCTGCTCGACGGCGATTAGCGCCCTGCTATATCCTGCGCGGAAGTACGATGAGCACACCATGAATTTTTTCGTGTCCCCAACAATGTTTCCAACTACTTCTCTAGCTTCCTGATCGTTCAGCCCCCAGTCCCTTGCGGCAGCATAGATATCAGATGAGCACATGATTGAGGGATTGTCCCTCAACACCTTGATAATCTTCCTTAATCTTACTTTTTTCACAATTTCCTCACTTTCTCACAAACCAGGAAATGGGAGGGCCTAGGCCCTCCCGATCATCTGCTACTCGGCAACGTCCAGCGTGAGCATGGAGCCGTTCTTTACGGTGACCTGCTTCACCGTGAACTCGATAGGCTCGTCCCAGGTAGGCTCGCCGAAAATCTGAATGGCCTTCTTCACGGCGTTGAAGATGCCCATGGAAACGGCCTGGTAGGCCTTCCCCTTGTCATCGATGAGAACGACGCGCGGAGCGCGCTCCATTTCTCCCGTCTCTTCGTTGACCAGCTCGATAGCTTCGACGAGAACGTCCTTCACCTTAATGTTCTTGTTGATAAAATCGCCTACCTTGTGGTCGGGGTTGTTGCTGGCGTTGTACAGCTTGGCCTTGGTCGCACGGTCACCTCCCTTGATTGAGCAGTAAGTGCTCGTGCTCTGCTCAGAAAGCTCGGCGGACACGTCCAGGGTCATCATCGCGTTCTCCATTTCAAGAACTCCTTTCATCTCATGGGTGCGGCCCGTTGACCGCTATTGATTGCCCACGTGGGAGGGTTCAGAGTTAGCGGTGAACCCTCGCCGTGGGCAATCGCCTAACCGATCAACTCGTCGGCTTCCGGTTCTCCGGCTTCCGGTTCTCCGGCTTCCTTGACGCACACTACCTGGGCTTGGGACAGGAACTTGTCCAAGTCCATTCCATAGGTGGTGACGGTTTTGGGTACGACCTCGACCTCGACCCCCTTCGGCAGCGTCTTCCCCGTCGCGTCGGCAATGGCCTTTCTAGCCGTGGTCTTGTCGCAGCGAGTGCCCTCGACCTCAGCAGATCCGATCTTATCGAGCTTCGGCACACCGTGATCGACGTACAGCTTGTAGGCGTTCACTTCAAACTTGGTAATGGAGCGGGTAATCATCATGATTCTTTCCTTTCGTTGCTCGTCCCTACGGGACTAATTTTACCATGCCAAGGAGGGCTAGTTATCCCAGCCCTCCATATTCACACCTGTTTCACAAAACCTTCATACCAACGGCACCCCCTAGAAGTCGATCATCCGGCGAACAGGGCAGTGACGACGGGCGTAATCCCGGTAGCCAGATCTGAACACCCATGTATGCCCCTCCAGGCCGCTTTCGGCTTTGAACTTGACGAACTTGCGCCCGTGGAAAAAGCGGTCGCGTCTGGCCCTTCTCATACCCTCATCGAACATTTCCGAACAGCTTCCCATCTACCCCACCACCCGCCAACCGTCGAACTTCATTGTCTCGATAGACACCCCCGTGGCCACCACGTCGCCATACTTCATAAGCAGCATGAATTGCACGGATGCGACCCGGTTGGGGTCATGTGCGTAGCCAATGGCCACTACGCGGTCGTTCTCGTCGTAACCGCGAACAACGTAAACTAACCGAATGCAGTTTGATCTGAACAGCATGATTTTCCTTCTTCCGTTCTTTTTTCTCAAAAGCTAGCTGGATTATGGAACTTGCAGCGCGGCCCATGGTATGCGCCTGTTCAGCGCATACCTGGGCTTAGAAAACTTCGTACTCAGTGGCGATTGACTGGAAAAGTCTAGTGCCTGGTCAGCACCGAAGTACCTGAAAATCTCATCGACGATCTCGGAATCTTCCAAAACTTCACGCACTTTTTCCTCGTACCATGCAGCTGCTTCCGCAGCATCCACGAACGTTTTACCTTCGGTCACCATGATATAACTCCTTCCGTTTCGGGTGCACACCATGGGCCGCGCTGTCCTATGCGCCCGTAGGCGGTAGCCGCAGTGCTGCGGCCACGCCTAAGTTAGTTGAACATATCTGTAATGCAAGTGACCTTATAGGTGTAATCGAACTTGTCAATTTCATACACCACTGAACTAGGTGCCGCCGTCGTGTAGTCATTAACTTCTGAGAAAAAAGCGAAAACATTAAAGCATGCGCCATATTCGCCCTCGACACGAACAACATAAGCCCTATCGTATTCAATAAGCGCTTCAGTTGCCGACAGCTGCAGCTTAATTTCAGCCAGTTCATCGCTGCCATTGTAAACACCGCTAATAGCGACACTCACGGCCTGATGTACATTATCAGTTTCTAACTTAAACATTTTTTTGCGTCCTTCCTGTAGTTGGTTTTACCGCCTATGGACGCATAAGACTAGGCTTAATGTTCTAACGTATACAACTTGCGCAGTATCTTATCCTAGGAAATCATATGTTGTTAGCACGCCTAACCCTCAGATAAGCCCCGCAAGATATGCGATTGTCAAGGAACGACTACTAGCTTTAACGCCGACGCGGTATCAGCCTAGGCGATCAGTGGTGGAACCCTCCGCTTGCTTATCTCTTTTTTTGACTACCGTAATTATCCTCCTATATAGGGAGGGTGTAAACACTTTAACCATTATATTGGCGTTTTTCATGGTTTCTCCATATTGAAGATATCCGGGAGCCGATTATGGGAAAGATAACCGGCCATTATATTTCTACTCTCCT
>OLNT01001047.1_pt1 | contig 16080 bp, 14 predicted proteins | sample 1672641 | NCBI WGS metagenome assembly OLNT01 (sample SAMEA3136708, study PRJEB25190) | human gut metagenome
CGCCAGAAGCAGCCACGCCGTTCTCGCCATTCAAAATGGCCTGCGCCGCGGCCGGCAGCTCGCCGCCGCCGCTTGCGGGCAGCGAGCCTGCCACCAGGTCGACCTCCCAGTTCGTGGACCACGTGTGATCCCACACGCCGTTGAAGATGCCCGCGGCGATGGTCTGAGCCAGCCAGCCTATGGTCACGCTGGAAGTGCACGTGCCCGCGAACTGCGTCTGATCGGCCGTAGGTGCGCCCAGGTCGATGGTCACCGTGGAGCCGTCGTAGCTCACACCGGAGCCCCACACGTTGTTGATGGTCATCACCTTGTCCTGGATGACCACCGGGGCGCTCACCCACGCATGACCGGAAGCGTCCACCGTCATGGTGGCGTTGTTGCTCACCGGCGTCGAGGGCGGGAAGCCGCCGTTGGTCAGGTGCGGGTTCAGCGGCAGACCCGTGGTGGCCTTGTCGAACCACAGGTTGGCCGAAACCGTGTACGTACCAGCAGCGAAGCGACCGCTCGTCGTAGTGTCCACCGTGGTCGAACCGCCCGGCGTGGGGCTGGGGCTCGGCGAAGGCGTCGGCGTCGGCGAAGGCCGGCGTGAGGTCTTTGAACACGACCCCGGGCTTCGGATAGTTCGGAATGTCGACGATTAGTTCCTCATAGGGGCGCATGGGGCATCCTTTCTCGCTGGGCCCATTTTCGCTGAGACGCACCCGCCTGGCGAGGTTTCGGCCAACTTCGAAGCTTCACTGTAACCGTCGCGGTCCTCTCCTGTGGGGGCCGTAAGCCGAGCGATGGCCCTAGCGTTCTACGTCTCCGCGCCAGCTGCCGATGCCGCCGATGTTGCGCGCGTCGGTGTAGCCCATCTGCTTGAGGGCGCCGACCGCCTGCTGGCTGCGCGCCCCGCTCATGCAGTACACGAACAGCGGCGTGCTCTTGTCGGGCACCTCGCTCGCGATGGCGCTGATCTGCTGCAGCGGCACGTTCGCCGCACCGGGAATATGGCCGCCCGCGTATTCCCCCGGCGTGCGCACGTCGATCAGCCGCGCGCCGGGCGTCGCGCGGAACTCCTCCACGCCGGCGTTGATATCGGCCGGTTTCAGAAAATCCATCAGTCCCACCGCTGCATCCTCCTTGTGAAGTTATTTTTGCTTGCTGCCGCTTATGATACTCTGCGTTCTCGCCTATTCGCGCGCACTCTCGATCACTAAATTTCAACGGACAGGAGGCATCGATGAACAACCAGCGCAAACGCGAACTGAAAGAAGCGTATCGCACCAGTCGGCCGCCTATGGGCGTGCTGTCGTTTCGCTGCGTGCCTACGGGAGAGAGCTTCCTTCTGGCATCGCGCAACATCCCCGGCGACACCAACGGCGTCACGTTCAAGTTGAACTCGGATTACCATCCCAACCGGCATCTGCTGGAGCTTTGGCGGCGCTACGGTGAGGAGAACTTCCAGGTGGAAGTGCTGGAAGAGCTCGATTACCGCGACGAGTCGGATGATCCCGCCGACTACAAGGAGGAATTGGAGCAGCTGCGCGATTTATGCCTCGAGCGCGACGAGAGTGCCTCGCTTCTGTGGAAGTAACCGACTGCGTGCGGCTGAACGAGCGGCTGCGCGCAATTTAAGCGGCTGCGCCAAAACGAGCCTTCGAGGTTCTCACTTTCCTTACAGGTGACGGCACGCGAGGAACATCGGCGCTCGCGCGCGGCACAATGGGGCCAACACGAGAAAGGACGCCCCATGAGCACTTCCACCCCTTCGACTTCCCACGGTGCCGGCACCGCTGCCACCGACTCCCCCGCCGCCATCGAGGCCGGCATCAAGGCCAACGACGATCGCGCCTTCGAGGAATCCCTCGGGGCCATGTCGCCCTTCGAGGTGAAAAACCTCCTGGTGAAGATGGCCAAGAAGGGCGATGAGGGCACCACGCGCACCCTGCTGAACGCCGGGCGCGGCAACCCGAACTGGATAACCACGCTGCCCCGCGAGGCCTTCTTCCTGCTGGGAAGTTTCGCCATGGAAGAAGCGCGGCGCACCATGGACGAGCCGGACTACGACCTGGCCGGCATGCCCGCCGCCGACGGGGCCGCCGCGCGCTTCCTCGCCTTCCTCGACGAGCACGACCGCGAGAGGCCGGCGCAGTTCCTCAAGCGCGCCTGGGACTACCTGGATGCCGAGGGCCTGGCCGGCGACGAGCTCGTCCACGAGTGGACCGGCGGCATCGCCGGGGACGAGTACCCCATGCCCGACCGCATCCTGCGCTACACCCAAGAGATCGTCAACCGTTACCTGGTGAAGGCCCTGGACGACGGCCACGCGCCCGCGACCCCCTACGACCTGTTCGCCACCGAGGGCGGCACGGCGGCCATGTGCTACCTGTTCTACAGCCTGAAGTGCAACTTCCTCGTGAACCCGGGCGACCGCATCGCGCTCATGACCCCCATTTTCACGCCATATCTGAACATCCCCACGCTAAACGACTACGACCTGGACGTCACCTACATCCAGGCGAACACCATCGATGCGGATGGGCTGCACACCTGGCAGTACCCCGACAGCGAGCTGGAGAAGCTGCGCGACCCGTCCATTAAGCTGTTGTGCCTCGTGAACCCGTCCAACCCGCCATCGGTGGCCTTGGACGATGCCTCGCGGACCAAGCTCGTCAGCCTCGTGAAGAACGAGCGGCCCGACCTCATCATCATCAGTGATGACGTCTACGGCACCTTTGTCCCCCACTATCGGTCGCTTCTGGACGATCTGCCCTACAACACCGCCTGCGTGTACTCGTTCTCGAAGTACTTCGGAGCCACCGGCTGGCGTCTCGCCGTCATCGCCACGGCGCAGAAGAACGTGTTCGACGACCTCATCGCGAAGCTGCCCGACGACAAGAAGCGGGCGCTCGCGAACCGTTATGCGTGCCTCACCGACCATATCGAGAAGGTGAAGTTCACCGACCGCATGGTGGCCGACTCGCGACTGGTGGCCTTAAACGGCACGGCGGGGCTCGGCACACCCCAGCAGGTGATGATGTCGCTGTTCGCGCTGTACTGCCTGCTGGACGATGCCGACGTGTACCGCACGAAGATGCAGCAGCTCGTGCAGCACCGTCTAGGCCTTCTATGGAAGAGCCTCGGCTGGACGCTGGAGCCCGACCCCGAGCGCGCCGGCTACTACTCGGTGATCGACCTGGGAATCTGGGCCACGCGCCTGTACGGTGCCGACTTCTTCACGTGGCTGAAGAAGAACTACGACTCGCTGGACATCGTAGTGCGACTCGCCCAGGACACCGGCGTCGTGCTCATGGACGGCCACGGCTTCGACGCCCCGGAATGGTCGGTGCGCGTATCGCTGGCGAACCTGAACGCCGACGACTACATCGCCATCGGCCAGCGCCTCTCGGCCATGCTGGCCGACTACGCCGAGACGTGGAAGGCGGAGATGAGCCGGTAGTAGCGACTGGCCCCTGGTTTGGCCCCGCGCCTAATCCCCTGCGCCCAAGAACGGCAATCAACCCCTTCGCGCCCAAGATTCGGATTTTGGTTGTAACAAATTAGGATTTTAGTAAAACTCCTGATAGGAATCGCAATGGGTAACAACTCCGTTAAACCAGAAGGATACCTTCCACGTATTGTCGACGAGCAAGTTGAGCACTACTTGCGAATTTTTGGCGCCATCGAAATCGAAGGCACGAAATGGTGTGGCAAGACATGGACAGCGCGTCAGCACGGCGCTTCCATCAGCTATGTCGATGAGCAACTGCCACTCGCCCAAGACGACCCCTCGCTCATGCTTTTGGGGGAGAAGCCGCATATCATTGACGAGTGGCAACGCGTTCCCGCCATCTGGAACCTCGTGCGTCACGGCATCGACGAGACGCGGGCCCTGCGCGGCGGCTGGATTCTCACCGGCTCCTCGACGCCACCGGATCGACAGGGCGGAGCAGACGAGGCGACCAAACGGCATAGCGGCGCGGGGCGAATCGGGCGCATCAAGATGTCCCCCATGACACTTTCCGAATCAGGAGATTCCGAAAACGCCGTCTCTCTCGCTCGGCTTTTCGAGGAACCTCCCGCCGCCGCCATCGTAGAGGACGACACGCAACGGCTCGTCGAACTAGCATGCCGGGGAGGCTGGCCCGAAGCGCTCGACCTGACCGCCCTGGACGCGCAGACGATTGCTCGCGAGTATCTGACGGCCGTATGCTATGAAAGCGCGCCGGACCACAACCTCGATCCTTTTGTAACCGAGCGCGTCATCGCTTCGCTGGCGCGCAGCCTCGGGCAGGCCGCCACCTACGGCACCATTAGGGAGGACGCCCTGGGATCAACGGGCTTCAACCTAACGGATAGGCAGATCGGTGAATACCTGAGCTTCCTGCGCCGCATCTACCTACTCGCCGAGATACCCGGCTGGGAGCCCCCCTCTCGCCCGAAGAAGCGGCTCCAAACCAAGCCTAAGCGCTATCTGGCCGATCCCTCGCTGGCCGTGGCCGCCCTCGGCCTGTCCCCCGAAGGCCTTATGGAGGATTGGCAGACCTTCGGACTGGTTTTCGAGAACCTCTGCCTCCGCGATCTTACGGTGTACGCCCGAGCCCACGAGCTCGCTCGGCCAGTTCCCGTGCGCTACTACCGCGACGATTCCGGACTTGAAGTGGACGCCATCGTAGAATTGGCCGACGGACGCTGGGCCGCTTTCGAAATCAAAACCAGCGAAAGCAAAGTCGCTCCCGCAGTCGCCAACCTCAAACGGCTTCGCAAGAAACTCTGCGAGAACCCTCGTGCCCAGATGAAGCCTCCCGCATTCATGGCCGTCATCACAGGGATCGGCACCTACGCACGCGTCGTCGAAGACGGCATCTACGTTATTCCCATCCGGGCACTAACGGCCTAAGCGGCAAGCGGCGTGCATCAACCTATCCAGGCAATAAAGGTCGAAAATGATGCAAAAATGCGGTACACCATCGTCAAAAACGATGCATCGTCCCAAGTATATGGCACATTGGCCTACAAGCTCATCGATGGCAACATCGGAGAAGACGGTTGCAAGGTGACATCGCCGCAGTTCATAGCCATGTTTATATAGCGCAGGAGTCCATCTCCATGCAGGCCCGTACGGCGTGCTAGGGCATGTTGTTGCGCAGGTAGCCATAGCCTTCGGCTTCTAGTTTGTCGGCGGGGACGAAGCGGAGGGCGCTGCCGTTGATACAGTAGCGCTGGCCGGTTATCGGGCGGAGCCAAAATCGGCGGCAAATTTGTAGCCAACGCCCCAAACCGTGAGCACGTAGGCCGGCTGGCTCGCCTTGTCCTCGATCTTCTCGCGGATGCGGCGGATGAATACTGTGATGGAATTACCGTCCACCACACAGTCTTCGTCCCACAAATGCTCGTAGATCTGCTCGCGGGTGAACGCCTGGCCCGCATGACTCGCCAGAAGGGCGAGGGTCTGGAACTCCTTGTTCGTCAGCTCAACAACCTCGCCCCTTTTGCGCACTTCGTGACCGGCCAGATCAATCTCCAAATCTCCCGCTCGGATCACGGGGGGCGCCTTCCGAGCGCGGGCCGCTGCAAAATCGCTCTTGTAGCGGCGCAGGTGCGCCTCAATGCGCATGAGCAGCTCCTCGTTGTCGAAGGGCTTCACCAAGTAGTCGTCAGCCCCGGCCTTGAACCCCATGCCCTTGTCGACGATGTCGCCTTTCGAAGACAGGAAGATCACCGGGATGCGCCGCCCCTGGTCGCGCATTTCCTGACAGACCTCATAGCCGTTCATCTTCGGCATCATGATGTCGAGCAGCAGCAGATCGGGATGCTCCTCATCTAGCATCGCTAATCCCTGGCGACCATCGGTGGCTCCGCAGAACGCATAGCCCTCGTCGGTCACAATGTGGCGCAACGCCAGCTGCAAGCTCGGGTCGTCGTCGATGAGCATGATCTTGTACACGGGCTACTCCCCTTTCTCTACAGGCGGCTGCAGGTTCGCCGGTATGCGCACGGTAAATGTGCTTCCCGCCCCTGGCTCGCTTTCCACGGCAATGGTGCCCCCATGCATCTCCACCAGCTCCTTGCACATGGCAAGCCCCAGACCGCTGCCGCCGTAGCTGCGGCTGATGGAACTGTCAGCCTGGGTGAACTTCTCGAAGATGCGCGCCGCATCGGCCGCGCTGACGCCGATGCCGGTATCGGTGATGCGGAATTCGATGGCGGACTGGGCAGCAAGACTCTGGCAGCGCACCGCGATGCGACCACCCGACTCGGTGAACTTGAGGGCGTTGCTGGTCAGATTCTCGAACACCCGGCGCAACTTCTCCCCGTCGGCGAACAAAAGTGGCATGTCGTCGGCGATATCCCATTCCAGGACAATGCCCTTGTCACTGGCCAAGGGCTCAATGGTGGCTTGAAGCGGCCCCAACACATCCACCAGATCGATCAGCTCCAGATTGAGCGTCTCCTTGCCAGCCTCAATGCGGGCCATCTGCAGAATGCTCTCGATGAGCGCAAGGAGCGAGCGGTTATTCGCTTCCAGCTCGGCCCACAACTGGGCGTCCTCGTCGCTTGGCTCGCCCTGGCGCTCCTTCAGAATGCGCGAGAAGGCCATAGAGGCCGCCAAGGGCGTTTTCAGTTCGTGACTCATCATGGCAAGGAAATCGCTCTTGTACTGGCTCTCGTCAGCCAAGCGGCCGTTGGCCTCTTCTAGCTTGGCCTGCTGAGCCGCCAGCTCCTCATTGGCCTCCGACAGCCGACTCGTACGCTCCTCCACCTTCATTTCCAGCGATTCGTGCGACTCCTGCAGCTCATCGGCCATGCTGTTGAACCCTCGGGTGAGCAGCTTCATCTCACGCGTGGTATCCTCGAGAACAAGACGAGTGTCCAGGTTCCCCTTCTCGAAGCGTTCCATACCCTTGCGCACCCGGTCGATGGGCCGTGTGACAAGGCGACTTAAGGCCAGCCAGATCACCGCCATGCACGCGAGGATCATAAGTGCCGAGAGCGCAATCGTCTGCATCATGCTCGTGCGACTCGCCTGCTGATAGGCATCCACGGGAATGGCAAGTGAGATGGCACCGTAGAGATCCCCCTCGTGCAGCCCTTCACGCGGATAGCCCGTCATGTCCAGCTCGCCGGCCGGCTCGCCATGGCAATCGAGGCAGGTCTCTTCCATGTTCATGCGACGCAGATAGCGAAAGTAGCTGTGTCCATCGATCTCGTCGTAGCCATAGTACTCGTTTGCCTGAGCATTTTGCGCGAAAGCGTTCAGACCCGATGCTTCGAACTCGTCGGGGTAGTCATAGTCGTTGCGCGGCGAAAGTGCCACATAGCTCGTGCCATAGTCCGTGACCCGCGAGAACAACGCACCGATGGATCGTCCGGCGATGGAGCACTGCAACCCCTTGAATTCGTAGTTGCCCGCCGAATCGTAGTTGATGAGGTCCTGATTGCGAGTCATAAACGTCCATACCGCATCCATGTTTGACGACAGTGCCCGCGCCTGGTCGAGCAACTCGCGCTCGGTGGACTGCTCGCTGGCATAGTGCTGCCATAGCATGTTGGTTCCCAGCATCACCACGATAACCGACGCCAGAAGCACGATAAATTTGGCGCGAATCGTCTCGAAACGCCGCACGGCACTCCCTTTTGTCGCCCTTCTGTCAACAACGTATAGTTTATCATGGCAGATAAGGTTCCCGTGAGTGCACAGCGGTTTAGCGAGGGGGCAAGAAATAGGGTTTGAACAGGGAAGTAATAATTTGTTTAGATATCTGTTATAACTTATCAATACCCTTAGGCACCTTCCGTTCCTATACTCGCCGGCGTCGATGACCTTGAGGAGAAGGAGGAAACCGTGGCAAAGAACACCACGTCCGCACCGACGCTCAACCGACGCAGCTTCGTGGCTGCAGGCGTTGCCGCTAGCGCTTGCCTGGCGTCCGGATGCGCGCCCGAGGCAATGGTGGGCACTGGCAAGGAAGCGAGCTATGCGCAGCAAGGCGCCTACGAAGGCGGCCTCGCCAACACATCGCTCAACGACGGCGAGTGGAAGTTCATGGAATGCAACAAAGGTTGCGGGGGCGGATGCGTCAACATGGCCTTAGTCAAAGATGGCAAAGTGGTGAGAACCAAAACAGACTCTAGCCATGAGGACTCCTTAGAGCACCCTCAGTTTCGCGGATGCCTTCGTGGGAGGTGCGCTGCAGAACTCGATTTCGGTCCCGACAGGCTCACCTATCCTGTCAAGCGCAAGCACTGGAGTCCCGACGATCCGCATGGAGAGCTGCGGGGCCAAGATGAGTGGGAGCGCATCAGTTGGGATGAAGCCCTCGATATCGTCGCCGACCAGTTGAAGAAGGTATACACCACTTACGGCCCGCGCGCAGTTTTCTATCCTTGGGATCAGCGCAATGACCGCACGCCCGTGCTTGATGCCTGCGGGGGCTATATCGCAAGCTGGGACACCCAGTCTTTCGGAAGCTATCTTATGGATCTCGCCCAACTGGGGCTTCCCGAAGTTGCTTACGGCGGCTTGGGAACGGTGAACGATCGCTTCGATATCATCGAAAATGCTCAGACGATCGTCTTGTACGCCCAAGACCCAGCATGGTCGGCCATTGCATTTGCGGCCTGGAATCTACGCGCCGCCAAGGACAAAGGTGCCCGTTTCGTTTGCGTCGGCCCTTTCTACAACGCAAGCGCCAATGCGTTTGACGCAGATTGGGTTCCCGTCTTCCCGGGCACAGATACCGCATTTATGCTGGGTGTCATTTTCGAAATGTTGAGGCTGGACGAGGAAGAAGGGGGAATCATCGACTGGGACTTCCTTCATAAGTATTGCATAGGCTTCGATGACGAGTCGATGCCACAAGACGCGACCCTCAACGAGAACATCAAAGGTTACGTACTCGGCCAGTACGATGGCATTCCAAAAACCGCCAGCTGGGCGAGCGCAATTTGCGGCACACCCGAGTCAACAATCACCGAATTCGCCCGCACCGTGGGCAAGCAAGACAACGTCGTGATGTCTCACGGCTACGCTGCGGCACGCTGCTCCGGTTCAGAAGATATTCCCCAGCTTTTCCTGACTATCGCTTGCATGGGCGGCCATATGGGAAAACCCGGAAACTGCTATGGACCGCTATGGGTAGACGGCAGCGGCTGCGGCGGCCCTGCATTGGTGAAGCTCGGCAAAGGCGGTGATGGATGGGACGTGTCTTCGTGCGTGCCGCTATGTTCGCCCGACGAGAAAGTCGTCGTGAGAGAAACCGGCAGCAGCATCATTCGCACTGCCGCTGACGATAACGTGAACGGACTGGAGCTCTACAACGCCGTACTCGACGGACGATACAGCAACGTCGGCATATGCTGGGGTGGCCAATGGCGCCCGATCGAGGAACGCGAATGCGACATACACTTGATTTGGGGAGAGTTTTCGTCAGCCCTTCGAGCGGGCGCAGACATTCTGAGGGGAATCGAGGCCTTTAAAAAGGTGGACTTCGTAGTTATGCGTGACCATGTTCCCAAAATGGATTGCGTATATGCCGATATCGTTCTTCCCTTGGCAGGCAGACAGCAGCAGGAGAGTTTGGGAACAAGGCGAGAGGAAGTATGCTATTACTCCGTTGTCGCCAGTCCCGATGACGAAGCAAAGCCAAATCGGTGGGTCAACGAGCAACTTCTCGAGCGGCTCGGATACGATCCCGCCCAAGTTTACCCCGTGAGCCCCCAGCAGGCCCTCTATAACCAAATGGCTGGCGCAACGGTCATGAACGAGAAGGGGGAATACGAAACACTATTTACGATCACCCAGAGCGATATAGATGAAATGGGGGTAGAGGGTGCCCCTCAGGAAGGGAAAATCGGCCTGAGCGAATTCAAGGAAAAGGGTATCTATACCGTTGAACGAAAAGCCGGAGATGCCTTTACCCATATCGGATTAGCGGACTTTTTTGCAGACCCCGACGCCAATCCATTGCCATCTGCTTCGGGCAAGTTTGAGCTGTACTGCCAAGCAAAAGCCGAAACGTTCAACATGATCAGTTTCGATGGTCGCACGTTCAAGCCCTATCCCATCTACTCGGAGCAGACAAAGCCCGAAGCTTACCGCTTCCGGTGCTTCAGCCCGCACTATCCTCGCTCTGCAGGATCCACCTACTCGAACGTACTGACGCTACGCGAGGCATGGCCGGCGCCTCTTTTGCTCAATTCGAAAGACGCGGAGAACCTGGGCATCTCTGACGGAGATGTCGCTCATATCTCAAGTGCCGCGGGAAGTATCTTGCGCAAGGTTTGCGTAACAAGCCTCATCATGGAAGGCACCGTCGGTCTCCCGAATGGCTGCTGGCCGAAGATAGACGAAGAGGGAATCGATCGCGGCGGATGTGGAAGCACCCTCATCGGCGGCAAACCGAGCGGCATGGGCGTCACAGGGCACAACAATGTATGGGTGAATATCGAAAAATGGGAGGACAACGAGCTTGACGAAGACTGCGAATGGCAGTCAGTTATTCAGGCGTCGGCTTAGATGCTAGGAAGGTGCAGAAATGACACAGCTTGGTTTTTTCTTCAATATGGAGCGCTGCGTAGGATGCAAGACATGCCAGGTGGCTTGCAAACAGCGCAACCAACTTCCCATAGGGATTAATTACCGAACCGTATACACCTACGAAACCGGTCAATACCCCAACGCACGTATGTACCACTTCGCAGCAACATGCAACCATTGCGAGAATCCCGCATGCGTGCGATCATGTCCAACGGGTGCCATGTATAAGTCGGAAGACGACGGGACGGTACAGCACGACGACGGTGTATGCATCGGCTGCCAGCAGTGCGTGAACTCTTGTCCCTACGGCGTACCGCGTTACCTTCCCGATCAAAATATTTCGGGAAAGTGCTACGCCTGCCGTGATACTCGAGAGGTCGATGGGTCACCGACATGTGTCGCTGCGTGCGGCCAGCGAGCTATCGAATTCGGCCCTCTCGATGAGCTGCAGGCAGCCCATCCCGAGGCAGTTTGCGACATTGCGGCTCTGCCCGAATCATCCGCCACTGGACCTAGCTTGCTAATCCAAACAAAGGAGGCCGCTCTGGAGACAGCCTTTAAAGAATTACGCCTCTGAATCGCTCTTGTCCAGAGAATTTATCGAGTGAACCGTCTCTAGTCCAACTCGATTACGCAAGACAAAGACTAGGCCATCCCCTATCGGCCGCCTGCCGCTGCTCACTCCCTTTCGAGCCGTAGCGACAGGCGGCTACCTATTATTGCGCAACACAATCTCCTGCAACAAAAGCACACTCTATCCGTATAGTTCAAAATTCGAATATTGCTAACTGCCTGAATTGGAGATGGAGATCTCTCTTCGTCGGGATACGATGTTGCACAAGTAGCCGTAGCCTTCGGCTTCTAGTTTGCCGGCGGGGACGAAGCGGAGGGCGCTGCCGTTGATGCAGCAGCGCTGGCCGGTTATCGGGCGGAGCCAAAATCCGCCGCGTGCTCTTCTACGAAGGCGCGGGCGTCGGCGAGGTTCACGTGGCAGTAGCCGAAGGGGTTGCGGCCCAAGTAGTCTTGGTGGTAAGCCTCGGCGGGATAGAAATTAACGAGCGGCGCCGCCTCAATGCGCGGGTTGCGGCCGCTGGTGCACGCAAGGTTCACAAGCGCCGAGGTCACGGCGGCCCGGTCGGCGTCGTCGATCCAGTAGACGCCGGTGCGGTACTGGGTGCCACGGTCGTTGCCCTGGCGGTTCAGCGAGAAGGGATCCACCGTGCGCAGGTAGGCCGCCAGAAGCAGGGGCAGCGGTAGCACCTCGGCATCATAGATGACGCGCACAGTCTCGGCCGCTCCTGTTTCGCCCGAGCACACCTCCTCGTAAGCGGGATCGTCCACCGTGCTGTTCGCATAGCCGACCTCGGTTTCAAGAACGCCGGGGATGCGCTTCAGGTACGCCTCAGTGCCCCAGAAGCAACCTCCGGCCAGGTAGATCTCGCGCCTGTTCATGCCGCCCCCTTTCAAGACGCCTTCTCGCGTACCTCTCTACCGTAGCAGAACGAGACCGGAGGGGCACTGTGAAAGGCAAGCTGGCACGGGGCCGTTGCCGCTTGCAGAGCTCATCGGAGCAGCATCGCCAGACGATTGCATGGGCGACTGCTCTAATCAGCGGAGGGAGGCGACGAGGGCGGAACCGACAGGCACGTGGCACGCCGAAGTCGCACGCTCCCGGCGATTATCCGATCCGCAGCCTGTGGTAGCATAGCGCTATCCTCCAATTTGCTCCTCTGCCGGAAAGGATCCCCCATGGCATTTGACTTCAAGAAGGAATACAAGGAGTTCTACCTGCCGAAACGCACGCCGGAACTGGTGGGCGTGCCGCCGATGACCTTTGTGGCCGTGCGCGGCGAGGGCGACCCCAACGTGGAGGGCGGCGCCTACAAGGAGGCCGTCGGCGTGCTGTACGCCATCGCCTATACCATCAAGATGTCGAAAATGGGCGACCACCGCATCGACGGCTACTACGATTTCGTAGTGCCCCCGTTGGAGGGCTTCTGGTGGCAGCCGGGCGTGGAAGGCGTCGACTTCGCGAACAAGGCAACGTTCCACTGGATTGCCGCCATCCGCCTGCCCGATTTCGTGACGCCTGACGAGTTCGAGTGGGCGAAGGAGGAGGCGGCCCGCAAGAAGGGGCTGGACACAACGGCTGCCGAGCTTTTAACCATCGACGAGGGCCTGTGCGCCCAGATCATGCACCTGGGCCCCTACGACGACGAACCGGCCACGGTGGCGCTGTTGGATGCGTTCGTCGCCGAACAGGGGCTTGAAAACGATATGTCAGACACCGCCGCGGGACGCCACCACCATGAGATCTATCTGTCGGATCCGCGCCGCACCGCGCCCGAGAAGCTAAAGACGGTTCTGCGGCATCCGGTGCGGGCACGGGACTAGCGTACGGACAGCGCGTCGCTCGCATGGCGCCGAACCCCAAGCGCCCTGGTTCGGCGGCCCTTCGCTAGCGCGCGAGCTTCATCTCGACGTGCATGATGCCGCCGTCGTCAAACTCGTCGGAGGTGCGCACGAAACCGAGCTTCTCGTAAAAGCCCTGGGCGTAAGCCTGGGCCTCGATAGTGATGACGTCGGCGTCCAATTCCTGCTGGGCCACGCGGATGGCCTCTTCCATGATGCGCTGGCCCATGCCGCACCCGCGCTCCACGGCGATGACGCGCCCGATGGAGACCGTCGGGTGCGTGACGCCGGCCGGCAGCACCCGCGCGTAGGCGGCAAGCGCCCCCTCATCGTTGCGGAAGTATAGGTGGATGGCCTCCTTGTCGGCATCGTCCACCTCCTGGTAGGGACTCTGCTGCTCCACGAGAAACACCGCGCAACGCAGCTTCAAAAGCTCGTGGTACTCGTCCAGGCTCAATTCGTTGAAACGTTTCGCCACCAATTCCATAGCCAGCCTCTTTCTTGATCGGGCAACCGCAAAGCCCACTGGAGCGAGCGCAGATTCCACGGTTGCCGCACTCTTACTCATGGAGCTATTGTATCGTGCCTATTCGCAAGAAGCCGCGACACTCCATCGACCGCTCCCGACAATCATCCGAGGTTGTCTGGGCAAGAATTTCGACTTGTTAGACTTCCGCCCGAACGATTGCAAGACTTTGCCTGATCGCCCCTTCCCGGAATATAGCGCGATCAGGCATTTCTTCAGTCGTCTTTTACGCAGCTCCCTCCGAGGCCGACGCGCGGCCGCAGGAAATGTCTAACAACTCGGAATTTTGTCCTGTGCAAAACACTCCCCTTGTCTCCAAGGGTTACCTCACTTCTTGACAACTCAGGAATGCAATATATAATTTGCAAATGGAAGATATATCTTGCATTACCCAAGAAGCGCGAGAGGGATCCAAGAGAGCACCCATTCAAGCGCAACATGGTAGCCAGCGATCCCGACGGGATGATCAAGGCGCTCGGATCCGGAGACGCGCCGTTCAGTCGCAACATAGCAGTGAGCGCGCAGAAAGGAGCGGAGCATTTCGTGAACGAAGAGAAAAACCTGCGGATGAGGGACGCACGCACGCGGCTCGGTCTTTCCCAAACCGACCTGGCCGAGCACGTGGGCGCCACGCGGCAGACCATCGGACTCATCGAGGCGGGGCGCTACAACCCGAGCCTCAAGCTCTGCACGGCCATCTGCAAAACGCTGGGCGTCACGTTGAACGACCTGTTCTGGGACGAGGACGCCACATCGTGAGCAGGGCTCGCGCCAAAGAAGAACACCCCCTGCAACGACACAACTTTGGAACGAGGAGGTTCCGTCATGAAAATCATCGATCGCTGGAACGAGTTCATGGGCCCGAAAGACGAGCGCTTGGCTGCGGAATCAAACCGCTGCGCCGCCGTGGGCTACACCATTCTCATCATCGGCTCGGCCCTGTGCCTGTACTACGGCATCATGTTGAACCAGGTGGCCGAGACGACCGGCCATCCCCTGCTCACACCTTTGGGGCAGTCCGTCTTCCCTGTGGACACGGCCCTACTTATCATCATTCTCGCCTCGGGGCTCATCTCCACGTACCTGCAGGTGCGCAGCGGCACCTTCGACACCCATACGCGCATCGCCCAAGCGGATCGCATTCCCTGGGACTACGTGGCCCTGGTGTCGCTTCTATGCGGCCTCGGCCTGGGCGTCACGACGACGGCCATGCGCATTCTCGCGGAAGCGCAGATCGTCGGCGTCGAGAACGTGACCTGGGGCGGAGACATCGCCATGGGCATCGTCTATTTCACCTTGGCGTTCTTTTTGGCCTTCGGCCTGTTCGCCGCCACCTTCCACAGCGCCATCGACCGCCGTCGCCAGTTGGAGCAAGAGCTGGAGGAGTAATCGAAAACGTGCGCCCGGCAGCGCCCTTGCCGCGCGCTTAGGCGCGACGCTCACTGCGCCAGGGCGAACTCGCGGATGGTGCGGTCGATGGGCTCCATGAGGGCCACGGCCACCGCCTCGTCGCGGCAAATTCGCATGGCGCCGCCGCGGTAGTCGAGCACCACCTCGCCGGTCACCTCGTCCCACAAAAGCAGCTTCGAGAAGAAGTGCCCGTTTTCGTCGGCCTGCCCGCGCGCGGCCCCTTCCAAATAGTCGGCAGAGAACTGGAAGGCGCGGCGGGACTGCAGAAACGACAACTTGCCGCGAATGTCCTCCAGAAAGGGGACGCCGTCGGAGTCCACGACGTCGCCGGCGTGGTTGCGCAAGCCGGCGATGGCCACCACGGGACGATCGCCGTCGATGATGGAGGCCTCGGCCGCCACTTTCCGCAACCGGCGCGGCGCCGGCGCATCGGCGAGCCAGGTGTCGGGGCGCTGGGGTTCCATACCGGCCGCGTACTCCTCGGCCAGCGAGTGCATGGCCGTGCGCACCGACGGGTAGAACTTGAAGCCCTGCATGAGTCGGCGCAGCTCGTAGCGGGTATAGTGGTCGCTCGTCTCCTTGATGGGCCGCACGAGCTTCACGTGCACGCCGCGCGCCATGAGGGAATCCAGCGTCTCGTCCAGCTTGTCGGCGGCGGTCGTGTCGATGGTGTCGAGCTTCGACAGCTTCAGGATGAGGGCCTCGTTGCCGGCAGCGGCGGCCTCTATCTCCTCCTGGGCCTTCGCGATGTTCATGAAGGACAAATCGCCCGAGAGCTTCGCGATGCCGAGCGCGTAGCCCACCTCGATGTCCTTCTTCGCCGGCAGATCGTCGGGCTTGTAGGGCACTGCGCCCAAAAGCTCAGGGCCGGAGGTGTCGATCTTCTCTCGGCCGGCGCGCAGGGCGAGCGCCAGAATGAAACCGCCCAGGATGCCCGCCACGGCGCCGAGCAGCACCACGAGGGCCGCCGAGGCGGCGAAGACCATGAACTCCCGGCGCGTCTTTAAGGCGTAGGTGGTGATCTTCCCGAAGTCGACAATGTCGAGCAGGGCCACCACGACGATGGCCGACAGGGCGCAGCGGGGCAGAAAGCCCATGAACGAGCCGGCGGCGAAGGCGACCACGGCCACAATGAGGGCCGAGAACGCGCTGGCCACCTGGGAGAGGGAGCCCGAGGCGATGCCCGCAGCCGTGCGCGACATGGAGGCCG
>OLNT01001050.1_pt1 | contig 16054 bp, 16 predicted proteins | sample 1672641 | NCBI WGS metagenome assembly OLNT01 (sample SAMEA3136708, study PRJEB25190) | human gut metagenome
GAAGCTTCTATGTATAATCTACTAACAACTATAATTAAGCGTTCTTCTTGGCAATAGCAGCCTGTGATATGATTGCCAATTGCAGGACTCTCGATTAGGCTAACGTCTGGATTCTTTTTCCGACCTGCGATTTTTAATTTCAAGTCTCTGTCCACTATATTCAATTTCCATACAAAACAATCTGGATATACAATTACTTCTTTCACAAAAGCATCAATCACTTCATCTGGTATGCTATGAGTTGAAAAATCAAAGTTTTCTTGCAGCCCATACTTTAATAGCTGCAAACGTTGATTATATTCTTCATCCGAAACTTCTTCATCTATCTGATATGACTGCAGCATCTTCTGATACTTTTCTTTTTCGGCAAACAATCCCTTTTTCTTCTCATTAAATTTTATTTTATCAATTTCTCCCGCAATTCTCATATCAACCAGATTATCAAATTTCTTATCCAAAACCGTAATCTTCTGCTCTATTTCTTCTATTTTGCTTCTGAAATCAATCTCTCTATCATCTTTAAAATGATCTTCCAGCATTTGATTTGCTATTTCAATAATTCCATCTCTGTTTTTCCAAAACTTCTGAAAAATTACATCTGCCATTGCACCTAATTTCCACTTTGGAACCATTTGTGTATCGCAAATACCTTCTATATCTAATCCTTTCCTTTTTCTGGTAGTGATAGTTCCAGTTCTTACTTGCGAATAGCATTGATAACAATACTGAGGAATATTATTTACTCTACGCCAGACTCGCCTATTCATAGATGAACCACAATAGCATTTCAATTTATTGCACCAAATATCATTAGATCCATGTTTTCCTCTGCGCCCTCTATTATTAGTAGAAAAAGATTTTGAATCAAGTATTTTTCTTACCTGTGCAAATTCTTCTTTTGTAATAATTGGTTGATGTGAACCTTCCACTGCAATCTGCTCAACTCCCCCCAGTTTCTAACCTTCTTCTGTTCTAAATAATCTGGAACATATTCTTTCCTATATAAGAGAATTCCACAATAAAACGGATTATTTAATACCCTACTTATATAAGACGAATACCAGCGTGTTAGTCCTGTGGAAGTCTTTCTCCCAGCTGCTTCAAGTTCAAATTGGATTTTTCGCATTCCCATACCACTTAAATACATATCATAAATCATACGTACTGTTTTGGCTTGCTCTTCATTAATGATAAAATCTTTTCCAACCTTATCATATCCTAATACATTTCCATTTCCATAAATAACACCATTTTGAAAGGAAATTCTCTGTCCAGCTTTTACTCGAACAGATGTCTTTTTACTCTCATTCTGTGCAAGTGTTGCCATAATTGTCAATCGAAGTTCACCATCATCATCATTCATCGTCCAAATGTTATCTTCGGTAAAATAAACTTCCACTCCATATTTTTTCAATATTCTTGTTTGTTGTAACGTATCAACAGTATTTCGAGCAAAACGAGAAACTTCTCTAGTAACAATTAGATCAAATTCTCCATTCTTTGCATCTTCCATCATTTCAAGGAAACTCTGCCGTTTGTTAATAGATGTACCAGTAATACCTTCATCAATGTATTTTTTATATAATGTCCACTCAGGATGATATTGAAATAAATTATCGTAATACTGCACTTGATTTTCCAAAGCTGATATTTGTGCTTCATGTTCTGTAGACACCCGTGCATATATTGCAACTACTCTTTTTTTCATTATATTCTCCGTTTAATTATTCCTACATTGTTTCATCCAAAACATATGTATTTTCTGTTTTCAAGCGCAATCTTTGTTTCTGTATCACTTCTAATCTTTCTATAAACGTATTCCGATATTTTTCCTTGATTATATAAATTTTTAATAAGAGCCAATGCAAGAATTTGCTCCAAATCTGTCCTTTGTTTTGTACTATTTTCTTCCTTCATCGCGAACGCCTTTCACTTACTACTACAATACAATCCATCAATGTACCTCATCAAACAGATTCTATCTCATAAGAGAATAATTATCTCTGGTTATAATGCAACTTAAAGTCTACTATTTTAGTAATCAACTTAGTTTCTAATCTGCGACGCAAAGTTTCATCCACACAATAATGAATTTGTCCATCTTCATCATATAATTTTCTGGTAGACAATTTAATTATGTATCCTTCATAATGCTTCAATACTACATTAATTGCACTTATATCCCCTTCCGATGCAGCCTTTATAATATGAAATGGTAACAATTTTTCCTTAGCTCTGTGTTTATTCTTTTTTTCATATGCTATTCCTTCTATGATGTTCTTCAAAATTTCAAGTGATCGTGTTCTGTGTTCATGAATGGTACTCCGAACGAGATTCATTTTTCTTGCAATATCTGCATCGCTCATCTCCATAAAATATGAAAGTAAAATAACATTTCTTTTTCTTTCTGTGAGCTCCTTTAATGCTTCAGCTGTTAAAGCATCCTTCACCTCAATATCATAGCCGTACACTTCAAAATGGTCCTGTTCCACTCCATACTCATCTATAACAAATAATTTACTCAACTCCTTTTCTGACATTTCAGAGAATGTAACTTCGTATTTCCTACGATACTCCATATGTTTGTAATAATTTGCAGTTTCACCCTTTAATGCTATTTGACATAACCGATCAAATTGATGCCGAATAGTCATTTCATCATTAGAAGAAGGTTGTCTCAAACGAGTTCACCTCCTCCCGTTACAAATGACAAGGCATCTGCCTTTTTCCCTTCCAATATGTCTCCCAAATAGAGCCAGGGAAATGTTCGGAAATATAGAAACTTTTTTATTCTATAAGTTCGGCTTTTCAATAATCAAAAAAGGCATACTATTTCTTGTAACCTGTTCCAAGAAATAGTATGCCTTTACACCACATTCAGATTATATTATTATATCTTTTCATACAATTGAGCAGTCTCGGAGCTCTATAAACTCCATATTTCCGCTCTTTTTTATTTTTCTTTGTTCACCTCATGTTTTTTATTCATTAGCTTCCGAAACTACTCACAATTAATATTTCAGAAAGTTTATATTAATAGATAACAAACGAATAATCCATGTCCTCTTCCGCACTGATCCGATATCCTTCTTCTACATCACTGCCCCAGCTGTCAATTCCGCCAACGCCTCTTACAGCACCATATACGCATAAAACGGTTCTCCGTGCCGGAGGGAGTTCTTCATGATGTGTCGCATTTTCAATCTCTTCTGCAGTATATGGAAGACAAGAAAATGCAAACGCTTCATCATTCTTCTCAATCCTGAGAGTCTGTGAAGAAATATCGGTTCTGCTATTATTAAGACTTGTATGTCTTGTGATTTCCAGCCAGTTTGTATCCATATGCATTCCACATTCCTGCGGTACAAGATATGGTGTTAAGCTCAAATCTTTTATCTCATATACACCCTGAGCCGCACCTGCTTTTCGGTCCGGATATGTTTCTCCTGATAATCCATCATAAATATACTTATCCGCTAATGTTGGCATGATAAATCTCATACCAAACGCTGGAAGCTCCGGAAGATTTTTCTTACCAGTATAATGTACATCTACTTTGATTTTGCCAGTCTGATCTACCGTATAAGTTACAACAACTGTTGTAGATGGCACAGTGATTGTCTCATAAGTAAATTTCACAATTATCTCATCTGCAGGCATATCCTTACCATAACTGTTATTATCCGGAGCATACTGCTTCTGAAGGATTCCATCCATGAAAACTTCTACATTTTTACAATCAAGGAACAGATCCGCCGCAAGCCAGCTTCCACTCTTGATATGGAATTTACTTCCACGGTCATTGTCTGTTACTGCTCTCCAAAAAGTCGGTTTCGGGCAACGATACAGCCACTCGTATCCATTTTTTACGATGGATTCCAGTCCACCCTGGGCATAGGAAAAGATATAGTCAAATCCTTTACCATGTACACCAAGCACATAATCCCCATATACTACTCTTAATTTCTTCTTATCTGTACAAGCCATAGTAATACCTCACTTCCTGTGTCGCCGGTTTTTCTCTACGATCCGCAAATACAATTCCATTTCCTGAGAATTCATAATCGGATGGTTTATCATCGAAGTCACCACCATAGCGAAGGACTTCTTTTCCTGTCACTTCATCTTTTACTAAGATAGCCTGGTCAATAAAATCCCAGATAAATCCGCCCTGATACATGTCATACTTATCAATCAATTTCATATATGTTCCAAGGCCACCCATTGAATTTCCCATATCGTGCATAAATTCACATAAGAGATAAGGCTTCTTCGGATGATTGTTTAGATACTCCTCAATTTCATATGGTTTTGCATACATACGGCTTTCAATATCAGAAATCGTATCTTCATAGGCTCTGTTATAGAAAGAACTTTCGTAATGAACCAACCTTCCATCGTTTTTCTCTTTGAAAAACGTATTCATTGCTTCAATATCATCACCGGCATAAGATTCATTTCCTAAAGACCAGAATAAAACAGAAGTATGATTTTTAAAGGTCTCAAAATTCGTTCTTGCTCGGTCAACAACAGCTTCTTTCCACTGCGGAATAGAACCCGGAATATTACAGGAAGATTCAATAGCTCCAAGCTTCTGGAAGGTTCCGTGACTCTCCAGGTTTGTTTCAGCCATAACGTAAATTCCCGCCTTATCACACATGTAGTACCATGGAATCTGATCCGGGTAATGGCAGGTTCTTACTGCATTGATGTTGTTTCGTACGATGCACTCAATATCTGAAGTCATTTCATCTATTCCAATGCATCTTCCAGTTTTGGCATTCCATTCATGACGATTGACACCTGTAAGGACAAGACGTTTTCCATTTAAGTACATAACCTTGTCAATCACTTCCAGTCTGCGGAATCCAATCTCATATGGGATAACTTCATATAAAGTCTCCATTTCATCTTTTAACTCTACATAAGCCCGATATAGATATGGCGTATGATTATCCCAGACTTTTACATTTTCTAACTCAGCACTGATCTGACCTGTATACATCCCATTTTCTTCCAGTAAAGGAATATATTTTGCTAAAACATCATCACCATTCTGATTCTGCAAGATAAAGCGGGCAGTAATTCCTCTTTCTCCCTTAGCTGATACTTTCACGGATACTGATATCTCGCCACTTGTATTATCCTGATTCAATACCGGATGAAACCATACGTCTTCCAGATGGATATCTGGTATAGCTTTTAAAGTTACATTTCTAAAAATCCCAAAGAAACGGAAGAAATCCTGATCTTCCAGAAAAGCGGCAGTACTCATTTTATGAACCTGTACTGCGAGCACATTTCCTTTTTCACGGATATATGGAGTTAAATCGAACTCCGAAGGTGTAAAGCTGTCTTCTGCATATCCGATAAACTGACCATTGAACCACAAATACATCGCCTGTTCAACACCTTCAAAACAGATACGAATTCTTTTACCATACATACTTTCATTCAGATCGAATGTTTTTATATAGGAACCAACCGGATTATACTCAGCCTCACTGAACGTTCCTTCTCCAGCTCCGGCACTTTCTGTACTGTAAGCTCCTCTTCGGTACTCTCTTCCTTCCCATGGATACATCGTATTGATATAACGGATCTGATCGTATCCTGCAAGCTCAATATGACCTGGAACTGCAATCATGTCAAAGCTGCCTGTGTCATATCCCTCTTCATAAAAATTTGCCGGACGGCTTGCTACATTTCTGCTGAAAGCGAACTTCCACTGTCCGTTTAAAGACTGTGTCAGACAATTCTCATTTTTTCCGATGTCTTCATATGTCTTGTAATAACAATGATCACTATGGGCATCCAATTGATTTACCCGGAATACTTCCGGATTGTCTAACCATTTCATATCTGCGTTCATCTGTTTTCTCCTTCCATATCTTCTTTATGTTTCACATCTTTGCTATCTGTAGTATACAAAATAAGAACTTGAAAAGCTATAATCTAAATGGGACAAAACATACACAAAATGAGATATAAAAGCAAAAAACCGAGGAATCCCCCGGTTTTTCTTTCTGAAATGTAATTGATCTTATATCTTTCTAATCTTCTTTCGACTTATAGTATTTTTGTTTTTCTGCATACATAAATTTATCCGCCTCTTTCAAAAGATGATTTATATCCTGGCAATGCTCTTCCCATGCAGAACCAATCGAAACGCTTATTTTCTCTTGTCTTACCTTTTCTTGCAACGCAGTTACTTTCCTCTTAAATTCTTCCTGCCTCTGCTCAGGTTCTATAACAACAAATTCATCTCCTCCTATCCGGTATGCATTTTCCGGACAGACTTCACATATGATCTGTGCCGCCTTACAAATCAATTTGTCTCCTGCTTCATGGCCATCTCTGTCATTAATGACCTTCAATCCGTTCAAATCCAGATAGATTACACCTACCTTATTTAATTTCTGGGATTGATATTTTTCTATAACCTGCATGTATTTATTTCTATTATACATTGAAGTCAGACTATCCCAATAACTCATAAACTGCAACTGTTCCTGCTGTTCCTTTGCAATCAGACTATTCACAACAAAAAATGGAATCGTTGAAAGTACTGTTACATCCTCAACCCGCGCTCTCGCATTTTCTACACATACAAATCCTATGCTTTGTCCGTTTTTTTTCAGCGGAACCGCTAAAACACTATGTGTCTCTCGCGCTTTCCATATCTTGTCTAATTCAATATCACTTTCAATGTCTGAAATATAACATACTTGCGAGGTTTCAAATACTTTTTCTATTTTAGAAAGTAATCTATCAGGAAATTCTAATATATCACCTATTCCTGACTGCATATTTGTTCCGGCATACCCATATTTATTTAAATAAAACTTTCTTACCGGATCATATAAAAATATACCTATACGATCCGCCTTAAAATATTCCATAATAATCTGAAGCAGTCTGCTTATTGCCTGATCCTTATCCTGATTGATGGAGAGTGCAGTCGCACATTGCAGTAATGTATCCGAAATGTGTAATTGTTTTTCAGTTTCTTTTTTACTTTCGGTCAATTTACGAATTGAATATATGTTTCCAGCAAAATAAACACAGAGTAATGCAATTTCTATAATAGCTACTAATATAAGAGACTGCTTAAGAGAATTTAATTTTTTAAATGCCGCTTCCTCCGGTACAAAAGTCTCTAATTCCCATTCAAACACCTGCAACGGCATATAATACATGTACAAAATCTGTCCTGTTGTCTGAGATTGAAATGCAATAACACCTGTTTTCTGTGCTTTTGTTTCTTCTTTTAAATCAACATTTTCGTAATCTTTTAAGCATTTGCGTTTTTCCATGGCATACGCATTTCCCAGTTCTTTATGCCATTGATCCATAATAAAATTTCCATCCCGACTGTCAATAATTCCACAGGCTGCTTTTCCATCATAAATGAAAATCCTAATCCCCCAGCTATGCTGGGGAGAATGGAGTAAGCAGGAGCGTGTAGGATATTACTAAAAAGCCTCCTATGCTAAAATGAGAATGGTGTCGCAAGCCAAACTCAAAATTTAGTATAGGAGGCGGTCCAAGATGGACAATAAGAGTTTATCACATGTACGTTGGAAATGCCAATACCATATAGTTTTCATTCCAAAGTACAGAAAGAAAGTGTTGTATTGAAAGTTGAAAGCAGATGTAAGAGATATAATTTCTACATTGTGTAGGTATAAAGATGTAGAGATTATAGATGGCGCGGTATGTGAAGATCATATTCATTTAAGTGTAGCAATTCCACCCAAGTATAGTATTTCAAAATTTATGGGGTACTTAAAAGGAAAGAGCACGCTAATGATATATGACAGACATCCAGAGTTACAGAGCAAATGGGATAAAGCATTCTGGGCCAGAGGATATTACGTTTCAACAATTGGTAATATTACAGAAGATGCAATAAAGAAATACATAAGAGAGCAGGCAGAAGAATCAAGAAAAGAAGATTCAAGTAGTACCGCTTTATAAGCGGACCAGTAACAATGCTTGCGATACCCGCCCTTTTGGGCGAGCATGTAATCGGCCCTTATGAGGGCCAACCCAAACCACCACTTGAAGTGGTGGTTATGACTTAGATGTTTTGAATGTTTTTCTGTAAGTAATCTGTCTCTATAACTCCCACAAGTACCGCAACGGTTACTTCATCATATTTTACAGGCACACAATAACACACATACTGCTTTCCTGTATCAGGATCGTCAATTCGTGATGACATGAACTCCCCTTTTGCAGCTGTTTCCTGGAAAGACAGCCCTAAAGTCGTTTGATTCCCCGGGTATAAAACCTCTATTCTTGAAAAAATTGTGTTCTCTTGAAATTTATCCAAAAAGGATATATCAACCTTATCCGCACCTTCATTCCACTCCCTGCTGATCGTATCAGATGCAAGCCGTAATGTATTAACACTATTTTCAGAATTTAATCTTATTTCTCTTGCCACAGAATTCGCAGAATCCTCTAATATTTTCCAGCAATCTTCTTTTTCATTATCCAGCATCTTATCATAAAGAAGTATTGATGTAATAATTGTAATTCCTATAATCAGAATCGCCGGAAGCATTTGCCTCCATTTTTCTTTCATAGTTATTCATTCTCCTCCAAATGATTATTTATGTTATAAAAATTTTACTATATTTTCCATACATTGAAAAGCCTTATTCCAATAAATCCTGACATTCCTGCCATAACTAAATCTTCCATGAGCTCTATATTGGAAAAAAGCTTTTCTTATTCACATAATAAAAGAGGACATACAACAAGCCCCTTTCCTGTCGTATATCCTCTTCTTTTCTATCTAATTAACTCCCCAAAATTTAAAGTCTTATCATTTTATGGATTTTTAATTGTTCCTTTCAACTTACGATTTGCATCTTCTACATTTAAGAACGAAAGAATGATTGTAATAATAACGTCAAATACAAAAGGAAGCCACAGATACATAACATACATCATACTGATACAACTAGCTGGCTGAACTGCATTATTCTGATTAATGTATCCACTGATATTAAGCAACCATCCAGAAAGAGCAACACCAATACCGCCACCAAGTTTTACACCTAATGATGTACAGGAGAACATAGATCCATCAATTCTTTTTCCGCTCTTTAAATAAGTATATTCTGAACACTGTGCGATTACTGCACTCATATCCCCCTGCCACGGTCCTTCACCAAGGTTTGTCAGAACGGTAAACAACAACATCAATGGAATACTTCCCATATATCCGGCAACAGCAACTAATAATCGGCATGCTGTTGCAAACATGTAGCTGTATTTATTTAACTTATACATTCCTTTCATTTTTGCAACCAGCACAGGTGTCACTGCAAGTGCAATAATTAGCGGAATGTTAATTGCCCATGAAAATAAACCAAACAGATTCTGATTCAGCAACACATACGTCATAAAATAGATACCTACATTTACCATAGCCGCACGTAACTGCTGAAGAATATAAATCACACAAATCATTGAAAAATATTTATTAGAAAAAAGTAATTTGATAGATTGTTTAAAGGAAATATTGTCATCTTCCCCTTCACCAGTTCCATTCTCTTTTAATTCTTCATCCGGCAGTTCTTTTACCGAGAAAACTGCAAGCGTATTGGTCAGCACACCTATAATACAATAGATAAACGCAATTGTTCTCCATGCCGCGGCATCATTACCAAAAAATGCTACAGCACCAACCGTGATAGACTGAATTGCCAGATTGGTTCCAAATGAGAACATAAAACGGAAAGATCCCATCTGCACACGTTCTTTACTGTTTTTTGTTACCAGAGATGTCAACGCTGCATACGCAATATTATTTGCTGTATAGAATACTGCATTTAACAAAGTATATGCAATAAAAAACCATGCATACTGTGCAGTCTGCCCTATACTGGTAGGAATTGCAAATACACCAAATAATGTAATGGCACAGCCAAAGAATCCATAAAACATCCACGGCCTTGCCTTTCCCATTTTGCTCTTTGTTCGGTCAATCATTGTACCAAAAAAGATATCCGTAACACCATCAAATATTTTTGATACCGCGATCAATGTTCCGACGATACCGGCATTTAATCCAATTGTATTCGTCAAATAAATCATAACAAACGAAGATAAGAATGCATAAACCACATTTCCCGCAATATCTCCTGTTCCATACCCCACCTTATTGTACCATTTCAGGTATGTTTTCTCTTCCATAAACTTCTCCTTCCATAACATATTTCGTTTTCGCATCTTTGCTACACATAGTATACAAAAACAGCGTCTGCAAATCCATAATCTAAATTGGACAAAACCTACACAAAATGATACAATTAATAAAAATGATATAGATTCAAATAATATTTTAAATATTTTCACTACAGATTTTTTCTTTAGTTCAGAGGAGAAAGTAATGTATATAAATAGTGCATACTTAAATAATTCACAGATTGACAAAAAGGACAAGTCTAAACCATTAATCGTCACCAGCTGTGGTACTTATAAAATATACAGTCGTCCTACATTTTATACTTTACGTCCACGCGGACGAATCGACTGGCAATTACTTTACATTGCTACTGGAAAAGCTCATTTTCACTTTAATGATAAGGAAACAATTGTTCAAGCCGGTCACATGGTTCTCTATCGTCCAAAAGAGCCACAGAAATATGAGTATCATGCGGAAGATCATACAGAAGTATATTGGGTACATTTTACTGGTGGTAATGTCACAAACTTACTTCGTTCTTATGGAATAACAGATGATAAAAAAGTATTCTATAGCGGATCAAATTTAGAATATCGTACAATTTTTCGTGCAATGATTAATGAATTACAAACATGCAAAGACAGTTATCCTGAGATGTTAGAAATGTATCTACGGCAAATTTTCATACGATTGCAAAGGACTTTTCAGCTTTCGGTTCGACATGATAATGATCGTACACTTGAAGAAATTGATAAAGCAACCGCTTATTTCACAGAACATTATAGCGAACAGATTAATATTGATGAATATGCAGAACAAAATCATTTCAGTGTCAGTTGGTTTATTCGAAATTTTAAATTATACACCGGATGTACTCCTTTGCAGTACATCTTATCTAAACGGATTTATAACGCTGAAATACTGCTTAAAGATACACCTTATTCAATCACAGAGATTTCCCAGATTGTAGGCTACGACAACCCCTTCTACTTTAGTCGGTTATTCAAAAAGGTAAAAGGTGTCTCGCCAATAGAATATCGTAAAGGAATATGAAAGGAACTATGCCAATAAATATGAACACTTTAAATGATAAATTCAGTAAATTAATTGATCAATTTTATACCATAGAAAAAGTAGTTAATGATCTAGAGAAAGCTCCACGTAGCTATGGTACCAATCAAAAATTTTATTCTAACGAAACACATACCTTAAAAAAGATTGCCGAACATGAAGGAATCAGTCAAAAAGAACTCTCAGTAAAAATGTACCGTACAAAAGGTGCCACCTCCGTCATGATTGAAAAATTGCTCAAAAAAGGATTAATTGAAAAACGAATTTCTGATACTGATAACCGTGCACATTGCCTGTTTCTAACTGAAGAAGGCAAAAAAATTAATCAACGCCATATGCAGCATGATGCCGAAGTTTTAAAAAAATGGTTGGAAGATGCTCATTTTACAGAAACTGAATTAGACACTGCAACGGACGTTTTGATTCGTTGTATTAATTACTATATGGAAAATATCTATGGCGGCAAAGCTACTAATCATTAGCGATAATAAATACTGAAGCCGAAAAAGATTAGCTTTCATCTCTCTAATCTTCTTCGGTTTCTTTTTTCTTGCACTATTGCCAATCAATTCTATCCGAGAAATTGGTAATTACTTTTTTACTTCATAAGCCGGACTCAAGTGTACTCTCTTATCAAAGATTAATGCCATGATAATTGAAAATACAAGAATGCAGATATTTCCACAAATCTGAATAATTGATGTTGATACAAGCAATACCAATACTGATATTGCTGCAATAACAATTGATGCAATACAAATTACTTTCAATTTTCTGTCGCTCACATAAAATTTTGATTCTTTCCAAATTTCCGGCATTTTCTTTGGAAGCTGCATTGCGGAATAAGCAATAACTCCTCGGATAATCGTAAACAAAATGACTGTACTGTTGGCAATCGTATTCAGATCAAGACCTATTAAAATCGGTACAATACCAATCAAATAGAACAGTAATAAGATTAAATATGCGGAACCAAATTTTTCATTCTTTACTGCAAGTTTCTTTGGCAGCCATCCATCTTTACATCCTGTCATAACCGGATACACAATCATACCAATATTAAAGTTCAAAGTTGTCAGTAATGAGAACATAGCTCCTCCAACAACAAAGAATGTATATACTGTTTTTGGCATAAACACTGCTGCTGAAACACTAAGTGGTTTATTTGCAACCTGATCAACTGGAAGGACACCAGCTGCTACTGTTGACATCACAGCATAAACAATTACAACAATTGCCGTAGAAGCAATAATAACAAATGGAATATCTTTCGTAGGATTTTTTGCAGCAGAGCTATAGTTCACCACATAAATTGCACCACCAGCAGCAAAAGTCAGGTAGATTGATGCTAGTATAAATCCGCCAGCTCCTTTTGTCATAAACCCATTTGTCAGATAATCTCCCTGCACATTTCCAATACCAAGTACAATATATGCAGCAATTGCAATCGCAAGAATGGCACATAAAATATTCTGTAATCTTGCAGCCTGTTTTACTCCGAAAAAATGCATTCCAAACAATACTGTTAAAACAATAAAACTAATCAATTTTGCATTTGGAAATAATGACAGAAAATAATCTGCAAACGAAAGCGTATACATACTAATCGCAAGTGATGTAAACAATTGAATATACAAAAAAATTCCTGCCGCTTTCTGTCCACATAAAACTCCTATTTGTGAATACTGTCCGCCATAGAAATTTGCCGTTCCTCCTATATAAATCTGAGGAATCGCTGCAAATATTGTAATCAGTCCCGCAACTAGATATGCAAGATTCACGCTTCGCCCTGTAAAGCCAATTGCAATTCCAGTCATTGTCATAATTCCAACTCCAATAATCTGTCCGATTGCCATTGAAAATAAATCTGTCCGCGATAATTGTTTAGTTTCATTCTCGTTCATTCAATTTTCCTCCCTCTCAATGTTATTATTTGTATAATGCCTTCTGAATTCGTTTCATTGCCTCTTCAAGCATACTTTGCGGACACCCCACATTAATTCTGATATGTTCTTCTCCACCAGGTCCAAACCATGTCCCTGGTACACAGATTACGCACGCATCAAACACAACTCTCCTAAACAATTCTTTTTCTCCCAGCTGAAGTCCTGACAAATCTAACCAGCAAAGGAATGTTCCCTGTGGACGAATCATTTTAGCCTTCGGCATTTGTTCTTTAATAAATTTTTCTAGAAAATCAATATTTTTCTGCATATATGTAATTTCCTGTTCCATCCATTCTTCGCCTTCATTAGTATAAGCAGCACTTACACATTCAAGACCAAATGTATTTTTCACGTCCAGAGACATTGCTTTCTGCATCTTCTCAAACTGATCTCGAATTTGGGGATTTGGAATAATTGACATACTTGCTTTTAAACCGGCAACATTAAAAGTCTTACTTGGAGCACTTAAAAGAATAAAATTTTCTTCATATCTTTTATCCAAGCTCAAGAGCGGATAATGTCTATATCTGCAAGAAACACGAATATGATATTTTCCCCACACCTTATCCAGTGTTATCTCTACTGGATGATTGTTTTCATTGAGAAAATTGATCCAACAGGTTCCTTGATACTGTCTGAATTCAACATGATTCATTTTTGGCATTTCATATCTACAATACGCCTTAGCAAGTTTTATAAAATTCTTCTTTCCGATGTGATATGTTTTTTCAGATTTTTTATCTTTTACCAAACTCTCCATTATCGCTTTACTTAATGACTCCATCTTTCCCTCCATCTCCGATACATTCAAAGTTCCAATCGATATCTGCTAAAGATATCTGTTGATATTCCTTTTTACCCTTTTCTTTCTTTTCTCGAGAAAAAGTATTATCCTTACGAAGATTTACGATTTGCTTATTGGATAAATCGCTCTCATATAGCTGTTGGATATCTAATATTGCCTGCTTACGTCTCTCTTCAAAAACTCTATGATTTAGTCCTGAATCTTTTTCAACTGATTTATACAATTCTCCCTTTACATAAATGCGATTAATAATGTTGTATTCCTCTCCGGTTAAGGATTGAAAACAGAGATACAACCGATGAATTCCTTCAGCATTAACAGTAAGAGCAATTATTTCATCCGTTAATTCCCTTTCCTGTGTCCGGACTAATTTTTGATATTTTAAATATACGTCTGCCAAATCCTTATGTTCTCCACTTCCTCTCCCCTCAATGCTCAGATCTATCTTAGGATAAGATGCCATTTCTATTGCTTGTTGTTCCACTTCATCTATCTTTTTCCGAATGTCAAGCAACTGATTATGTATTTGTCGAGTCAACTCATGGTGATGTCGAAGTACGTTTTTAATTTTTTCACTATCCACTTTCATAGCATTTGTTTCATTTGGCATCTAAACATCCCCTCCATCTTTTTCATTGCAACTTTTCCCAATTTGTCCGCTGCTTATCCAAACAGATCATGCTGTACTTCCTGCTGATAAAAATGATTTATCGTAGACGGTGCATTATACAACGCTGTAATCATATAAGACTTAATGTTTGTAATTTTCGTGGTTGTGTTCTTCATACAATCATTAACATACTCCAGATGACTGCTATTCAATTTCAAAAATCTTGACTTTACAAGCTCATATGGATATTCCTCTCCTGCAATTCTCACCGTTTCACGGTTCACGCACACAATTTCACAGATTACCCGGAACAATTCATCATAATATTCACGTTTTCCATAATCGTCATACTTCATGTGGTGATCATAACAAATATTATCTTTAATCAAATTGATATAAGCTTGTACGTTATCTCTCGTATCCATCCTATCACTCTTTGCCTCAATTTGATTGATAGGATTGATATAATTAATATCAGTCTGATTATAGTTAATATAATTAGGGTCGGTTTTTCCGACTTCTTGAATTCGGTTTTTCCGACTTCTTGAATTCGGTTTTTCCGACTTCTGTGATTTTATCAGCGTTTGCAGGCTCCTTTTCATCCATAATATTAGACAATGTAGCGAAATTTTTTACATAAATAATGGCTGGCTTTCCAAGTCCTCTACGAACCTTTTCCACTAAACCTATTCCTTTCACAGAATCAAGTTCAGCTAAAATTTTAACTGCTTTATCCTTACCACATCCCAAATCTTCCATAATGCTGTCTATGGTATAAATGATATATGCTCGATTTTCTTCATCGAACCATCCGTTTTTCATAGACATTGACATGCGATCAAGCATAAGACCATACAGTAACTTAGCATCGCTGGATAATTTCTTAAATCTCTCATCCTTGATAAGCAGACGTGGAATACGATAGAATGAAAATTGTTCTGCTTCTATTCCATAATAATAATCAAGTTGCAAGACTTCTCTCATTTTTTCTCTTTCCTGCTGTTCAACTCCTATAACTCCACACATAATGAAATTTCTCCAAATTCTACTACTTTTCTTCTTAACTTCCTTTATATTGAATTTCTCATAACAACCTCCTTTTCGAGAATATTTATCTTTGTATAAACAAAAAAGGACTAATTCCTTTTAAGCTATAGCTTTAAGGATTTAGTCCTAATCGAGAATACAAGAAAGGAAAGCATAATGCTTCCCTTTCGAGTTATATATAGATTTTGCAAGTAATATCTTTAAATCGGTTCGCTTTCGTGTACTCGACATGATGTTTCATATATTCATTCACATCATCCCTGGTAACGATTAGCGTTGTGAAATAAAAATACTTACGCTCTTCTATTTTCCTGCTTTGGCAATTGCTGCCTGTGCTGCTGCAAGACGAGCGATCGGTACACGGAATGGTG
>OLNT01001056.1_pt1 | contig 16003 bp, 24 predicted proteins | sample 1672641 | NCBI WGS metagenome assembly OLNT01 (sample SAMEA3136708, study PRJEB25190) | human gut metagenome
TATTTTCAACAACCTCCGGCTCCTGCATCATGCAGCCGCAGAGAGCAATCTTCATAAAAGGATTCTTTTTCTTGTAGTTCTGCAGATATCCAAGCCTGCCATACACCTTGTTGTTAGCATTCTCACGTACGGTGCAGGTGTTGTATACAATAAAATCCGAGTGCTCATCAGTTCCTTCCACGTAGCCAATCTGCTCTAGTATTCCGACAAGTTTTTCTGAGTCGCGGGCATTCATCTGACAGCCGAATGTCTTTAAAAACAAGGTTAGTGGTCTCCCCAGTTCTTCGGACTTTTTCTTGACATACTGCCTAGCCTTCGCCATGTAGTAGTACTGTCTCTCAGGCTCGTGGGTTGGCGGTGTCTGGGTGATATCTATGTCATCTAAGTTAATCATGTGTTTTTCCTCTCTTAATTAATCTCATGTGAGTATAGCACATTCATTCGATATTTTGCAACAAATCATTGTCAATCAGACAATTAATATATTCATTCACGCTCATGCCTCTCTTGGAGGCAGCGCTTTTGATTTTTTCTTTTTTCCCCGCTTTCATTGTCAGGTTGATTCTATCATATTTTTCTTTGATATATTTATTAATGTACTGGTTTTGATTAAACTCACTCATATTATTTGTTCCTCTTTTCGTTTACGATGTATATTATAACTAAGATGTCGAATATTATCTGACTAATTAAAAATAATGTTTCCATTTTACTACCTCCATTGACTTTTTCGTATTTTCGTAGTAAGTTGAGAGTGTGGGGAGCTTTCCGCTCCCCTTTTACTCAACTGTTTGTTGGTTACTTGTTGAGTATTAAGTTTAGCAATTGTAAAACGCTTATTATCAGATTTATAATTGCTGTGGCAAGAATGATGTTTTGAAGGGCTTCATTCTTGCCTTTTTTCTTTTGTCGTTTCTTTTTCTTACTCACTTGTCTTACCTCCTTACATGATTATAATACCACATTATGCGCATAATGTCAATAGTATTTTGCGCATAATGTTATTTTAAAATAAAAAAATAGGACATCCATCAATCTGACAGATGCCCTATGTGATAATAATTATTTAATTTATTGAGTCGGTCGGCAGCTCATTGGTATACTTTGATAGTGCCTTTTTAACTGTGCGCCACACCTTTTCTGACCTCTTCACTTTCCAAGTAGTAGTCAATATCGCCCTTCCAGCTCTCATCACTCGGCTTGGCCGGTGCGGGTGCAGGCTGGCTTGTTGCTGTTGTATCTTTTTCTCCAGGCTCCACGTATAAGAGGCTGGCATCCGTGCTGTTATTGAGCCCGGAGCAGGTGAATGCACTGGTGTACTGCCATCCGTACAGGCTGTGTGCAATAGCAGGCTTCTTGGCATCGTTCGGATCGTCTCCGATAGTCATTCCTTTTGTTGATGGATAGCGGGCCATCCAAATTGCATTTGCGTATAACTTTTATTTCTCAAACACGCTAACATACTTGCTTGATGCTGTAATGTATAATCCTGACTTAAGCTTATACATACTACCGCTTCCAACCTTGATAGGTCCCTGAATCACAGTAAATACCTCGTTCTTCTTTACTGTTCCTGCTGCCGCAGATGCATCCCATGATGGTGATTTTCTCACAGTCAGTCCATCAGCTCCATCATATATCACCTTAACATACTTCTGTTTTGCTGGAGTAACAGATGGTGCCTGTGGCTTTGGTGCTGCTGGGGCAACATAGTCAGCAAGCGCATATGCTATCGCATTGCACACATCATCAAATTTATTTTTGTAATTTGATGCATCCGGATCATTTACAAAGCATACCTCTATCAACATAGATTTCGCTTTTGTCCTATGGACTACATACAATCCTGATCCATCCTTTACACCACGATTATTAAATCCCAGTGCTGAGATATGTTCACATACCTCAATGGCATCCTGGTACTGTCTGCCCTTGTAAGTATACACCTCTACTCCTTTTCCCTGCTTAGCTGCATCGTTGTTAAAATGAATGGAGATAAACCAATCAAGGGTATCCTGATTAGCAAGTGCTACCGCCTGTTTAAGATAAGCGGACTGTGATGCTGCCTTATCGATCGTACATGGTACTACTGTTACTCCCATACTTTTAAAGATTTCTGTAAGCCTTGCTACTACTTTACGTGTCTCCTGTGACTCAACGATCACTCCACTTGTACCGTATCCCGGTCCTGAAATTGTGTGTCCTGCATTTAATCCTATTCTCATTTATTTGTCCTCGCTTTCTTTCTGATCTGCAATATGTTCTGTCTGTGATTTGATATTTTTAACCAAAGGAATAAGAAACCCCGGTATTGATGTACCTATGTCTACGATATTTTCTAAAATCGAAATAAGCTCATTGCAAATAATCCATATATCTACTATATTTGCCACTAAAAAATTAATCGGAATATTAACTCCAATCGTATGTGTAGCATACAAAAGAAGCTGATCTAATATAGCTCCAACTACTACAAGCAGCCACATCGAGACCTTTTTCTTGATACCCTTTATGCTACGATACGAGCTGATACCTCCGTCCGGACGGTTCTTTGCCGCCATGAGACCTGTTGCATAATCGATGATGTTGCAAAGGACCATAAGTAGTACCGGAACATACAGTGTTCCTAATAATGCTGACAGGAGAGCTGCTATTGCAGTTACCACTCCTTTAATTGTGTTAATGTTGTTCATAAGCTTGCGCCCCTTTCTTTATATTATAAGAGCCGGCACCTCATTTGGTGTCGGCTCCTAGACTCTATTTGTTAGTTACATATTAAATTTTATATTTTCTATCTCGCTCCCTAACTAGAGTTTATTTAACAATGGCACTAGATTATTGTATACTATTGCAAGTAAGCAAGATGATTGGACGACTTTTAGTACATTGCCCTTTTTAAGAGCAGATATATATAATATAACTTTAATTAGTCAGTATATAGTTGATTTAAAGCAGGTAGTATTTATGAATTTAAATGTAGTTTTATAAAACTTTAATTTTATCTACCATAAACCCTGTAAACACACTGACAAGTTGTATCTTTGCCAAGAGATACACTACGAAGCCACGAAGCCCTGTTTTGAATACTATTCCTTGTCGTATTGTAGACTATACACCATGAAGTGTAATTATTACTATCATAGTAATTTCCATCCAGAAATAATAATTCAAGTTCAGTAGATTCTGATACTGGAAAAACATACTCTCTTGTAATGTATGAATTTCCTGAATAATAAAGCATAAAATTTACTCTTAATTCTCTATAATTTTTAATATTGGATATTACATGTTCACTAGTATCTTCAAATGTCCCAATTTCTTTCCAATCTTGCTTGCTTGAAAGATTACTTAAACTCTGGTTTAATACACTTATAGCTCCAGTACACGTTCCATCCCCTATCTTGGATATGTCCGTTTTTCCTATCCTCTTTGTGATAAAATACTTTAATCCTATAAGATCCAAATATTTTGCCATTTTTTCTCCTTCTTTCTATTCAAATGCCGCATCTATCTCACTATTGGTTATAGTTTCTATGTTATCTACTTTTTGATTGACACTTTCAATTTGTTTTCTAACAGCCTCCCCCGCTGTATCGTATGGCTCTCCTGCAAATCCTTTTCTCACATCCTTAAGCTCTCCTTCGTAGTCGCCAAATCTTTTTAACAATTGTTCCACAAGTGTAGTCTGCTTTTCCTCTTCCTCATCACCAAATCTCATTTTTCCAGTACATTTAACAATTATGTTGAACGATATCAGCTTACTGTCACCATCTATCACTCTGATCTGCATAACATTCTGCCCTGCATGAAAAAATGACTCAGAAGGAATAATCGTAATCGTATTTCCATCCACTTCTGCCAAGGCTTTATTAAGCTCAGCCATAGTGCTTGTACACATACTGTACACAACTGCTGCCGCTGATGCCGGAATATCATAATCCCTCACGTCAAACTCTATTGCTATTGAGTTGGTGCCTTCCGTTACCTCTATTGGAGTCTGTAATACATTCTTCGTAACATAGATATCTCTTTTTATGGTCTGCATTTAATTCTCCCTTCATTCTCTAAAAGTATTTTTGTATTGATGCTCGAAACATTAATAGGCATTTTGCTGAAGCCATTAGGCAGGAACAAACCTTACTATATATCTTCCTGCATTAAGATAGTCATACCATGCTCTTGCATTCTGCTTTCTCTCATCTTCCTTCTCTGTTCCGGCACGCTCAAAATTTTTAAGATATGCTGATGCCAGATATTCCGGGGTTTCTGTACTCGCTTTAAATTGAGCCCAGGTTAATTTGTATGTTTCCACTGATAACCATTCTCCCGATGACTCCGTCAACTGATCTATCCAATATAACTGTCCAATTCCATCGCCAATCTCGTATCCATTAGCTGTTGCCCAGTTAGTATACTTTGACGCCGGAGTCCACTGCACCAGTCCATAGCCACCGGAATAGTTGCCCTCTTTAAGGCTTTGCCACAATCCAGGATTAATGGTTGATTCTCTCTGCATATTTCCAAGCAGGCCTGAGATTGCATTGATTGTCCAGCCTTTATCACTTAGATATGTATAAATTTCTTTTGCATTGCTCTCCATCTCTCCCTGCGTCAAATATTTATTATTACTAATCATGGATAAGCACCCTCTTTCGATTTTCCTCCTATAAGCAGTCCTCCAACATAATTCTCATAAGTTCCATCCGAATACTCTACTGTTCCGGTAAATCCGTTATATCCGTTTACACCGAATGACTTGCAATCAACATATACTTCGCCAGTCTTAAACATTCTAAATAATGCATTTTCAGTACCGATTTTAAAAATTTCGTTACTTACTGCAAAAATTCTCCCGACAGTATTACCACTTTTGTCCATGATCTTCATCTCCCCCTCTGAGATCTCTACTCTTCGGCCAAATTCATCACTTCCACAAGTGTATTTACCATTTGTCAGTATTCCATCTTTATCCATGATAGTTAGGATAGCTCCATTACCATCTAATACTTTTATAATGCCTGCTATGTTGTCTATTCCGCCAATGGTCAATGTTCCTCCATATATCCTGTCTGCCAGCATGGTTCCGGCTATAATATAGTCGGCAAAAAAGCCTTTCCCGGTTCCGAATGTACTCCATATCCAGTCTTTTCCATCAGCGGTCCTTTTGGATGCAATCTCAAATCCCATTGATCCAAGGCACATAGCTCCGAACGTAGGTGAATCAGGGTTTAAATCCTCAAAAAGCATGGCTCGTACATCCTGCTTTTGAGCTACATCACGTAGTGCATGAAACTGTGTCTTTACCGCATCAAGGATTCCTTTAACCTGAGCTCCAACTACGCTCCCATCATCACGTATTGCACTATCAATACGATTCTGAAGGCTTACCTGATTAGATATATAGTCAAACTGATAATCGCCTAATTTGACTGACGAAATGGTATTGTTCACACAATCCCACTCCAGCTCAATGACTCTGGCATCAGTAACGATGTCAAGCTTCGCATTTCGGCAGTGTACAGTGTCCCCAAGTGATACACTTACAAGCTCCTTGACATCCGAATAAAGCTCTGTATCCTCAATCATAACCATATCAACCTCAATAGTGACTGTTGGCTTGTCTGCTCCCTCTTTCCACTGCTTCTGGCACTGCCTTTCCAGTGCTGCATTCAATTCCTCCTGCGTATGGCAGACGATAATTCCATTGTCTGCATCTCCGTCCTGTGCGTCAGCCTCCATCTTTACATTCTCAAATTTCATGACTTTGTATTTTATAGTCGGGTACTTGTCTATCAAAGGGGAATCCACCCATGGTGTACTTCCATCCATAGTCTGTCCATTATAAGCCTGCGGGATTATTCTGGTGACTACGTTGCGCATATCAACCTCCTCAGACATTCCATTTTCGGCTACGTTCTTGCCATATAGAATCTCAACACCACGGTCACTGCCAGCCTTTTTATCTATGACCACTGTGAAATTATCATAAACAATCTCACCGCCCCATATCTTAAGAAATGAATTTTCATTATCGCTGTTCAACGCTTCAATCAAATTCATTTTTTCATAATATGCTGTATTGATATCCGCGATATTAGATTTTGCAGAATACTTTTTGTTCGGAGCTGTCATTATGTCAAGCGCCTGCTGCCCATTCTTATTAGTCGGTCTGACATCCATAAGAAAGCAATCATCTTTTGAATCCATGAAAATAGGCTGCAAATCTGCTGTTATCTCTGATTCACTCTTTTCTTTGTGTGTTATCCTAAAAAGCTGTTCTCCATTGAAAGACGGCATCTTCACCACTGCATTATCCACTATATACTTCCATCTGCCTTCATCGTCCAGAGGATGTTCCAATGTAACTTCCCATGCTCCACTTATTTTTGCATTTACAGTGGCAGATGATGGAAACAGTGTCATGTTTCCGTTTTTTTCAAAATCTGTATTCTCCGGATTATATATCTGAATCATAAGCACCTCCAATTGGGAATCACTTTGAGTTCTCCCCCGCTGAAACTAATTTCATTTTCACCATTTAGAAGATACATATCCTCATAATTGCCTGTAACCTGTGTATTATTCAGAGTACCATCAGACCTATATGCTATCATTCTGTCGGTATCTATAGTAAGATTCTGACCAACATTCGCTGTCATTGTATTTCCGTTTACGGTCAGAGTGCACATGCCTTCCGCTGTAATTTTATATGTCGGATGGCAAGTGAGATACTGATTCCACAGTACATCTTTTATATCATACTCTCTAGTACCATCCACCAGATACTGCAGTCCGTCAAGCGTCTTAAAATTTGCTGTAAAATTTCCGATTCTTTTTGTGGTTCTGCTGCACTCGTCAAGCGTGACGTGTGTTACCTTATAGAAGAAATCAGCATCATCAGATATTTTTAGCATTGAATTGTGTGCCGATAGCCAAATCTGTGCCATTCTCCATCTGTCATGCCATCGTTCTACCGGTCCTATGTAGTTGAATTCAATTTTGATTTCATTTGCCTCATAGGTGCCATCCCACTTATACAGAGTTCCATCTCTTCCAGACAGTTTTATTTCTGTCATATTTTCAGATGATGCCGGAAGAGATATAAGATCTTTAGAATAAATATCAATGGAAGACCCGGTCATTCCGTTATATTCAATATCCTGCATAGCTTATCCTTTCGCTCCCTGTGCGTTCAGCATTTTATTTGATACATTTTTCAGAATCAGGTTGGTTAATGCTGACACCGTTTTTTTGTCTCCAATATAAATGTCGTTCTGACATACCAAAGTCATTTTTTGTATTACATCCGCAATCATTGAGGCTAATACACTGTTATTTGACTCATTTTCTTCTCTCATATAAGATTTCAATAACTCAATTGGTAAAACAGCCTCTTTGCCTGCTTCTCCTCCACCCATAAATGAGTTACCGTTCTGGCCGAAAATTGTCGGTCTGTTCAGGATTGTTCCGTTTGCATACCAATCCACGGAAAATTTAGGTACCTTAAGTGGGGAAAGTGACCACTCTCCACTCGCTTTAAAATGAGGCAACTTTATTTTTGGTAATTTCCAATCGAAATCGAAGAATCCTTTAATCTTATCAATAGCTCCCTTGATAAAATCGGCTACAGCTCCGAATATGGCATTTACACCATCCCTGAACCATTCGCACTTATTATAAAGTGTCACAAAAATAGCTATAAGTGCTGCAACTGCCGCAATAATTATAAGTATTGGATTAGCGGCCATGACTGCATTTACTGCTGCAAAACCAGTTTTTATAGGTCCCAATACAGGTGCAATTTTAGATATAATGCCAATTAGTGAAGAAGCCCCTCCTGATACCTTGCTTATGATAGAAATCACAGGGCCAACTGCTGCTGCAAGAAGAGCACATTTGATGATCATATTCTGTGTTTCTGGTGACAATGAATTCCATGAATTGATAATGTCCTTAAGAATCGGTGTTGCCTTTCTTTCTGACGTTGTGAGCTAAGAGCTCATTCTCCATGCACTGGCCTCTTAGGTACTCCACCCAGTCCTCCATAATTTCTTTCGGTTTAAGTTCTGCTGCCTCGACATCAATCTTGCCGAGTGCCGCCGTGAGCTTATCGCACAGCTCCGGGATTTCTCCGTTGGTGTATAGGTCCACGAAATCAGCCTGTATTCCATTTTCTTTTGCCACTACCTTGAGGGATTCTATATCACCCTCGTTAAGCAGGTTTTCAGCGAGCTCGTTAATCTCACTGAACGAATCAAATTCTCCAAACTTATCAAACATATGGTTTCTCCTTTAAAAAACTCCATTTATCGTATTTTCGTTCTGTATCTGTAAAATCCGGATAAAACGCATCCAGATATGCTCTGAACCTGCCGAGCATCTCTTTTCTGTTTCCACTGCTGCCATTGTCCATCATATGATGGTGGTACCGGCATCCGACTGCTCCGTTCTGCCTGATACCAAGTCCCATGGATGAGCGTGGTATGTAGTGCATGATGTCTGTTATATCCATCTCAGGGACTGCTGTCGGTGGCATCTCATAGCCTATCTGGCAGAATATGCACCGATAATTGTCACGCTCTCTTATGGCAGTACGCTCTTTTTGTGAAAATTCAAGATATTTTGTATATTTAGGCATATGGATTTTTCCTCTTTTTGTGTTATAATATTTTTATAATTTTTTCTTTTAGTGTTGTTTTTTTATGCAGAGTCCGGTCAGGAAATTAGATTTTCCCGACCGGTCTTTTTTATGCCTCAATCTGCATAATATATGGTGTGTTGCTCTCCATGCGCTCATCCACATCCTGAAGCATGATATCCGTCAGCTCCTTGAGCGTGTCGAACATGCTGTCGGTGATGAGTCTCTTGTCGTGTCTTTCCTTCACTACTCCGATTATGTAGCCAGCTGTAAGTGCAGCTTCCTTTACATCTGCGCTCTCCTCAATCTTTCCGATCATGCCGATGCACTTCTTAAATTCCTTGTACTGTTTCATTCCTGCTGTGTGCTTCTTAAATAATTTCATGGTTTTTCTCTCCTTATGATGCTGCTTTCTGTTCTTTTGCCACCTCTGATGTCATGATGCCGATATCAAGTGGCTTCTCTGCCTTGATGGCAGCGTTTAACTGTTCTGCTGTTTCAATTCCAAGTTTTTTGAGTGCCTCTTTAAGTTTGTTCTCCATAAGTGACCTCCTAATATACCCAAATCCTCATTCCGATTCTGCTTATTACTTCTTTGAGCTTGAAATCTGCTTTCTCCGTCTTTATCACCTTCCTTTCGCCGGAAATCTTCTTACTAAGTCTCTTGCTGCCATCTGAAATGCCTGTTCTCTCTCGTCTCCTGTGGCTCTGATGACCTCCCGGCCGTTCTGTAATATTTTGATTATGTGCTCACCGTCTTTTTCCCTCAGTGTCATTGAGAGATGATACCGCTTTTGACGAGGCGAATACGCACTATAAAATAGGTCTGTCAGTGTTTTCAATCCTTTTCAATCCTTTCTCTCTTAAATGCTACTTGCATATTTACTTCCTACAGCCGTATACTTTCCTTACAGGCACTGCCATGCCGAGTAAATGAAAGGTAATCTTGCAAATGAAACTAAATAATGATTGTATTCGTGATATTCTTTTAACGCTGGAGGAATTATGTACATTCGAAAATAAGTTCACCTATGATATAGAGTCTCAACCTCCACATTTATTAGCAAAATACTCACGTGAAGAAGTTCTCTATCACATTCGCCAATGTGAACATTCTGCCCTGATATTAAAACCGCTTTATTGCTATGGTGGCGATATAGTAGAAATTAGTGATCTTTCACCATCTGGACACGAATATCTTGCTAATATCCGTTCCGACAATATTTGGAACAAGACAAAAAAAGTTGCTGGTGAAATAGGTGCTACATCACTATCCGCAATGGTTCAAATCTCTAGTCAGATAATCACTGCTATCATAAAATCACAGTTTGGGCTTACATAAATCCTTTATCACATGCTCTATCACAAATTTCTTGCACTCAACCATCTCCTCTTTTGATGGCTGAGTGTTCGTCTTTTGTATGATCCATACAATCAACGCATATTTTGTCCACTTATTTTCAAGCCACCCTATCAAGCAAGTTATCAATGCTATGATGAATATTAGTTTCAATTTTTCTCACGCTCCTTCCTAAATCAGATTTCTCTCCGGTAAGCCCGGATGTATTCTTTATTGATTCAGCATGTTCTTTTCACATTTTTGACGTATATATGGCTGAAATGTTGACTAATCATAAGACTGAGCACTCTCATCAATGGACAGATATCGAGTACAATCGCTTAAAGGATACTTTCGATTCTTCAGCGTTTGCATTTTAAGATTTCTAATTTTTCTAAGGGGAGGTTTTTTCCTCCTCTTATCTCGTCTAATATTTCATGCAGTAGTGCGGTCTGGTACATTATTTCCTTTCCTATAACAGAATCCGGATCTATGCATACCGATTTTCTTTTCTTTTTTGCTTTTTCTCTCTTGATTTCATCTCTTTGCATTTCTGCAAACTTCGAAATTTCTTTATAAATTTGATTTCCCATATGGTTTTCTCCCTTCTTGTGCTTAACATATTAAGCATTTTAGTTAAAAAAAATTTCACTTACCTTTTTATCTAAGGCTGCTGCAATCTTTTTAAGGGTGTCTGTTGTTGTAGTTGTGGTTCTTCCTGTTTCTAATCCATTAATAATGGTACGTGAGACACCGGACTTTATTGATAATTCAGCCTGTGTCATTCCAATTTCTTCACGGATTTCCTTAATTTTATAGCCCATGGCTTTTATCTCCTTTCTGTTTCTCTGTTTTCTTTAGCTTAACATGTTAAACACTACATGTCAATATGTTTAACAAAAATTATTTTAATATGTTAAACATGTATAATTTAGCATTGTTCAATATGTTAAAGTTTTATATTGATTTATTTATTAAACATGTGTATAATATGTTAAACAATACACAAGGAAGGAGTGATTAAATATGACTCTCGGTGAGCTTGTAAAAAAATATCGAACAGAACATGAGCTTTCTCTCCGAGATTTTTCTCGATTATCTGGAATAAGTAATGGATATATTTCGATGTTGGAAAAAAATGAACACCCAAAGACTAAAAAACCTATAGTTCCATCTATAGAAAAAATGAAATGTATCGCCTCTGCAATGAATATGTCATTAGATTCATTACTTGACGCCATTGATGGGGACCAAGAAGTATCAATTAAGCCGGAGCCTGCATCTCTTATTAAAGCAGACGAAAGTGAGTTGCTTGCTAAATACCGGCATATGAACGGCAAGGGCAAACAGCGGCTTCTTGAGCGTGCCGATGAACTTATTGAACTGGGCTATGTTGCAAAAGGGGACGAACTAAAGGAGGCCTGAAATATGTTATTAATAAAAACATTATTGAATTCAGGTAGTTTTATCCCATGCATCCTGCCCTTATATATGTTAAGTCTATGAAATTAAGTAGAAGGGAGTTCCAATGCGAAAGAAAATATATAATATTCTTAACCAAAATGCCATTTATGATACATTTATGTTTACAGTCATAATTATGAGCATTATTCCATTGGCTTTTGTTAAACAACAATCTTGGATGACATTAATTGACAGGATAACTGTTATCATTTTTATTGTTGATTATATTTTACGGTGGTTCGTAGCTGATAAGCTTAGTAATAAGCTTAATAAATTTATACTATATCCACTAACTCCAATGGCGATAATTGATTTATTGTCCATTCTTCCATCAATAACATTATTGAATAGCAGCTTTAAGTTACTAAAAATTTTTAGATTATTTAGATCTCTGCGATTACTTAAGATTTTAAAGTTAGTTAGATATTCTAAAAGCATAACTATGATTTGTAATGTTTTCAAAAAGCAAAAAGAGACATTTATTACCATATTGGTCATGGCTATTACATATATTCTGGTTTCAGCTCTGGTAATCATCAATGTTGAGCCAGAAACGTTCCCAACATATTTTGATGCCCTATATTGGGCTACGATATCATTAACCACTGTTGGTTATGGTGATGTGTATGCAGTAACTACAATCGGAAAAATTATTACTATGATTTCATCTTTCCTAGGAATTGCTGTTGTAGCCTTACCGGCCGGTATAATAACGTCAGGTTTAATGGATGAATTAAGCAAATCACATGATGAATAGCATAAGTTTAAGGAGGAATTTATATGGCAATGATTAAATGCCCTGAATGTGGAAAAGATATTTCTAATCAGTCAGACAAATGTATATACTGTGGTTTTCCTATAAGAAATGAAGATATGATAGTCTGTAGCAACTGCGGAGTTCTTAACCAAGCCGGAAGTACATTCTGCTCTTCCTGCGGTAATCCTCTGGTTAAAGGTATTACTGCTCCGTCAACGGCAAAGGCACATAAATCTGCTAATAAGAAAAAACACTCAAAGAAACGACATAGTAAAGCACCTCTTTTTATGTCCATATTCTTCTTATTACTAATTTTAATAGCAGTCATTGTTTTCAGATGGGCTATTCAATCAGGCAGACTTGAAGTTGTAATAAAGGATCCTGATACAAATGAAAGCTATCAGCTCATATCAAGTAGCGGTTTGTTCAATGTTGCATTAACAATTCCTGCAGAATATGTTGAAGGCACAACTCAAAAGGAGCTCAATAAACAAGCCAAGGAAGGAACTTTTAAATCTGCCACACTGAACAAAGATGGAAGTGTTACATATGTCATGAGTAAATCTCAACACAAGGAAATGTTGAACACGCTTAAGGATTCTATCGCAGATGAACTTAATAAAATTCCTAACTCTACCGACTATCCAAATGTAACAAAAGTCGAAGCCAATGACGATTATACCAAATTTACTGTTACCACAACTAGCACAGAGCTTTCATTTGAAGAACAATTTCTTAGTATGCAGCTTTACATATATGGAGGAATGTACAATGCATTTAATAATTTATCCCCTGTTATATCTGTTGATTATGTAAATGCAGACTCCGGAGCTACAATTTACTCTGGAAAATCCTCTGATATAACTAATTAAACTGTTTTAAATTCATAGTTTTGCGCCGGCGCAAATTTTAATCTTATTTTTAATATGAATACTTGACAAGACTAATTCATATGCTACAATATAGCTAATTAGCGAATGACTGCTGTGCGGTCGCAAAATTAGTCTTGGTTTATTCCAAGGCTTTTTTTGCGTTTATTAAGATTTTACAATGAAGAGGCAAAATCTCTTGGTTTAGCACCGTGTAAAAGGTGCTGTAACTAAACAATCGCCCTGCAGCGGCAACTGCAGAGCGATTAAATAGATGTTACCTATCAACCCGAGGGCTGATGTAGTAAAACCCTAGACAAGTCTTATTATATCACATGCCCTCTTTTTTAGAAAGGGGCTTTTTATATGTCTAAAACTGTCGCTATCTATGTCAGGGTTTCCACAGGGAAACAGGCTGACAGAGACTCTATCCCTTTTCAGATTCAGGAATGCTCCAACTATGTGAAGCATTTTCTTAAAACTGAAAATTTTGAAGTATTCAAGGATGCAGGACGCTCCGGCAAGAACACCCAGCGCCCGGAGTATCAAAGGATGATTGAGAAGGTCAAATCCGGCATGGTATCCCATGTCGTGGTGTACAAGATTGACCGTATTTCACGAAACCTTGTAGACTTCTCTATCATGTACAATGATTTCAAGGAGCACAAGGTGGCTTTCATCTCTCTCAATGAGCAGTTTGATACCTCAAGTGCTATCGGTGAAGCCGTGCTCAAGATTATCCTCGTGTTTGCTGAGCTGGAGCGCAAGCTTACAGGTGAGCGTGTGCATGACATTATGATGAACCGCGCGCTTGAAGGCAAGTGGAACGGTGCCCGGGTGCCGTATGGATGGGACTGGGATACAAAGAACCGATGCCCGGTGCACTCTGAGACCGAGGCAGAATATGCCCGGATGATGTACCGGCTCTATGATGAGAGCCACTCTACCTGTGTGGTGCGTGATTACTGTAATGCTCACGACATCCCGACTAAGCGAGGCGGTGAGTGGACTAGCAAGACCGTGGCTGACCTACTGAGAAATCCTATGAATGTCGGTGACTACCGCTACAATTACAGGAAATCCGCCAGGGGCAAGAGAAATGATCCGTCTGAGGTTATCTACGTAAAGGATGTATTTCCACCTCTTATTGACAGAGAGCTCTACGAGAGGGTGACTCATCAGATGGACCTGAACACCCTTGGGCTTGGCAAGGACGGACGCAAGGTTGTCAGCAAGAAGACTCATGTGTTTGGCGGTCTTATTGTGTGCGGTCTGTGTGGAGCATTCTATCACTCTGACTCGGACACTCCGAGAGCTGACGGCTTTCTGCCGACTAAGTACCGGTGTGGAGCTCACAACAGAAAGATTCACTGCAAAGCAAAGGGTATCTCTGATGTGATGCTCGGACCGTTTATCTTCAACTATATCTCAAATCTAGTCAAGGCTTCCAAGTCGAGAAAACTGCTGCACTCTGTCTCTGATCTGGAGCAGATACTCCTCACCGGCCCGGAGTTTGAGCAGGTGGCAGGCATCGCAGATGTTGGACTGGATGTCACCTTTGACACTATCATGCACGGTTTCAGACCGAAGCGGTACACTGCTGCACCTTATACCGTCATCCGTTCAGGTGACTCTGATGCGCTCAATGCCAAAAGGGATAAGACCATCAGAGCGCTTGAGAGGCTCAAGAAGCTGTTTTTATTTGAAGATGATGCAATGAGCGAAAAGGAATATCTGATGTCTAAGAGGGAGCTTGAGGGCACGCTCAGTGATATAGAGAATGAGCTGTCAGCTCTTGAAGCCGACACTGCAGATACAAAGTACGATGATATGTCTTTCATCTCCACTGCATCCGGATTTTTAATCGCTCATCAGATTGCATCAGGTGAGCACATAAACTACAGGGAGCTTGCCTGTGCCGTGGACGCAAAGGTGCTTAAGGATTTTGCAAACAGTGTGATTGAGAGGATTGTTCTGCTTGATGGGCGCGTAGCTTCGATAGAGTTTAAGAACGGACTCGTGCACGAGTTCCTTTACAGAGAGTGAGAGCAGGCTGAGGAGGCAGCCTGCTCTCTTTTTATGTGTATGAGTAAGATCAGATTAACAAGAAAGGTTGATTTTACAAGGTTTTAGGCATCTTGTTTTTAGAGTTCATCGTGCAGCCGAAGGTCTTTACAAAATAAGTCATAGGACGGCCGATTTCTTTAGATTTCTTTTCAACAAAATCCTTTGCCTTTGCCATGTAGTAATACTGCCTCTCAGGCTCATGTGCCGGTGGTGTCTTTGTTATATCTATATCGTAGCTCATGTTATATTATGTTTCCTCTCAAATTAATTCTATGATACTTTAGCTGACTATTCCCTGATCTGACCGCTGCCGTAAATAATATACTTATAGCTTGTCAGTGCCTCAAGCCCCATAGGTCCCCTTGCGTGAAGCTTCTGTGTGCTGATGCCAATCTCTGCTCCAAAGCCGAATTCATTTCCATCAGAAAATCTGGTTGAGGCATTTACATAAACGCATGCAGCATCTATCTCATTTAAGAACTTCTGCGCATTGTCGTAATCATTTGTGACGATTGCCTCTGAATGTGATGTGTTGTATCTGTTGATATGCTCGATTGCCTCATCAATACTGTCAACAATCTTTACCGACATGATGTAATCAAGATACTCCATACCCCAGTCATCGGCAGTGGCCTCTGTCACATCATCTCTTCCGACAAGAATTGCCTGCGCTCTTTCATCACAGTGCAGCTGTACATGATGCTCTCTTAACTTATCATACAGCTTTGGCAGAAATTCCTCTGCTATGGCGCTGTGTACTACAATCGACTCACATGCATTGCAGACACTGATTCTCTGGGTCTTTGCATTGTTTATAATATTAACAGCCATATCAAAGTCTGCATCCTTGTCCACATATACATGGCAGT